>Ga0209066_10002101_pt1 | contig 24982 bp, 19 predicted proteins | sample All_14_2_FD_187198 | JGI IMG/M metagenome (GOLD analysis project Ga0209066, IMG submission 187198) | Freshwater microbial communities in response to fracking from Pennsylvania, USA - Allegheny Zone_MetaG_DW_15 (SPAdes) (version 2) ... | reverse complement strand
CCCATTTAAACGCAGCCCGCCCATTTTCCTGTGGACAAAGCCGGGGCGAAGTCCGATCAAGGGATGCGGAACAGAACGGGACCGTATAAGCTGCCCGGCCGTCCCCGGAGCCTGATCATTGCTGTAAGGAAGACCCGATGCTGGATGCGATCCGCGTTCGTGGCGCACGCGAGCACAATCTGAAAAATATCGATGTCGAATTGCCCCGCGACAAGCTGGTGGTGATCACCGGCCTGTCCGGCTCGGGCAAAAGCTCGCTTGCCTTCGACACGATCTATGCCGATGGGCAACGGCGCTATGTCGAAAGCCTGTCGGCCTATGCACGGCAATTCCTGGAGCTGATGCAGAAGCCCGATGTGGATTCCATCGAGGGGCTGTCGCCGGCGATTTCCATCGAACAGAAGACGACCAGCCGCAACCCGCGCTCCACCGTCGGCACGGTCACGGAAATCTACGACTATATGCGTTTGCTCTGGGCACGGGTCGGCATCCCCTACTCGCCCGCGACGGGCCTTCCCATCGAAAGCCAGACGGTCAGCCAGATGGTGGACCGCATTATGGCCATGCCCGAGGGAACCAAGCTCTATCTGATGGCGCCCATGGTGCGCGGCCGCAAGGGCGAGTATCGCAAGGAGCTGAAGGAGCTGCAGCAGAAGGGCTTCCAGCGCGTGCGCGTGGATGGCAAGCTGCATGAGATCGCGGAGGTTCCCGCCCTCGACAAGAAGCTGAAGCACAATATCGATGTGGTAGTGGACCGCATCGTGGTGCGCGAAGGCCTGGAACAGCGCCTGGCGGATTCGCTGGAAACCGCACTGAAGCTGGCCGACGGTATCGTCTTCGTGGAAAACGCGGATAGCAACGAGCAGACGGTTTTTTCCGAACGCTTCGCCTGCCCGGTCTCCGGCTTCACGATTGAGGAGATCGAGCCGCGCCTGTTTTCCTTCAACAACCCGTTCGGCGCCTGCCCGGTCTGCGACGGGCTGGGCACGGAAATGCATTTCGATGAAATGCTGATCATCCCGGACGAGGAAAAAAGCCTGAATGACGGGGCGGTCGCGCCCTGGGCCGGCTCCTCCTCTCCCTATTACAAGCAGACGCTGCAGGCGCTGGCCCGGCATTTCGGGGCACGGACCACCACCGCCTGGAACAAGCTGCCGGAAAAGCTGCAGAAGGCCATCCTCTATGGCACGAAGGAGCAGATCCCCTTCGAATATGATGACGGGCTGCGCAGCTTCAAGACCGCCAAGGATTTCGAAGGCGTCATCCCCAATCTGGAGCGGCGCTGGCGCGAGACCGATTCCGCCTGGGTGCGTGAGGAGATGCAGAAGTTCCAGGCCATCCATCCCTGCAAATCCTGCGGTGGCGCCAGGCTGAAGCCGGAAGCGCTGGCGGTGAAGATCGCCGGCACGACGATTGCCGAAGTGTCGGAACTGTCCATTGCCGCCGCCGGGGAATGGTATGGTTCGCTGGAAGGCAAGCTTACCCCCAAGCAGAATGAAATCGCGTTCCGAATTCTGAAGGAAATCAGGGAACGCCTTGGATTCCTGAACAATGTCGGTTTGGAATATCTCACCCTGTCGCGCAATTCCGGCACGCTATCGGGTGGCGAAAGCCAGCGTATCCGTCTGGCCTCGCAGATCGGCTCGGGCCTGACCGGCGTGCTGTATGTGCTGGACGAGCCGTCCATCGGCCTGCATCAGCGCGATAATGACCGGCTGCTTGCCACGTTGAAACGTCTGCGCGACCAGGGCAATACGGTGATCGTGGTCGAGCATGACGAGGATGCGATCCGCGCCGCCGATTACCTGATCGATATGGGGCCGGGCGCCGGCGTGCATGGCGGCGAGGTCGTGGCGGCCGGCACCCCGGCCGAGGTCATGAGCAATATGAACTCGCTGACCGCGCAGTATATGACCGGCGTGAAGCGGATCGAAATTCCCGCGACCCGCCGCCCCGGCCATCGTGGCAAGTTCCTGGAGGTGATCGGCGCGAAGGAGAACAACCTCAAGAATGTCTCCGTCGAAATCCCGCTGGGCACCATGACGGTGGTCACCGGCGTGTCAGGCTCCGGCAAGTCGACCCTGGTGATCGAAACCCTGCATCGGGCTTTGGCACGCGGGCTGATGGGCGCGCGTGAACATCCCGGCCTGCATGATCGCATCACCGGCATGCAATATCTCGACAAGGTCATCGATATCGACCAGTCGCCGATCGGGCGCACGCCCCGCTCCAATCCGGCCACCTATACCGGCGCCTTCACGCCGATCCGCGAATGGTTCGCCGGCCTGCCGGAAGCCAAGGCGCGCGGCTATCAGCCGGGCCGCTTCAGCTTCAACGTCAAGGGCGGGCGCTGCGAAGCCTGCCAGGGCGATGGCGTGATCAAGATCGAGATGCATTTCCTGCCGGACGTCTATGTCACCTGCGATGTCTGCCACGGCCATCGCTATAACCGCGAAACGCTGGAAGTGCAGTATCGCGGCAAATCGATTGCCGATGTGCTGGATATGACGGTCGATGAGGCCGCCGAGTTCTTCAAGGCCGTACCCGGCATCCGCGACAAGATGGAAACCCTGAAGGAGGTGGGCCTGGGCTATATCAAGGTCGGCCAGCAGGCCACCACCCTGTCGGGTGGCGAGGCGCAGCGGGTGAAGCTGGCCAAGGAACTGTCGCGCAAGGCGACCGGCCAGACCCTCTATATCCTGGACGAGCCCACCACCGGCCTGCATTTCGAAGATGTGCGCAAGCTCCTGGAAGTGCTGCAGACCCTGGTGGAAAACGGCAACACCATCGTGGTGATCGAGCATAATCTGGAGGTGATCAAGACCGCCGACTGGATCATCGATATGGGGCCGGATGGCGGCGACAAGGGCGGCGAGCTGGTGGTGCAGGGCACGCCGGAACAGGTGGCAGCGCATCCCGGCTCCCATACCGGGCACTATCTCGCCCCCTATCTGCAAAGAGGGGCCGACCGCAAGACGGGGTGACGTTATTCCAGTTCGCTCCCCATCCTTCGAGACGGCCCTTCGGGCCTCCTCAGGATGAGGGAGTACCTAAAAAATGGCTCAAGGAGCCCCCAGGGCGTCTCGAAGCACGAGGGGGCTGGAGCAAGCATCTCAACGCATGCAGGGGCCGATACCTACACCTTCGCCCAGGGGGCGCCGGCGGCTATGGCCTGAGCATGGATCGGACATTCCGGCGCATGGGCATGCGGCAGATAGCCCAGCGACAACAGGAATTCGCCCACGATTTCGCCACCGGTGAAGCGGAAGGTTTTCTTGAAGAGTTTCACCCAAGCCGCTTTATCCATGGGGTGATGGGCGTCCAGCCAGTTTGCAAAACCGCCATGGCTGGCACGAAGGCCCTGGATCACCCGGGCGTTATGGATGGCGGCCTTGATCTTCAGTCGGTTGCGGATGATCCCGACATCCGCCATCAGGCGGGCCTCGTCCGCCCCGTCGAAATCCGCGACGCGGTCCACCTCAAAACCGGCATAGGCGGCCCGAAAGGCGTCGCGCTTTTTCAGCACGGTCAACCAGCTTAAGCCAGCCTGATTGATTTCCAGGATCAGCCGTTCGAACAGCACCGCCTCGTCGCGGGAGGGGAAGCCATATTCCGTATCGTGATAGGGGCCATGCCAGGGATGATCCTTGGCAAAGGCGCAATAGCCCGACATGGTAGCGGCCTCCCCCTTCGTCGCGACGATGCGCACTCAGCCCATGCGTTTGATCAGGTGATAGCCGAACGCGGTTTCGATCACCGGGCTGACATCGCCGACTTCCAGCGCGAAGGCGGCCTCGTCAAATTCCGGCACCATCATGCCGCGCCGGAAGGCGCCGAGATCGCCCCCCTCCTGCGCGGAAGGGCAGTCGGAATGGTTCCGGGCCATGTCAGCGAAATCCGCCCCTTCGGCAATCTGCTGGCCGATATCGGCGATCTGCGTCAGGGCTTCGTCCTTGGTGCGGTTAGCGGTGGAACGCGCGGAACCCTTATACATCAGAAGAATATGCGATGCGGTTACTTGGGCAGTCATGGGTCTAGGGCTCCTTCCCCTGCAAGTCAGATATCGTCCCGCCGCAGAAAGCGCGGCGGATCAAAGGCGGCAACGGGGGGGATCGGTCCCTGCCAGGGTTCGACCTCCACCAGGCAGGAATGCGCGGATGGCCCCTGCCCCAACCCGCTGGTGCCAGCGTCATAGGTCAGTACATTGGGATTACCGTGCCTGTCGAGCCCATCCAGCGCCGGATCAGGGTCCCACCAGGCACCCGTGGCCAGTTGCACCACGCCCGGCATCAGCCGGTCGTCAAGAATGGCCCCGGCCAGACAGGCGCCGCGATCATTGAACAGGCGCACGACCATGCCGTCCAGGATGCCGCGCGCCGAGGCATCGGCGGGATGGATGCGCATCGGTTCGCGGCCCTGGATTTTCGAATCCGTGCTGGTCCGCCCCAGATCCATCTGGCTGTGCAGCCGACTGCGCGGCTGGTTCGACAGCAGATGCAGGGGGTGACGCGCAGCCGCTTCCGCCCCCAGCCATTCCCTGGGTTCAATCCAGACCGGATGGCCCGGGCAGTCGGGCAGGTTCAGGGCCGCGATCTGTTCGGAAAACAGCTCGATCCGGCCGGATGGGGTCTGGAGCGGATGGGCGGCCGGATCTGCGCGGAAATCCGCCAGCAAAGTGCGCTGTTCGGTCTGGGAAGGAAGCTCGATCTCCCCCTCCCGCCAGAAGCGTTCGAAATCCGGCCATTCCTGCCCGCTGCGGGCAACGCGCTGGCGGGCCACATCATAGAAATGGCGCAGCCATTCCATTTCGCTGCGGCCTTCGGTGAAACGTTCCGCGAAGCCCAGCCGTTCGGCCATGCCGGCGAAGACGTCATGATCGTTGCGCGCCTCGCCCACCGGCTGCACCGCCTTGTGCATGGCCATGATCCAGCCATCCATGGCGGAGGCCGCGATATCATTGCGTTCCAGCACGGTGGTGGCGGGGAAGACGATATCGGCGCGGCGCGCCAGCGGGTTCCACCAGATCTCGTTGGCGATCACGGTTTCCGGCCGGTTCCAGGCCCGCGCCAGCCGATTCAGATCCTGATGGTGATGGAACGGGTTCCCCCCGGCCCAATAGACCAGCCGGATATCGGGATAGGTCAGCTCACGCCCGTCATAGGTGAAGCGTCCGCCCGGATTTTCCAGCATCTCCGTCACCCGCGCGACGGGAATGAAGGACGCGACCGGATTGACCGCCTGCGACAGACTGGCGAAGCTCATCTGCGTACCCGGATTGCCGACACCATGCATGGCCGACAGGCCGCAGGCGAAGCCTTCCCCGGGTCGGCCGATGCCGCCCAGCATGGCGGCCAGCGCCACGCCCGCCCAATAGGGCTGTTCGCCATGATCCGCACGCTGCAGCGACCAGGACAGCGACACCAGCGTGCGGCTGGCGGCCATCTGCCGCGCCAGATCGGCGATGCGCTCCGCAGGGATGCCAGTGATGGCATAGGCCCAGTCCGGCGTCTTCGCCACCCCGTCAACGCGGCCCAGCACATAGGCTTCCAGCCGCTCGAACCCCACCGTATAGCGGTGCAGGAAGTCCCGATCCGCCCGGCCTTCGGCAATCAGTACATGGGCCAGGCCCAGCATCAGCGCCGTATCGGTATTCGGGCGAATGGCGATCCATTCCGCCCCCAGCTCTTCGGCCGCATCGTCGCGCATTGGCGCGATCAGCACGGTCCGCATACCGCGCCTTGCGGCTTTGTCCATCCAGTCACGCGTCGTATGCGTACCGATGCCGCCGGAATTCACCTGGGCGTTCTTCAGCGGCCAGCCGCCGAACAGCACGGCCAGCTCCGTTTCCGCGGCAATCGTGGCCCAGGACGTGGAATCGACCGATACCTGCCGCAAGGATGCCACGATCCTGGGCAGAATGACTTCGGCGGCCGCATAGGAATAGGCATTGACCGAGCGGACATAGCCACCGGCCATATTGAGGAAGCGATGCACCTGGCTCTGCGCATGATGGAACCGTCCGGCACTGGCCCAGCCATAGGAACCGGCATAGATCGCCTGATTGCCATGCTCCCGCCGGACGCGGTCGATCTCCGCCGCCGCGATGTCCAGCGCCTCATCCCAGGGAAGCTCGACGAACTCCTCCTCGCCGCGCCGATTCTGTCCAAGCCTCGGGCCATGCTTCAGCCAGCCCGCCCGGATGGCGGGGCGCGCGATGCGGGCGGGGTGATTCAGCGCGGTGACAAAGTTCTGGCCGATCGCGGATGGGCTCGGGTCCTTCGGATGATCCAGCACCTGGATTCCGCCGCCGGAATCGCCGCGAATCATATAGCGACCCCAATGGGTTGCGGTCGGAACTTCGGTCACCATATACGCACCTCGGGCGGACAGAACATGCCTGCGGAGCATAGAGGAAATCACCGGCGCTTCAAGATCATGGAAAATTCCCTGCCCCGCGCCTGCACCCATCATCCACCCCTGCGCGTTACATGCCACGCGAATGGCAATGCCGTGCTAGGTTATCATTCGCATCCAAGCCGTTAAGACCGCGCAGCCCCTGGCCAAGAGACCGCAATTGCCCCCTGCATCCCTGTCGAAAAAACTTGCTGCCGCGCTGCTGATGCTGCCGCTTTGGGCCGCCCCTGCCCTGGCGGAGGAGGAGCGCGCAGCGCAACCCGCTCCTGCCGCGCGTTCCGAAGCGACCGGGCCGGTCTTCAGCGCCCAGTTCGAGAACGATATGTTCTTCGGCAGCTCCGACCGGCATTATACCCATGGTAGCCGCCTGTCCTATCTGACCGGCGAGGACGACGTGCCCGACCGGGTGCTGGACTGGGTGCACTATCTGCCCATGTATGAAACGCAGCCGCATGCGCGCTTTTCCCTGTCGCTGGGCCAATCGATCTTCACCCCCAGCGATATCTCCAAGACCGTTCCAGACCCGACCGACCGGCCTTATGCCGGCTGGCTCTATGGCGGTTTCGGTCTGGTCACCTATGGCGATGACGGGGAAAGGCGGGATTCGCTGGAACTGGCGCTTGGTGTGGTCGGCCCCTGGTCGCAGGCGGAGGAGGTGCAGACCACCTGGCATGACTGGTTCAATTTCCGCGAGCCCAAGGGTTGGGAATACCAGATCAAGAACGAGCCGGGCGTGATGCTGTCCTGGGACACCCAGGATCGCTGGATTTATCAGGAACTCCCGCTCGGCCTGGAATGGGATGTGACGCCGAACTGGGGCGCGACCCTGGGCAATGTCATGACCTATGCCAATGTGGGCGGCATGGTGCGGCTGGGTACGGCGCTGGACAATGATTTCGGCCCGCCGCGCATCCGCCCGTCCCTGCCCGGCTCCGGCTTCTTCATCTCGCGCGATGTCTTCACCTGGTATGTATTCGCCGGTATCGAAGGCCGGGCCGTCGGCCGCAACATCTTCCTGGATGGCAACACCTTCCGCGACAGCCCGTCGGTCGATCGCCGCAATTTCGTGGGTGATCTGCAGGCCGGTTTCTCCATGGGCTGGAACGATGTGCGTATCGGCTATACCCAGATCTGGCGTTCGCGCGAATATCGCGGCCAGGACAGCCCGGATCTGTTCGGGGCCGTCAGCCTGTCCCTTCGGTTCTGACGCATGCAGGAGGCCCTGTCCGCCTTCGCGCCCTGGGTGGTTCTGGCCCTGCTCGGGGTCGCGATCGCCCTCTTCATCTGGGAAAAATGGCGCTACGATCTGGTAGCGCTCATGTGCCTGCTGGCGGCCGTGCTGCTGGGGTTGGTACCGGCGGAACAGGCCTTTGCCGGCTTCGGCCATCCGGCGGTGATTACCGTCGCGGCGGTACTGATCCTCAGCCGCGCGCTGCAGCAATCCGGGGTGATCGACATTCTGGCCGACCGGGTCAGCCGGTCGGTTGGCTCGGCCCAAATGCAACTGGCCGCGCTCTGCCTGATCGGGGCCGCCCTGTCGGCCTTCATGAACAATGTGGGCGCGCTGGCCCTGCTGATGCCGATCATGATCGCGGCCGGGCAGCGCGGCGGCCCGTCGCCCTCGCAGGGGTTGATGCCGCTCTCCTTCTCCGCGATCCTGGGCGGGCTGGTCACGCTGATCGGCACGCCGCCCAATCTGATCGTGTCCGGCTATCGCCAGGAAGCGGTGGGCGCGCCATTCTCCATGTTCGATTTCGCGCCCGTCGGGCTGGCCCTCGCACTGGCCGGCGTCCTGTTCGTCACCATCTGCGGACGTTGGCTGATCCCGCAGAACCGGCGCGGACAGAGCGATACGGAAACCACCCCGCTCTTCGAGATCGGGGATTATGTGGCCGAGTTCACGGTGGGGGAGGATTCCGCCCTGATCGGCACCAGCGTGCAGGAGGTGGAGCGGCGCAGCGAAGCCACCGTCCAGGTCCTGGGCCTGGTCCGGCAGGATCGCAAACTGTTCAACCGCATGCGCCTGGAATTGATCCAGCCGGGCGATGTGCTGATCCTGCAGGGTTCGACGGATGATCTGCAGAAGCTGGTGGGGGGTGACAAGGGCCTGGCTCCCTTGGGCCGGACCGATCTGGCCGGCGACGGCAAGCCCAATGCGGACGCCGCCTTCCTGGAAGCCGTCGTCATGCCCGGAACCCGGCTGGAAGGCCGCTCGGTCGTGGACCTGCGCGTGCGCCAGCGCCTGGGGGTAACCCTGGTTGCCCTGTCACGATCCGGACAGACCGTGCCGGGCCGCCTGCACGAAGCCCGGCTGCATACCGGCGATGTGCTGCTGCTGGAAGGCGCCGAGGCCGATCTGGCCGATGCCGTGCAGACATTGGGGCTGTTGCCTTTGGCCCAGCGTGGCATCGCCTTCCGCACCAGGCGGGCGCTGGTGCCGCTGGCCCTGTTCGGCGCGGCCGTGCTGTCGGTATCCTTCGGCCTCGCCTCCCCCGCCATCGCGTTGATGCTGGCGGCGATTGGCATGGTGCTGACGCGTATCCTCAGCCTGCGCCAGGCCTATCAGGCGCTCGACCTGCCGGTCCTGGTGCTGCTGGGCGCGATGATCCCGGTGGGCGATGCCATGCAATCGACCGGCGCGTCGGAATTGCTGGTCAACGCCATCCTGGCGGTTGCCGGCGATGCGCAGCCCTGGGTGCTGATGGCGCTCTTGCTGATCGTCACCATGTTCCTGTCGGATGTGATGAACAATGCCGCCACGGCCGTGGTGATGAGCCCGATTGCGGTTGCCATCGCCATCAGCCTGAATCTGTCGCCGGACCCGTTCCTGATGGCGGTGGCCATCGGCGCCTCCAGCGCCTTCCTGACGCCGATCGGGCATCAGAACAATACGCTGGTGATGGGTCCCGGCGGCTACCGCTTTGGCGATTACTGGAAGCTCGGCCTGCCGCTGGAGGTGATCCTGGTCGCCATCGCCGTCCCGCTGATTCCGCTGATGTTCCCGTTCTGACCTGTCCCTATTCCGCCGCGTGGCTGCGCGGGTGATCGATTGCGCCCAGTTCCTCTTCCAGCATCTTCTCGATCGTCCCGCGCGGCTTGGTGAAGCGCGCCATCAGATCATAGAGCACCGGCGTCAGGAACAGGGTCATGATCGAGGCGATGCCCAGCCCGCCCACGATCACGATGCCGATGGCGATCCGGCTTTCCGCGCCCGCGCCCGATGCCAGCATCAGCGGCACCGCGCCCAGAATGGTGGAAATCACCGTCATCAGGATCGGGCGCAGGCGCAGGACCGAGGCTTCCAGCACCGCCTCGCGCACGGATTTGCCCTCGTCACGCAGCTGGTTGGCGAATTCCACGATCAGGATGCCGTTCTTCGCCATCAGCCCGATCAGCAGGATGATGCCGATCTGGCTGTAGAGGTTGAGCGACAGCCCCGCCACGGCCAGCGACAGCAGGGCGCCCGTAGTCGCCAGCGGCACGCTGAGCATGATCACGATCGGATGCACGAAGCTTTCGAACTGGGCCGCCAGCACCAGGAAAACGATCAGCAGCGCCAGCGCGAAGGTCACCATCACGCCCGAAGAGGCCTCGAGATATTGCCGCGACTGCCCATCAAAGGCGATGCGTGCTTCCGGCGGCAGGTCCCGGGCCGTCACCTCCTGCATATAGCGAATGGCGGAGCCCAGATCGTAGCCCTCCTCCAAAGCGGCGGACAGGGTGATGGAAGGCAGGCGATCGAAGCGGCGCAGCTCCGGGGCGCCCGCCTGTTCCTTGCTGCTGACCAGCGACATCAAAGGCACCAGGGCGCCCGAGGTACTGGCCCGCACGAAAATATTGTCGATATCGCTGGGAATGCGCCGGTCCTCGTCACGGGCCTGCATGACCACGTCATATTCCCGGCCCCGGTCGATATAGGTGGTGACGGTTTTCGACGCCAGCATCACCTGCAAGGTAGAGGCGACGGATTGCACGCTGATGCCCAGATCGTCCGCCCGGCGACGGTCGACCGACAGGCTCAGCTGCGGTTCGTTCTCCTCATAATCCAGCTCGACATTGCGCAGCTTGTCATTGGCTTCTGCCAATTGCTTGAGCTGTTGTGCCCAGACCTTCACATCCTCGAAATTCGAACCGCCGACGACGACGCGCAGCGGCGAATTGCTGCCGCGCAGCCCCAGACCGGCCGGGGCGACCGGGAAGCCGCGTGCCCCGACCAGCGAGGCGGTCACCGGGATCACATCGCGGATGATCGCCGACAATTCGCGGTCGCGCTCCTCCCAGCGGGACAGGCGCAGCACCACAAAGCCGCGATTGGGCTGGTTCTGCATACCCACGACGGCAAAGGTCGATGCCAGTTCGCCATTCTGCCGCAGCTTGCCCATTCCGTTCTCCACCCGCGTCACCTGCCCATTGGTATAGGTGGTGGTGGAACCCTGCGGCGTGGTGATCGGAATGAACAGGGCGGCCCGATCTTCGCGCGGGGTCAGTTCCTGCGGCAGGCTTTCATACAGGATATAGCCAAGCCCGGCGAAGGCGGATGCCCCGGTCAGAATGACCAGCGGCGCGTTCAGGGACCAGCCCAGGGCCTTGCGATAGCCCTTGCCCAGCCAGCCCATCCCGCCCGATTCCACTGATTCATCACCACTCAGCTTGTCGCTCGGTTTCAGGACCTTGGAGGCGATGACCGGACACAGCGTCAGCGCCACGAAGGTGGAAATGGCCACCGCGCTCGCCATCACGAATCCGAACTCGACGAACAGCCGTCCGGCTTCACCCTGCAGAAAGGACAGCGGCACGAAGACGGCCATCAGCGTGGCGGAGGTAGCCAACACCGCGAAAGTAACCTGGCGCGTGCCGAGCAGGCTGGCCAGCAAGGGACGCTCACCCAGGCTCATCCGGCGGGAGATGTTCTCCAGCACCACGATAGCATCATCCACCACCAGACCGATGGCAAGCAGAAGTGCTAGCAGTGTCAGTATGTTGATCGAGAATCCTAACAGCGCGATGGCGCTGAAGCTGCCGATCAGCGCCACCGGAATGGTCACCGCCGGCACCAGGGTGGCGCGCAGCGAGGACAGGAAAAGCAGGATGACCACCACGACCAGCACCAGGGCTTCGACCAGGGCCATGAGCACTTCATGGATGGAGGCGGAGATGAATTCCGCCTCGTCGGAGCCGATGACGATCTCCATCCCCTCCGGCAGGATCGGCCGAATCCGCTCCAGTTCCGCCGTTACTGCTTCCGAAATCGCCACCGTATTGGCCTGGGATTGGCGCAGGACGCTGATGCCGACCGCCAGCTTGCCGTCGGAGCGCACGATGGTGGAATCGTCTTCCACCCCCAGCTCGACGCGGGCGACATCACCCAGCCGGATCGGATATTCGCCGTCGCGTCGGATCACGACATTGCGGAAATCCTCGACACTGGCAAGGCGGGAATCCAGGCGCACCGAAAGCTGGCGCTGCACGGATTCCACCTCGCCCGCCGGCAATTCGACATTGTTGCGCTGCAGGGCGGTTTCGATATCGGAGACCGCGATGTCGCGCGCGGCAAGGGCCCGGCGATCCAGCCAGATGCGGATCGCCGCCCGGCGCTCGCCATTGATCTGAATACTGGCCACCCCATCCAGGGTGGACAGCCGGTCCGACAGGCTGCGTTCGATATAGTCGGTGATCTCCGACGGGGTCATCATGCTGGAGATGACGGCGATGCGCATCACCGGGTCGGAATCGTCGTCATTCTTGACGACCTGCGGCTCCTCCACCTCATCGGGCAGGCGTCCGCGTACACGCGCGACCGCGCTGCGCACGTCATTGGCGGCGGATTCGATGTCGCGGCCGGTCTGGAACTCGATCACGGTGCGACTGCGCCCGCGCCGGCTCTGCGAGGAAATCGACTTGATGCCGCTGATACCCGCCACCGCGCTTTCGATGATCTCGGTAATATCGGTATCGACCACCTCCGGGCTGGCGCCGGAATAGGTGGTGGTCACGGTCACGATGGCCGCATCGATATTCGGCAGTTCGCGCACCGGCAGGTTCTGCAGGGCGGCCAGGCCGAAGACCACGATCAGGAGATTGGCGACCGTGGCAAGGACCGGCCGGCGAACGGATAGGTCGGAAAGCCTCATGATTGCGCCCCTGCCGGCCTGGAGTTGCCCTGCCCGCCGGCCCCGGCTGGTGGGGTGGCGGCATCACGGACCGGGCTGCCATTCTGCAAACGCTGCTGGCCCTGGGTGACGATCTTCTCGCCCTCCTCCACCCCGGCGGACACCGCGACGCGGCCCGGCATGCGCCCGCCCAGCGTAACATCCCTGCGTTCGGCGCGGCCATCCTTCACCACGAACAGATAGGTCTTGCCGCCCTGGGGGATGATCGCCTCCTCCGGTACCGTCAGGGCCTGGACGGTATCCAGCAGCAGGGTCAGATGCATGAACATGCCGGCCGGCAGGGCACGGTCGGAATTGTCCAGCAGCGCGCGCACGGAGAAAGAGCGCGAGGTGGTATCGACCCGGCTGTCGATGGTGCTGACCGTGCCCCGGAAGGACCGGTCGGGAAAGGCCGCCGCCTGGGCGATCACCGGCTGCCCCGGTTCCACCTGGCCGAACAGGGTCTCCGACACGGAAAACTCAATCTCCACCGCCGACAGATCGTCCAATCCGGTCAATACCGTGGTTTCCTGCACCCGGGCGCCGATTTCCACCCGCCGGAAGCCCACGACGCCGGAGAAGGGCGCGCGAATGACGCGGTCGGCCAGCCGCTTATTGGCGCGGTCGACTTCGGCTATGGCCGCCGCCTCCTCGGCCTGCAGCTGCTCCAGCGTCGCTTCCGCCACCGTGTTGTTGCGCCGAAGGGTCCGTGCGCGTTCCAGACGGGAGCGGACCTCCGCCAGATCGGCGCGCGCTTCCGCCAGATCGGCCCGGGCCACCTCCTCATCCAGGCGGGCCAGGACATCCCCGGCTTTCACACTCTGCCCGGCTTCGAAACTGATTTCGCGCACCGTGCCGGAAGCACCGGCCGAAACATTGACCGAACGGATCGCCAGCGTCGTACCGACGGCCTCGACCCGGTTTTCCACCGTCTCGCGCCGAACCTCTTCCATCAGCACGGCGATACCGGCCCGCATCGGGCCGGGCGGTCCGCTCTGCTGGGTCGCGGCGCTCTGCCCCAGCCAGGGCAAGGCGCCGGTTTTGTACAGATGCCATCCGCCGTAGCCGATGCCACCAAGGACCACCAGGATTATGATTTGACGCAGCAGCGACATGGTCGGCCGACCCCTCTCCTCTTCGGTAACGGAACATAGGCAACTGTTTTTGTTGTATAGGCTACCAAAGCATCGGGCCTGCATAGACACCGCAACCCGTCCGCTTGCAATACGCGCGCCGCTTTGAAACGGAGCAGCCGCGGATTTCCGTCGCGAAAAAAAATCAGCCGGGATCGGCGATCACGCTGACATGGGCCGCGACCACACGCCAGCCATCCGGCGTGCGGATCCAGGTCTGCATCTGGCGACCGACCTTGCCCGGGGCCGTGTCGCGCCGGAACAGGGTCGATGCGGTGGCAAAATCCTGGCCATAGGTGGTGATGACGGTGCGTTCCAGCGCGCGTTCCAGCCCTTGGGAGGGCCGCGCATTCCGGAACGCCTGAATCGCTTCAATGCCGTAGAGATTCTCACCGCCGCCATAGCGGACGGTATGCTCGCTCTGCCAGAACAGCTCGTCCAGCACGGTAACGTCATTCGTCACCAGGGCCGTTTCGTAGCGCGAGAAAGCCTCTTCCATCTCCGCCAGAACGGCAGGATCATTGATCCGCATGCCCTTGTAATCCCCCTGCCAACAGCAATCCTTTCGCACTGCGGCAGAGAATGCGTGTTCAGGCCGAACAGCGCAAGGGCGCAACTGGCCGCATTGCCGCATTCAACCGGGAAGCGCGATCAGGGCGGCGCAGACCAGCCTGCCCTCCGACAGTAGGATATTGTAGCTGCGGCAAGCCGCCCCCGTCTCCATCGGATCGAGTGCCAGCCCCTCGGCGCGCAGGGCGCTGCGCAGGGCAGATGGCAGCAGTTGCATCCGCTGGCCGCAGCCCAGCAGCAGCACCTCCGGCCGCCGGGGGCGCTCCAGGATGGGCGCGAAGGCAGCGACGGTTAGGTCACCCATCTCCGCAATGCCGGTCCAGGAAATCACCAGATCGGGAAAGACCAGCAGCGAGCCGGTATAGCCCTGTTTCGACACCTGGAAGCGACCGGGACCATAGCTGTCGATATAGCGCCGGTCTTCCGGAATGGTCGGGGTTACATCCATGGCAGCCTAACTCTTTCCGTTCCGAGAGTCCGGAATGAAAGATCGGCGGCGGCGTCAGCTGGCAGCACCAGCCTCCGCCCCGTCCTCATCCTCCGCCGAACCGGCCATGTCGTCGCGGCCTGGACGCATATACAGAAGCAAAGCCGCCGCCACAGCGACCGAGGAATAGGTACCGATCAGAATGCCCCAGATCAGCGCCAACACGAAATCGCGAATGACGGGTCCGCCGAACACAAGCAGGGCCAGCAAAGCCAGCAGCGTTGTGAAACTGGTCAGGAAGGTACGCGACAGGGTGGAGTTGATGGCGATGTTGAACATGTCCTCATAGGGCATGGACTTGTATTTCCGCATCATCTCGCGAATGCGGTCGAACACCACCACCGTGTCATTGATCGAATAGCCGGCCACCATCAGCACGGCCGCCACCGTTGCCAGATTGAACTCCAGCTGGAACAGGGCAAACAGGCCAAGCACCGCGATCACGTCATGCAGCAGACTGACCACGGAGGAGACACCGAACTGCCATTCAAAGCGCAGCCAGATGTAGAATGCAATCACCGCGACGGAGGCCAGCACGGCCCAGAGCGCGGACATCTGCAATTCCTCGCCCACGGTGGGACCCACGAACTCGATCCGGCGATATTCCGCAACCTGATCGCCCAACGCGGCCTGGATGGCTTCCACCGCCGCCTTCTGGGCCGCCTCATCCCCGTCCTGGCGCTGCACGCGGATCAGCACGTCATTATCGGCACCGAACTGTTGCAGGGCCACCTCGCCAAGTCCCAGCCCGCCCAGATCGGTGCGCATCCGGTCGATATCGGCCGGGGCGGAGGTGCGGACTTCCAGGAGCGTCCCGCCCAGGAAATCGATACCGAGATTGAGGCCGCGTCCGAGAACCAGCGCGATGGAGGCTACCATCAGAATGGCGGAGATCGCCAGGAACCAGCGCCGCTGCTGGATGAACGGGATCCTGGTATTGTCGGGGATGACGCGCAGTAGCATCGGGATGGTCCCTTCTTCCCGTCAGATCGGCACATGCTGCGGCCGGGTGCGGCGCAGCCAGGTGACCACCATCAGGCGGGTCACCATGATCGCAGTGAACATGGAGGTGAGAATGCCGATCGCCAGCGTCACCGCGAAACCGCGGATCGGCCCCGCCCCGAAAGCGAACAGGATGATTGCCGCGAACAGCGTGGTGAGGTTGGAATCGACGATGGTGGAGAAGGCACGCTTATAGCCGGCATCGATCGCGGAGATCGGCGAGCGGCCCAGGGACTGCTCCTCCCGGATGCGTTCGAAGATCAGCACATTGGCATCGACCGCCATGCCCATGGTCAGCACGATGCCCGCAATACCCGGCAGGGTCAGTGTCGCCTGCAGTCCCGAAAGGATGGCGAAAATCATGGCGATGTTGATGGCAAGTGCCACCACGGCCATGCCGCCCAGCCGGCCATAGGTCGCGATCATGAAGCCGCCCACCAGAACCATGCCGACGATGGCGGCAAGCTGGCCGGCCTGGACCGAATCGACGCCCAGCCCCGGCCCCACCGTGCGCTCTTCCAGCACGGTCAACGGGGCGGGCAATGCGCCGGCACGCAGCAGCACGGCCAGATTGTTCACCTGTTCAATGGTGAACTGGCCGGTGATGATGCCGGAACCACCCAGGATCGGCTCATTGATGCGCGGGGCGGAAATCACTTCATTGTCCAGCACGATTGCCAGGAAACGGCCGGAATTTTCCGCCGTCACCTGGCCGAATTTGCGCCCGCCCAGCGAATCGAAGCGGAAGCTGACAACCGGCCGGCCGTTCTGGTCGAAGGAAGGCTGGGAATCGATCAGATCCTCGCCGCCCACGCGCACGCGCTTTTCCACCGCATAATAATAGGTCTGGCCTTCCGCGCGCGCTTCGGCCGAGGGCAGGATCTGCACCGTCGGCGGCACGCGCACGGCGGACGGATCGGTGATCGGGGTCGGATCAGCCAGGAGATGGAAGGTCATCTTCGCTGTCTTGCCGATCACGTCGCGCAGGCGCTGCGGATCGTCGAAACCCGGCACCTGCACCACAATACGGCTGTCGCCCTGGCGCTGGATCACCGGTTCCTGCGTACCCAGCTCGTCCACGCGACGGCGCACGATTTCAATCGATTGGTTCAGGACATTGCCCAGCAATTCCTGCTTGCCCTGCTCATTCATCGAAACCTGGAAGCTGGATGGCTGGGGGGAGCCAACATCCAGCCCACTATCCAGGCGGCGGATGCGGGAACGGATATCCTCATCCTTGCCCGCATCTTCCACACGGAACTGGATCACATCGCCGCGAATGGCGAAATCTGCGACCCGGATACGCTCGTTGCGCAGGTCCAGTCGGATGGAATCACCGATGGATTGCAGGCGTTCCTTCAGGATCGCCTCGGAATCGACTTCCAGCAGAAGATGGGAGCCACCGCGCAGATCCAATCCCAGATTGATCTGCTGGCCCGGTGCCCAGGATGGCCAGCCGGCGAAGATTTCACGCGGCAGGAAATTCGGCGCCGCATAGAGAAGCGACAGAAGGCAGGCCAGAGCGACCAGAACCTTTTTCCAGGCAGGGAAGTAGAGCATGGCCGGGACGGCTCCTCACATCATCGGACCCATCACACCGGACGCCGCCCGGATAGGGCGGCGTCCGGTGCAATCGGTATTCGGCGTATTACTTGCGCCCGAACAGGCCGAACAGGCCAGGCTTCTTGTCAGCGCCGGCATCATTGGCAGGTGCCGCGCCGGCCACACCGGGCTTCGCCACCACATCCATCACGGTCGCCCGGGCAACCTTGATGCGCACGCCTTCGGCGATTTCCACCATCAGCTCGTTGTCTTCCAGCACCTTGACCACCTGGCCATAGATGCCGCCACCGGTGATGATCCGGTCGCCGCGACGCACATTGCCCAGCTTGGCCTGGTGTTCCTTCTGGCGCTTCTGCTGCGGACGGATCAGCAGAAACCAGAACACGGCGAAAATCAGAACCAGCGGCAGAATCGCGCCGAAGATGTCGCCGCCGCCCCCGCCTGCGCCCTGCGCCATGGCATCGGAAATGAACATGAGGGATCCCCTTCCCGAAATCGTTCTCTGTGGGCTCCGGCCGCAACGCGCCACGGGGGCGGATCGGGACGGGCTCGGTTGTCTCTGGCTCCGCCTCCCCATCCCCGATGGGGTCGGATTCAGGACGGTTGCCGGTTAAGCCGCGCAACGGCTGCGGTCACGGGATAGAGGCCTGAGCCATCCGGACGCGACCGAGCGCGGAATGCGCCCGGAATATAAGGTCTTCCGCCCCAAACGCAATGATGAAACGCCATCGGGCATTTGACGGCGGATGCAACGGCAATTAGCTTTGCGCGCCATGACAGACCATCCGCTCCTGCCGCTGCTCAGCCGCATCGCCGACGCCCTCGACCGTCTGGCGCCGCCCCAGCCCCCCTCGCCCGACCTTGGCGCGGCCGATGCCTTCGTCTGGCATGCCGAAACCGGGCGGCTGGAACCCGTCCGCGCCGTCAACCGCGTCGATATCGCGCTTCTGCAGGGCATCGAGCTGCAGAAAGAGCTGATCCTGGGCAATACAAGGCGTTTCGCCGAAGGTTTTCCCGCCAATAACGCGCTGCTATGGGGCGCGCGCGGCACGGGCAAAAGCTCGCTGGTGAAGGCTGCCCATGGCGCGGTCGCTGCGGAACATCCCGGCCGTCTGAAACTGGTGGAAATCCACCGCGAAGACATTCCCTCCCTGCCGCGCCTCTTGGCTGCCCTGCGCGAGCGGACGGAACGGATCATCCTGTTCTGCGACGATCTGTCCTTCGACGGGCAGGATGTCGTCTACAAATCGCTGAAGGCGGTGCTGGATGGCGGCGTCGAAGGCCGGCCGGACAATGTGCTGTTCTACGCCACCTCGAACCGGCGCCATCTGATGCCGCGCGACATGATCGAGAATGAGCGCTCGACCGCCATCAACCCGTCGGAAGCGGTGGAGGAGAAGGTTTCCCTCTCCGACCGGTTCGGCCTTTGGGTCGGTTTCCACAATGCCGACCAGGACAGCTATTTCGCCATGATCCGCGGCTATGTGGATGCCTATCGCCTGCCGATTGCCGAGGAAGAATGGCTGCCCCAGGCGGTGGAATGGACGGTGACGCGCGGCGCGCGTTCCGGCCGGGTTGCCTGGCAGTTCATCCAGGACCTGGCCGGCCGGCTGGGTGTGAAGATCGAAGGGTAGGCCCGTCTACCCTCGCACTTCGAGACGGGCCTACGGCCCCCTCAGTACGAGGGAAACTCTTTAAAAAGCCCGCGGAGCGGGCCGGCCACAGCAAGATTCCATCAAAGCCAGATGGGTGCTCAATATGGCCGAAGATTGATATATCCCGCCTCGCCCAGCCAGAAGGCAATCGCGAACAGCACCACGCTGATGCCGGACGTGACCAGGACCTTCAGCAGCAGGCGCGGATTGGCGGGGGCAGAGGTCGCATGGCCCTGTTCCACATGCTCCGGCGGCTTATTGCCCCAGGGCAGGACGCAGAAGAAGACCAGCCACCAAATCATCACGAAGACGACAACACCGCTGACCGGCCCCATCATGGCGGTCCACTCCTATCCAGAAGGTCAGATGCGCACCAGGTGAACATCGGTCGGCGGACGCTTGCCCGTCAACTCCTGCGCGGCCCGGCGCACGGCGCGGCGAATGATCTCAGCCAGGGCGGCATCGTCGATATTCTTGCGACCTTCCGCCCCTTCCAGCGCATCCTCGACCACGTCCAAGAGGTCGTCGATCAGCTCGTCCGCTTCATCGGCGGCAAGGCCCGGCGCACTCAGCTGCGGGTCCTTCAGCAGCCGGCCGCGGCCATCCACCACGGCGGTCACCACGACCGACCCGTTGAAGGACAGTTTGCGTCGCCCCTTGATGGCGTCGCTGTCAAAGGCGGTCAATCGCTTGCCATCCAGAGCGAGACGCCCGGCATAGACCTCGTCGATTACCTCCGGCCCATCCTGGGCATCCAGGCGGATCACATCGCCATTGCGCGCCACCAGGGTGAAGGGAATCTGACAGGATTTTGCCAGTTCGGCATGGGCCTTCAGATGGCGGGCCTCACCATGCACAGGGATTGAAATACGTGGCCGAACCCACTGATACATCTGGGAAAGCTCGTCGCGCGCCGGATGCCCCGAAACGTGAATCTCCTCATCCCTGGCGGTGATGATCGACACGCCCAGCGTGGCAAGCTTGTTCTGCAAGCGGCCGATGGCGCGCTCATTGCCCGGGATTTCCCGGCTGGAAAAGATTACCGCGTCTCCCGCCTGCAACGAAATGGCGGGGTGCTGGTCTTCCGCGATCCGGGTCAGGGCAGCGCGCGGCTCCCCCTGGCTGCCGGTGCAGATCAGCACCACCCGGTCGCGCGGCAGGCGCTTGGCCTCGTCATCGCTCAGGAAGCGCGGACAATCCTTCAGATAGCCCGTCTCCTTGGCCGCGTCATGGATGCGCCAGAGAGAACGGCCGACCAGGGCAACCTCGCGCCCGACGGCCCGCGCCGCCTTGGCGATGCTCTCGATCCGCGCGACGTTGGAGGCGAAGCAGCCCACCACGATGCGCTGGTCCAGCCGGTCGAACACATCGGCCAGAACATCCGCCACATCCGCTTCCGAGCCGGAATGGCCGGGCACCATCGCATTGGTGCTATCGCAGACCATCGCCAGCACGCCTTCGCGGCCGATCTCGATCAGGCGCTTTTCATCCGTAGTCTCGCCAACGACCGGGTCGGGGTCGAGCTTCCAGTCCCCGGTATGCAGTACGGTACCGGCCGGCGTGCGCACGAAAACGGCGTTGGGCTCGGGAATGGAATGGGTTAGCGTGATCAATTCGATCTCGAAAGGCGCAATATGCACCCGGCCGGACATCGGAATGATCCGGATCGGCACCTTGTCCTGCAATCCCGTCTCAACCAGCTTGCGCTTCAGGAACGCGGCGGTGAAAGGCGTGGCATAGACCGGAACCGGAAAGCGCTTCCAGATATAGGGCAGCGCGCCCAGATGGTCCTCATGCGCATGGGTCAGCACGATGCCGACCAGATCGTTCTTGCGTTCCTCGATAAAGGCGGGGTCCGGCAGGATCACCTCGATGCCGGGGGTGGTGTCGTCCCCGAAGGTGATGCCGCAATCCACCATCAACCAGGCACCATCATGGCCGTAAAGGTTGAGATTCATGCCGATCTCTCCCGTGCCGCCAAGGGGCAGGAACAAAAGCTCGTCGGCACCGGGCGCGCCGGTCTCAAGATAGGCCATTAGTACGATTTCCGATCAGACTTTACGATTGCGTCGATAAATGAGCATCAACCCGCGCAGGGTCAACATCCCGTCGGTATGATCTATCGTATCCGTGGCCTCGGCAAAAAGCGGGGCGAGGCCACCGGTCGCGATCACCTTCAGGGGCTCGCCATACTCCGTCTGGATGCGTCTGACCAGCCCTTCGATCATCGCGACATATCCCCAGAACACGCCGGACTGCATGCAGGACACCGTGTCGCGCCCAATAACCTGCGGCGGCGCCTTGATATCCACGCGCGGCAGGGCCGCCGCGGCCATGTATAATGCTTCCAGCGACAGGTTGATTCCCGGCGCGATCACGCCGCCGCGATAGTTCCCGTCGCTATCCACCACGTCGAACGTCGTCGCGGTGCCGAAATCGATCACCACCAGCGGGCCGCCGAACCGCTCATGCGCGGCAAAGCTGTTCACCAGACGGTCGGCCCCGACTTCCTGCGGCTTGTCGACCAGCGGCTTGGTGCCGATATCGACCCCCTCCTCCCCGATCATCAGCGGATAGCCGTCGAAATAACGGCGGCAGAGCTGGATCAGGTTGAAACGCGTATCGGGTACCACGGTCGCAATGATCGACCCTGTGATGTCACTGCGTTTCAGGCCTTGTAATTCCATCAGCTGCGACAGCCAGACCGCATATTCATCGGCCGTGCGCTTGCCATTGGTGGCACAGCGCCAGGTTCCCACGCAGGTCTCGTCCCGGAAGATCGAGAACACCGTATTCGTGTTCCCGGCATCGATTGCAAGCAGCATCAGGAAGCACCCCGTATCGGCGGATCGGACAGGGGATAGGTCAGCGCCGCCCCCCTGCCCGCCCGGATCAACCGAACAGCGCTGCGGCAGCGGCCGTGGCCGGATCCAGCACCAGCGCCGGCGCCAGGAAGAACAGAAGCGTGACGAGCGCGGTGCCCGACAGCACGATACGCAGGCCCAGCGACGTCCCTTCGAACTTGTCGGCCGGCTCGTCGAAATACATCACCTTCACGATGCGCAGATAGTAGAAGGCCGACACCACGCTGGCCAGCGCGCCCACGATGGCCAGCGGCACCAGCCCCGAATTCACCGCGGCCATGAAGATGTAGAATTTCGAAAAGAAGCCGGCCATCGGTGGCACGCCCGCCATGGAGAACATGAAGACCAGCAGCGCCAAGGCCATCAGCGGATTGTGGCGGGACAGCCCGGCCAGATCCGAAACCTGCTCCACCCCACGACCGTTGCGGCGCATCGCCAGAATGCAGGCGAAGGTGCCGACATTCATGAACAGATAGATCGCCATATAGATCAGAACGCCGCTGACGCCTTCCTCATTGCCGGCGGCAAGCCCGATCAGGGCATAGCCGATATGGCCGATGGAGGAATAGGCCATCAGACGCTTGATGTTGTTCTGCGCGATGGCGGCAAAGCTGCCGAGCAGCATGGAGGCGATGGACACCAGCACGATGATCTGCTGCCATTCGGCCACCAGATCGCCGAAGGGGCCGATCAGCGTGCGGACGAACAGCGCAATGGCCGCGATCTTCGGGGCGACGGCGAAGAAGGCGGTGACAGGCGTCGGCGCGCCTTCATAGACGTCCGGCGTCCACATATGGAAGGGAACCGCCGAGACCTTGAAGGCCAGCCCGGCCGCCAGGAAGACGATGCCGACCACGACACCGAGCGAGGCCTGGATATCGCCATCGAAGGCGGCGCTCAGCCCGTCAAACGACGTCGTGCCGGTGAAGCCATAGATCATCGAGCAGCCATAGAGCAGCATGCCCGAGGACAAGGCGCCGAGGACGAAATATTTCAGCCCGGCTTCGGTGGACCGCAGCGTGTCGCGCTGGAAGGCCGCGATCACATACAGCGCCAGCGATTGCAGTTCCAGACCGACATAAAGCGACATCAGATCATTGGCGGAGATCATCAGCAGCATACCGGTGACGGAAAACAGGATCAGGATCGGGTATTCAAACCGGTCCATCTTTTCCGCCAGCACGAACCGCTTGCCGATGATCAGCGTCAAGAGCGCGCCCAGCAGCACCAGGATCTTCATATACTGGCCGAAGGCATCGACCAGGAACATGCCGCCAAAGGCGACCTGCCGCTCCCCACCGACATAAAGCACCAGCAGACCGGCCACGACCAGCACGCAGCAGGCCAGGATCGACACCAGCTTATGGGCACCGGCGGGCTTGGCGAACACGCCTACCATCATCAGCGCCATGACAGAGAAGGCGAGCCAGATTTCCGGAAGCGCCGGAGCCATGCTTTCCAGGGTCATCTCGTTCAAGCCCCTTCTCTCAACGGGCGGCCAGGGCGGATGCGCCCTCGGCCCCGGCCGCCGCGGCGGCCTGATAATTTTCAACCAGCGCGGAGACGGATGCCTCGATCGGCGCGGTGAAGGTGGACGGATAGATGCCCATCCACAGCACCAGCACGACCAGCGGCGCGAACACCGCGACCTCTCGCAGGTTCAGATCCTTGATCGACTTCAGATCTTCCCGTGTCAGCTTGCCGAACACCACCTTGCGATAGAGCAGCAGCATATAGGCCGGCCCCAGAACCATGCCGAGCGCGAGGCCCAGCGCCAGCCAGGTCGAATGCTGATAGGCACCAACCAGGATCAGGAACTCGCCCACGAAGCCCGATGTGCCGGGCAAGCCGACCGACGCCATGGTCATCAGCATGAAGACGACGGCGTATTTCGGCATGCGGGCCACGACACCGCCATAGCGCGCGATCTCGCGGGTATGCATCCGGTCATAAACCACGCCGACGCACAGGAAGAGCGCGCCCGACACCAGACCATGGCTCAGCATCTGCACGATCGAACCCGCCACGCCCTGATGGGTACCGGCGAAGATGCCGGCGGTGACGAACCCCATATGCGCGATGGAGGAATAGGCGATCAGCTTCTTCATATCCTGCTGCACCAGGGCGATCAGCGACGTGATCACCACGGCACCGACCGACATCCAGAAGATCAGCGGCGAGAAATAGACGCTGGCATCCGGGAACATCGGGAGCGAGAAGCGCAGGAAGCCATAGCCGCCCATCTTCAACAGCACGCCGGCCAGGATCACGGAGCCCGCCGTCGGCGCTTCCACATGCGCATCCGGCAGCCAGGTATGCACCGGATACATCGGCACCTTGACTGCGAAGGAGGCGAAGAAGGCCAGCCAGAGCCAGATCTGCAGCTTGGGATCGAAGCCGAACTGCATCAGCGTCGGAATGTCGGTGGTGCCCGCCTTGCCATACATGACCAGCAGGGCCACCAGCATCAGTACGGAGCCAAGCAGCGTGTAGAGGAAGAACTTGAAGCTGGCATAGATGCGCCGCGGCCCGCCCCAGACGCCGATGATCAGGAACATCGGGATCAGCACGGCTTCGAAGAAGATGTAGAACATCACCATGTCAAGCGAGGCGAACATGCCCACCATCATGGTTTCCAAGAGCAGGAAGGCGATCATATATTCCTTCACACGCTTCTGGATCGCTTCCCAGCTTGCCAGCACGCAGATCGGCGTCAGGAAGGTGGACAGGAGCACGAACCACATCGAGATGCCGTCGACGCCCAGGTGATAGGCGATGCCGGTACCCGGCAGCCATTCCTGGCGTTCCACCAGCTGGAAGCCAGCATTGGCGTAATCGAAATTGGCCCAGATCGCGAGCGACAACACGAAGGTGAAGCCCGAAACCCACAAGGCCGTATAGCGGGCATTGCGCGCCACCGTTTCTTCCGTGCCACGGATGAACAGGAGTGCGATTGCACCCAGCAATGGCAGGAAGATCGTCAGCGACAAAAGCGGCCAACCGAGGGTCATGATGTCTTTTCCCCTTTTCCGTCCAGCCGCTTAGGCGAACAACATGTACCAGGAGATCAGGCAGACCACGCCGATCATCATGGCAAAGGCATAGTGATAGACATAACCGGATTGCAGGATCGAGGCGAAGCGCG
>Ga0209066_10002100_pt1 | contig 24984 bp, 19 predicted proteins | sample All_14_2_FD_187198 | JGI IMG/M metagenome (GOLD analysis project Ga0209066, IMG submission 187198) | Freshwater microbial communities in response to fracking from Pennsylvania, USA - Allegheny Zone_MetaG_DW_15 (SPAdes) (version 2) ... | reverse complement strand
TTATTATCGAAATTAATCTTACGGTTGGTATCCAACATCCAGTTAAAGATCAATCTTGAGATCAGGATTGCAGTAAACAAGGAAGATACAAGACCGATGATAAGAGTAGTTGCGAAACCTTGAATAGGACCACTACCGAAGATAAAGAGGATAATAGCCGTAATTAATGTAGTTACGTTACCGTCGATAATCGCAGAGTAAGCATTTTTAAACCCATCTTCAATGGCCAACCTTAAGCCCTTTCCTGCCCTCTGTTCTTCAAGAATACGTTCATAGATAATTACGTTGGCATCTACTGCCATACCGAGAGTCAGAACGATACCGGCAATACCGGGAAGAGTCAGTGTAGCTCCGAAAGAAGCTAATACACCGAAGATAAAGAAGATATTGGTGAACAAGGCGATATCAGCTACCATACCAGCACGGTTATAGTAGAGAGCCATGTAAAGAAGAACCATGATAAAGGCCACGATGAAGGAGTTCATACCGGCATCGATTGCTTCTTGACCTAAAGAGGGACCAACAACCGCTTCCTGAACAATGTGAGCAGGAGCAGGTAGTTTACCAGCTTTAAGAATATTAGCTAAGTCTTGAGCTTCTTCAATAGTCATACCGCCACCTGAGATAGAACTTCTACCACCAGAGATCTCTTGGTTTACATTTGGATAAGAGTAGACATAATCATCAAGAACAATTGCGATCTGACGGCCTACATTATCTCCGGTAAGGTTTTTCCAGGTGTGGGCTCCTTCACCATTCATCGCCATTGAAACCTCAACGCCACCATTGCTTGGGTTAACATCCTGACGAGCGTCAACGATAACATCACCTCCTAAAGGAGCTTTTCCATCCCGTGATTTAACCTTAATAGCAACTAGGTCTAATACATCCTTACGACCCGGCTCAGGCTTAACAGTCCAGAAAAGTTTTAAGTTAGCAGGAAAACTGCTACGAACCTTCTTTAATAGACTATTAACACGAGCGGTATCTTTAATGAAAGACGAACCTACGCGAGCTCCTTGAGAGGCAGCCATCTGACCAGCTTCGTTCTTTCCAAAGGCAGGTGAAAGATAAGCAAAGAGAGGGTTCTCTTTAGCATACTCTTCGAAAGAAGCATCCCCTTTATCCTTTTTGCTACCTGTTGAATCAGCTAACTTCTTTAAAAGAGTACTATCTGTTGTTTCTGCAACCTTAGTGGTATCAGCAGCCTTAGTCTCGATGGGTTTTGCAGCCACATCCGTCTTAGCCTTGGTGGTATCAGCAATTACTTTTGTAGAGTCAACAGCAGTTCCATTGGCTACTGCAGCCAATTTCTTGTTAGCATCAGTAAAATACTGATAGATCTCACTGAACTTATATGTTTCCCAGAACTCCAGTTTAGCACTACCCTGTAAGAGTTTGCGAACACGTTCTGGATCCTTGATACCTGGAAGCTCAATTAAGATTCTACCAGCGGTTTGAAGCTTTTGAATGTTAGGCTGGGCAACACCAAAACGGTCTATACGAGTGCGAAGGATGTTGAAAGTACGATCGATTGCGCCTTCAGTCTCCGTTCTTATCACCTTAAGAACCTCTTCATTGGTAGAGTTAAACTTCACCTTATCCTTAAGTTCAACAGTACTAAAGATAGCAGCCAACCTTGCATTAGGATCAATCTGATTGAAAGATTCACCAAAAAGAGTTACAAAATCAGCATTGCTGTTTTTCTGTTTCTCTTTAGCAAGTTTTACCGCTTTATTAAAGGTAGAATCGGGATTATAGTTTGATAGAGCCTTAATAATATCAGCTACTGACACCTCCATAACAACGTTCATACCACCCTTAAGGTCGAGACCAAGATTAATCTCACGAGCCTTTACGTCAGAGTAAGTGTACTTCTTGACAAGGATATTGTAAACTGGTTCGCTAGCGATTGAATCAAAAAAGAACCTTTCACGAGCACGTGAAATTGAATCAAAAAGGATAGCCTCTTTTAGCTTATCCCCAGCGGCCATTTTGACAGCAAGGTTTCTTGCTGTAGAATTAGTTGCATATTCCCTGGCTTTACTCTCTACATTTTTCGTTACCAGAGTAAACGATAACGAGAAGAGACATACAAGTGCAAAGAGAACTGCAAAGAACTTGATAACTCCCTTATGTTGCATGGGTCGTCAAATTTTTGAGTTGTTGGTTTTTTTCGAGTTTGCAAAAATAGAATAAAGTTTAAAATTGACAAAGAATTGAGTCACCTTTAGCTCACCTTATTCTAAATTATTATATTTTATTAGCTTTTGTAGCGAACCCACCTCCAAAGTTCCTTCCAAGATGGCTTCTTTCCATAGATAAGTATTCCGGTTCGATATATCACAGCACCAAGCCATGTGGTAAAAAAGGTGAACCCATATAAAAGAAGCAAACTTAACACCATTTGCCACATAGGAACACCAAAGGGCAACCTCATCATCATCACCACTGGAGATGTCAATGGAATCATTGATAACCAAATGCTAAAGGCTCCATCCGGATAATTTAGCACATAGCCCACACTCATAAATGCAATGATCAGGGGTAACGTTACTGGTAGAATAAATTGCTGCGTATCCTGCTCACTGTCAACCATACCTCCTACCGCCGCAAATAGACTTGAATAGAGGATATACCCTCCAATAAAAAAGAAAAAGAAGGCACTAAGCATCGTGTAATAATCGATACTCTTCAATCCATCCATAACCATCTGAAACTTTCCGGCATTATCTTCTTGTTCAGCCGCATCTGCCACCGCTGAACTCATGGCTGAAGCACCTACACCACTTCCAATACTCGTGATGGCTGGCTTCTCTACCATTCGTTTCTGCATCTTTTCTCCCATCACCAGACTTACGCCTGTTGTGAGAGCCAACGTCAGTAAAACCCATAAGGCCACTTGCGTCAAACTTACAAGACCTACTCCTATTATCTTCCCAAACATCAACTGAACAGGTCTGACACTCGATATAATAACCTCTACTATCCTATTTGTCTTCTCTTCAATAACACTGCGCATTACCTGCCCCCCAAACATGAAAAGCATAAAGTAAATGATTAACCCGGCAGCCAACCCCAATCCTGTAGCTACCTCAGAGTTTCCCCTCTTCTCACTTCCATCTTCATTGACCTTTACAGTGTTAACGACTATCCGGGTTTTTATCGAATTAAGTACTTCAGGGTCATAGCCTTTAGCCTTCAACTTCAACGCCTCAGCCACTTTCCCCATTACCCGCTTTACTTCACCCTTTATATTCATCCCCGGCTGACTCTGAGAATAAATGATGGCTGTGACAGGAACATTAAACTCTGTAGCTGGTATGTGAACCAAAGCATATCGCCCCGATCGCAAAAACCGCTGCTTTACGGTATCTAAATTACCAGCTACCGGGTAATAAATAAACTCAGTGCCCGACTTAAAACTGTCAACATATAGGCCTGTCTCATCATAGATCTCAATATCCCGCTTACCTTCTGTCATCGTTGCTATCATGATAGGAATAGCATACAGAGCAGCAATCAAAAGCGGACCAAGAATAGTCATCACAATAAACGATTTCTTCCTCACCCTTATCAAATACTCCCGACGTATTATTATGGCGGTCTTCGACCAAGCTGATAGTTTTCGTTTCATCACTGTTGAGTATTACTATTTCTTACTGCATCAACAAAGATCTCGTCCATTGTAGGTAAGATCTCTTTAAAAGTGAAGAGATCGGTTAACATTACCAACTGACGAAGAACCCCTGGTGTATCCATATTATTCTTTACAGAAATGGTTGATCGATCAAAAGGCCCCTCCTTGATCTGACTTTCAATGTAAAAACCATCAGGGAGTTTTTCTGAGGTAAGGGCCTGGTTATTGGTAGTAACTTCAAATAGTTGTTTACTGTAGCTCTTTCTAATCTCAGAGACTGATCCTCCTAGTATCTTTTGCGAACGATTGATCAATGCGATATTATCGCACAGCTCTTCCACCGAGTTCATATTATGCGTCGAAAGAATGATCGTTGCACCCTTCCTTTTCAATTCAAGAATCTCCTCCTTCATCAGGTTTGCATTGATAGGGTCGAAACCAGAGAAGGGTTCATCAAAGATTAAAAGGCTAGGGTTATGCACAACTGTTACAATAAACTGCACCTTCTGTTGCATACCTTTAGAGAGCTCTTCAACCTTTTTATTCCACCAGGTCTCAATGCCAAACTTAACAAACCAGCGTTTCAGTTCGGCCATAGCCTCTTTCTGATGCATCCCTTTAAGCATAGCAAGATAGAGCGCCTGCTCTCCCACTTTCATCTTCTTATAGAGGCCTCTCTCCTCGGGAAGATAGCCGAAATCGGCCACATCATGAGGCTGTAAAGGGGAACCATTAAACAAGAGTTGCCCTTCATCAGGGCCTGTGATCTGATTTAAGATCCTAATCAATGTGGTTTTACCTGCTCCATTAGGACCTAAAAGGCCAAAAACAGTTCCTTCAGGAACCCCAATAGAGACATCATTGAGTGCAGTATGACCAGTATACCGTTTGACTATATTACGTGCCTCAAGAAAATACATAGTTGCTAGCTTTGATTACAAAACAAATCCCTGATGACCACCAGGGATTAAACTTTCTATCCGAAATATTCTTTCATTCTATCAAAGAAAGACTTATCACGTTTCGTCGGACTGGGTTTGAAGTTAGGTGACTCGGCCAGTTTCTCGAGAATCTTTTTCTCTTCAGAAGTGAGGCTTCGTGGGGTCCATACGTTAACATTTACCAGTAAGTCGCCTTTATTGTAGCCATTAACCTCAGGTAGCCCTTTCCCTCTTAGGCGAAGAACCTTTCCTCCTTGTGTTCCGGGCTCGATTTTAACCTTTGCTTTACCCTCCACGGTGGGTATCTCAATAGTGGTCCCGAGAGCAGCCTCAGGTAAGCTTATATAATGCTCATAGAGTAAGTTAATACCGTCACGTTGCAGGTCAGGATGAGGGATCTCATCAACCTGAATTAGAAGATCACCAGGGATGCCACCACGTGCGGCAGCATTTCCTTTACCCGACATGGTCATAACCATTCCTTCCGTTACACCGGCCGGGATGTTAATATCAACAATTTCCTCGCCTTTAAGGATTCCATCGCCATGGCATGCGGTACACTTCTCTGTGATTATTTTGCCCTCTCCGCCACAAGTTGGGCAAGTGGTGGTAGTCTGCATTTGACCAAGGAAGGTATTAGTTACCCGACGAACCTGACCTTGTCCGTTGCAAGTACTACAAGTATGGTAAGAAGAACTATTTTTCGCTCCGGTTCCACCACAGCTATCGCAAGGCACATATTTAGTTACCTTGATTTTCTTATGAGTTCCTTTTGCGATATCTTCAAGAGTAAGACTGACCTTTATTCTCAGGTTAGAGCCTTTATTTACTCTACGACCGCCACTCGATTGCCCACCAAAACCACCGAAAGCTCCACCAAAGGCAGAGCCGAAAATATCACCGAAGTTAGAGAAGATATCCTCCATGGACATTCCGCCACCAAAGCCTCCTCCACCTTGGCCATTCACCCCGGCATGACCAAACTGATCATATCTTTTACGTTTTTCCGGATCACTTAAGACCTCATACGCCTCTGCAGCCTCTTTGAACTTCTCTTCCGCAGTATGATCGCCCGGATTTTTATCAGGATGAAACTGGATAGCCTTTTGACGGTAGGCCTTCTTTATTTCGGTATCACTGGCATTGCGTGAAACCTCAAGAACTTCATAATAATCTCTTTTAGCCATTTTTAAGCTTTTCTAAATTTCAAAGGTTCATTAGTTTCCCACTACTACACGGGCAAAACGAATAACCTTATCATTTAACATGTAACCTTTCTGAATAACATCTAAAACCTTACCCTTCATACTCTCATCAGGCGAAGGGATATTGGTTAATGCTTCATGGTAATCCGTATCAAAAGGAGCGCCCATTGCTTCAATCTCCTTCAATCCCTGTTTTTCAAGTATCCCTTTTAACTTCGTGTAAACCAATTCTACACCTAACCTTATTGCATCAGGTTCCTGATCAGCTGGGAAAGAGGCTAAAGCACGCTCAAAATCATCAACTACCGGCAATAACTCTGATACAACATCAGATGCAGCAGTCTTTATCAACTCTACTCTCTCACGAGAAGTGCGTTTTTTATAGTTATCGAATTCTGAAAAAAGACGAATATATTTATCGTGTGATTCAGCTAACTTAGACTGTAGAGCCTCCATCTCTTCTCTGATCTTAGCATCTTCAGTACCTGCTGTTGATGATCCTTTATCACCCATCATGCTACTAAAAAACCCCTTCTTCTTTTTGGGGCTTCCATTAGCATTGGAGCCATCTTTTGCAGCTTCATTCGAGTCAGACCCCTCAATAGTCTCTTCTTTTGGCTCATCCTCTGCTGACACATTTACATCAGCAGACCCTTCTGAGCTGTTAGCATTTGCTGACAAATCAACATTCTCCTCACTAGTACTATTGATCTTTCCTTCGTTATTTTCCATTTTTCTCAGTATATCAATCTCTTATAAAAGTTAAACAGCTTTTTTTTCTAACTTATAAAAATTATTCCTGTCATAGGCAAAAACTTTGCCACAGACATCATTGCGACAATCTGTCAGTTTTTTAACGATTAACGTAAAACAAAGGATATAAGTCAGGTCGAGGTATCTAAGCCAATAAATCAAAGACTTATTGCCGTTAATCCTCTTATATAAGGACCTTAGATACGCTCTATGGAAGCCCCTAACTGACGTAACCGCACATCAATATTTTGATAGCCTCGGTCAATCTGTTCAATATTATCAATGATACTCACTCCATCTGCAGATAGAGCAGCAATAAGCAAGGCTACTCCGGCTCTAATATCTGGAGAGCTCATTCTAATACCCCTCAACCTATTTTGCCTGTTCATACCAATTACGGTAGCCCTATGGGGATCACACAGGATAATACGAGCCCCCATATCAATTAACTTATCAACGAAGAATAGTCTGCTTTCAAACATCTTTTGATGAATTAAGACACTACCCTTAGCCTGAATAGCGGTCACTAAGGCAATACTTATTAAGTCAGGAGTAAAACCTGGCCAAGGAGCATCGGCAATGGTAAGAATACCTCCATCCATATAGGTCTCTACCATATAGTTTGAACAAGCAGGAACAAAGATATCATCTCCTTTACGTTCAATTGGAATACCCAAGCGTTTAAACACTAGAGGTATCATTCCCAGATCATCGTAGCCTGTATTCTTGATAGTGATTTCAGAGGCGGTCATAGCTGCCATACCGATAAAACTACCAACCTCAATCATATCGGGCAATAATCGATGAGAACAGCCGGTTAATCTATCAACACCTTCAATTTGTAGGAGATTCGAACCAATACCATCAATTTTCGCCCCCATCTTGACCAGCATCTGACAGAGCTGTTTTAAGTAAGGCTCACAAGCAGCGTTGAATATTGTTGTCTTTCCTTTTGCCAAGACAGCAGCCATTAAGATGTTCGCTGTTCCGGTAACAGAAGCCTCATCAAGAAGCATATAACAACCCTTCAACTCATCAGCCATCACCTTATAAACCCCATCTTTAGTCTCCTCTTCATCAAAAGAGGCTCCTAATGCCTGCAGTCCGATAACATGGGTATCTAGTCTTCTTCTACCAATCTTATCGCCACCGGGGCGAGGAAGGTACCCTTTGCCGAAACGTGCTAACATGGGTCCTAACAACATGATAGAGCCACGAATGGTAGCCGATTTTTCTTTAAAAGAGTCACTGCGCATGGCATCAGGAGTCACACTGGCAGCATTGAAGGCCCAGGTACCATTGCCCTGATTGACCGCACTAACGCCCAAGCCTTGCAAAACCTCAATGAGCCTGTTTACGTCACGAATATCAGGTAAGTTCTCGATTACAACAGTCTCTTCAGTTAACAATACAGCTGAAAGCACCTGAAGGGCCTCATTTTTTGCCCCTTGAGGTGTAATCTCTCCTCTCAGCTCCTTTCCACCAATAATCCTGAATGAAGCCATAACGGTTCCTATTTACGACGACGCTTATTATTCTTTTTCTTTCCCTGGTTATTTTGGCGCTGGGTCTGTGGTTTAGGTAAAAGCAGATCACCAGAGTCTAACAATTGCATATCCTCAGGCAACTGAACCTTTCCCATAGAGAGGTCATCTAACTGTCCCATGATCAAATCATCACTTACGGTATCCCGATTCCATGCTAGATACGAGGCCTTCATATAGTTAGAGACAAGGAAGATCAATTCATCTCTTTCAGCACCCTCTTCCATTTCCGCAATCTTTAGAACCATATCTTGAATGAGTTTGCCATAGTGGCGATACCTGATATAATGACCAGCATAACTAACAGGACCGGGTTTAGGCTTTACAATATCCATTGAGGGAGCAGGATACGGAGCATCCACATCTAACTTGAAATCTGAAATGATATAAAGATGATCCCAGAGTTTGCGCTTAAAATCTGAAAAATCCTTCTGCGAAGGGTTCATCATTGACATCACATTTACCAAGCTCTTAGCTGCCTTTGTGCGAAACTCTCTGTCCTCGATCTCACATATCTGATCAACCATTGCCTGCATTATTCTTCCATATTCAGGAAGCACCAATGGCTCTCGGGTAGTATTATAATCCATGATTATAGTATTATGATTCTATTTATATATTCTTAGTTCCTAAATGCAACTAACCTAACTTCAGTTTAGCAAACTTAAGCAAAAGTTGTTTATGTCCATGATTTTCAAAGTCAACAGTTGCTTTCATATTAGGGCCAACACCTTCAATTTTCAGTATCATTCCAAACCCGAATCGTTCATGCACCACCTTAAACCCCTCCTTCAACTGTAAAAAATCAATCTCTGTACCGACAGAGAAGGCCTCCTGTTTTGGAGGAGGAGGCGAAGGAGGAGCCTTTTGCTCGAGTTTCTTAGGAGTAGGTTTCTCTTTATAAACGAAACTAGTCAGTTGACGAGTCGTACTTTTTAGCTCCGGTGAGTCAAACCCGTGTGGGTTTGCAAAACGTTTTCTTTGATGTGGAATCTCCAGATAATTCTCATCTATATCTGAGATAAATCGACTCTGCTCACTAAAACTTGGAGTGCCATGTCGGTATCTGGTCTCTGCAAAGGTAAGAAAAGCCCGCTTCTCTGCGCGAGTTAGCGCAACATAAAACAGCCTTCGCTCCTCCTCCAGATCTGCTCTTGAATTGAGAGCCTGAATATTTGGGAATAGATTCTCTTCCATACCAACAATATAAACAATCGGAAACTCCAATCCTTTAGCGGCATGGATGGTCATCATAGTCACTTTATCAGCCTCCTTATCGTCTTCATCCTCATCTGCATCGGTCAATAAAACAATGTCCTGAAGAAAAACATCTAACGTCCGCTGCTTGTCACCCTCTGTCTCTACCCCGGTTAATGGAACCTCACGCTCCGTAAAATCTTTAATAGCATTTAACAACTCCTCGATGTTCTCTAATCGGCTAACACCCTCAGGGGTCTGATCCTCCTGAAGATCTCGCTGTATTCCAGATGAATTGGTGATCTGCCTAGCAAGTTCATAGGCATCCGCCTTATCCAATTGAACCGAATATGATTTAATCATATAGGCAAAATTCATCATCGTGGTGGCGATATTACTTCTAATATCCAATCCGGCTGCTACCGGACTAGCGATGACTTCCCATAACGGAACCCCGAGTTCTGCGGCCTTAACAATAGCTTTTTCTATAGAGCTATCTCCTATTCCTCTTGCCGGATAGTTAATACACCTGCGAAGGGCATCCTCATCATAGTTATTAATGACCAACCTGAAATAAGCCAGAATATCTTTTATCTCCTTGCGACGATAAAAAGAGAGCCCCCCATAAATCCGATAAGGGATATTTAGCTTTCGTAATGCCTCCTCCAAGGCTCGCGACTGTGCATTGGTTCTATAGAGTATGGCAAAATCTTTTGCAGGAAGCTGGAACGACATCTTTAACTCAAATATCGATCGTGCCACCATCATCCCCTCTTCATTATCGGTAGGTGCCCTTAAGACAACTATCTTCTCCCCATCCTCATTTGAGGTCCAGACATTCTTATGGATCTGCTCCTTATTCTTGGCGATGATACTATTAGCTGCATTGACTATAACTTGAGTCGAACGATAGTTCTGTTCAAGTTTAATCAACTTATAGTCAGGGTAATCTCGCTTAAAATTCAAAATATTGTGAATATTGGCTCCACGGAAAGCATAAATACTCTGAGCATCATCGCCCACTACACATAGATTTTCATTATTGGCAGCCAACTTTTTGATGATCCAATATTGGGCATGGTTGGTATCTTGATACTCATCTACCATGATATATTTAAACCGATGCTGGTATTTTATCAAGGCTTCCGGAAAGTCGCGCAATAAGATACTCATATAAAACAGGATATCATCGAAATCCATGCTCTGAGCCTTAAGGAGTCTCATTTGATAGGCTGTATAGATATTGCCGATCTCAGGGCGATTAAATTGCCGGTCATTTCCGGTAAACTCAGCATTATTATTATATTCAGCCGCCGAGATAAGATTTGATTTGGCCGATGAGATTCTCCCTAGTACAATATTTGGCGCATAAAGTTTAGGGTCGAGATTCTTCTCCTGAACAATCTGTTTAATCAAGCGCTTGGAGTCATCGGTATCATAAATGGTAAAGTTATTGGGGAAACCCATTCTATGACCCTCCACCCTCAATACGCGAGCAAATATACTGTGGAAGGTACCCATAGAGACATTGGCCGCCTCACGACTTCCAACCAGTGTAACAATACGTTCACGCATCTCACGTGCGGCTTTATTGGTAAAAGTCAAAGCCAGGATATTGAACGGATCAACCCCCTTGTTCAGCAAATGAGCTACTCTATAAGTCAGCACACGCGTCTTGCCTGACCCTGCTCCTGCTATTACCATTACCGGCCCCTCTGTTTCCAATACCGCCTGCCGCTGTACCGGATTCAACTGATCAAGAATTTCTTTCACTTACTCTATAAATATATGCTAAACAAAGGTAATGCTATTCTCCCAATTTATCTATTTTTGCCGAAACGGCGGCTATATCGCATTATCTTTCTAATTATAATATCCATGAATAAGTTAATTCAAAAACCAATTATTCTTCTCCTAGCTTTACTGCTCATTTCTCCCTTTTTCTCCTGCTCTAAAGATAAAGATGAAGGGAACACAAATCTTGAGACCATTTTCGACCCCATTGCGGGTTTTTCTTACCAAGCTATTAACATGAATAATCAGGTGAAAGTGGTCTTTACCAACACAAGCTTAAGAGCCCAAAAATACCTCTGGAAATTTGGCTACAATAACAGTCAAAGCCAAGAGGTCAACCCCACATTTTATTACCCCAAGCTTTCTCAACCCGCATCCTATCTCATAAACCTGAAGGCTACTGACACTGCCTCTAAGAAGGATAATTACACTAGCCAGACTATTCAGATTCCAGCACTGGGAAAGTAAAAGCTACTGGCTGCTGGCTGCTGGCGGCTGGCTGCTGGCTGCTGGCGGCTGGCTACTGGCCAGATGTCAATGCCTGAATAGCGTTGACCGTTTTAGTGCGAGATTTGACTGTTTTTTATATTCATATTCCATAGCGATGTTTGAGCCAGAGGATCGTTTCCCCTCAGCCCGAAGGGCTGAAACCCTTCGGGCATCGAGGTTTCATTTTCCGTCGCTGATTTCTCACCGTCGGATCGTTTCCCGCTGACGAAAGTAGTTATTTTCAAATTCATCTGGTGTCAAACGATGCAAACTTTTATGCGGTTTATCAGAGTTATATAAACGGACAGCACGGTCAACTTCTTTGCTAAGATCCTGATCATTTTCTACCGTTCTATGCATTAAATAATTATTCTTAATCACTCCGTTTATTCTCTCTGCGTAAGGGTTTTCCCACGAGTATTTACACATACTGTTAAGAATCTGATAGGCTTTAGTCAACTGTAAAAACTCTTTAGCATAATACTGTCCTCCTCCATCAGAATGGAAAATCAATCCATAAATATCCTGTTTCGCACGCACTTTTATCGCCCTTTGCAAAGCAATGAGTGTAGTTTCTTGTGTTGTCAAACGACGGGATAATGAATGACCTATGATCTTTCGGGAATAAACATCCATGACAAATGTCAAAAAGTACATTATATTATTCACTTCATAATAGGTGATGTCGCTAACCCATAACTGGTTTAATCTATCTATTATTAAGTCTTTGGTTAGATTATCAAAGCGAATTACGCCACGACTGTCAGTAGTGCCGGTAAAACGCTTCTTCTTTTGAATCATAAAGCCTTCCTCATTGCAAAATTCCTCAAAAGCATCTCTGCCAAGAGTTCTTGGACGAATCTTGTAATACATGTCCCGAATCCCCATTGTGGGATGATCTTGACGAATCTTCTCTATTATAACTTTCAGATACTCTGATTCCTGAACCCTAAGCAATTGACGATCATGATATTGATGAAAGCTTTGCTTACTTATTCCTACGGCATTAAACAACTTGTTCATACTGAAGGGGTGTTTGTCTCGTGTAAGCCAGAAGTATCGCAGTGTTGGGTAGAAAAGTTTTTTTTTATCTCTATTCCATAATGTTCCTGAGCCAAATCGATCATCTTTTTATAGAACTCTAACTCGACCTGTTTTTGACCAACCATTCGCTCCAGATCAGCAACCCGCTCTAGAAGTTCTTTAATCACAAGAGTATCACTCATAGTCTCAATAATTAAACGTTCCTTCTTACTGCTATTTTGTCCGTATTTTACCATCCACTGACGTACGGATGTATCCGATACACAGTATTGCTTGCACAAATCAGAAATTCTAATTTGTTGCGATTCTATCTCCTGGACTTTTAATCGTTTAAAAGTCTCACTAAAAGTGCGACGCCGCCGCTCTTGTAAAGTTAATTTAAACTGTTCTGGTAAGGCCATTTGTGTGTTTTTTTTTTGGCACAAAACGGTCAACTTATTTCAGGCACCGACAGCTGGCTACTGGCGGGGGGGGATTCATGAATTCAAAATTCAAGAATTCAAGATAAAGGCCGCTGGCTGCTGGCGGGGGGAATTCATGAATTCAAAATTCAAGATAAAGGCTGCTGGCCTCTGGCTGCTAGAAGCCAGTTGCTAGAAGCTAGCAGCCAGTAGCCAGCAGCCAGCAGCCTGTCGCCAGCAGCCTCCTATCTATTAATCATGCTCATGGTCTTCTCTGAATAGCGCTCACCTTTTATCTGTATCTTTTTAGTTGCTTCCTCTAAAGAAACAAGTTGGTCGCCAGAAAGTTTGATATCAACGGCACCGATGTTCTCTTTTAGTCGCATCTTGTTAGTAGTGCCGGGAATGGGTACGATCCATGGCTTTTGAGCTAAAATCCACGCCAAGGCTATCTGAGCAGGGGTGGTATTATGCGTCTTTGCAAAGTCTGTGATGATCTCAACCAAGGGTAAATTGGCTTTTATATTTTCTGAAGAGAATCTTGGAACACTATTTCTAAAATCGGTAGGCTCGAAGGTGGTGTCCTGTTTGATGGCTCCTGCAAGAAAACCACGACCTAAAGGACTAAAGGGAACCAGACTTATCTCTAACTCTTCAAGTGTGCTTAGGATGCTCTCCTCTGGTTCTCTCCACCATAAAGAGTACTCGCTTTGAACGGCAGTGATCGGTTGAATGGCATGAGCCTTACGTATGACCTCTGTGCCAACCTCAGATAGGCCAAAATACCTTACTTTTCCTTGACTAATAAGATCTTTTACGGTACCAGCAACATCCTCGATTGGAATAGTTGGGTCGTATCGATGTTGGTAGTAGAGGTCGATTACATCTGTCTTAAGTCGTCTTAGCGATTGCTCCACCACTCTTGTAATGTGTTCCGGACGGCTATCGAGGCCGCCTAAAGGACTTTCTCTGTTCCCTTCCGTGTCGAAGCCGAATTTTGTTGCAATGACTACCTTGTTACGTACCGGTTTAAGTGCCTCGCCCACCAATTCCTCATTTACGAATGGCCCGTATACTTCCGCCGTATCAAAAAATGTAATGCCTAAATCGACCGCCTCACGAATCAAGTTTATCATCTCTTGCTTATCATGAGGTGCCCCATAGCTGGTGCTCATTCCCATACAACCTAACCCGATAGCCGAGACTTCTAAATCACTCTTTCCCAAACGTCTTTTATTCATATTAATAAGCTTTTTAAACATTTATAGTTTTTTCTGGTGCAAAGATGGGGGCAATTGACCAGCGAGAACTTACACTAATTACGGTTTTTATTACCATTATCACCGATTAGAGGTGAAAAGGCGAATGGTTCCAATGAATGGTTTTACATTTGTCTGAGCTAAAAGCATGAAAATTATGGAGATTTTGCACAGAATAGAGTCCATTACTCAGTATAATGACCTTAGAAATCATGAGACATTTCATCCTTTGGTTAGTGTCATCGATTTGGAAAGTTCTCCTCAGACTCAGATAGGTCGAACATACATCGGCTTATATCTAGTCTTCCTAAAGGAGAAGATTTGTGGTGAGCTTCGATACGGTATGCGTACTTATGATTATCAAGAGGGTACCCTGGTTTTTATTGCACCCGGACAGGTAATTGGGGTGGATAAGCCGGTTGAGAATTACCAGCCTAAGGGCTATGCCTTGGCATTTCATCCTGATTTAATTCATGGCACGACCTTAGGACTAAAGATTAAGGATTACTCTTTTTTCTCATACGATGTGTATGAGGCCTTGCATTTATCGGAGCAGGAGAAGCAGGTTATTGTTGACTGTTTAAAGAAGATAGACTATGAGTCGAGGCATGCCATTGATAAGCATTCCAAGACCTTAATAGTATCCTACATTGAGCTTTTTTTGAATTACTGTTTACGGTTTTATGATCGACAGTTTATTACTCGAGAGCCAGAGAATCGAGATATCATATCAAGATTTGAAAAGGTTCTTGATACCTATTTTGAAGCTGGAAAGCCTAAAACAGAGGGGCTGCCATCTGTTCGATATTGCGCCGAACAGATTCATATCTCAGCTAATTATCTTGGTGATTTGTTGAGGAAAGAGACAGGGAAGAGTGCGCAAGATCATATCCAGCAGAAAGTTATCGATATTGCGAAAGAGCGGATCTTTGAGCCCGGGAAAAGCCTCAGTGAGATTGCCTTCGATTTAGGTTTTAAGTATCCGCAGCATTTTACCCGCATGTTTAAGAAGAGCGTTGGGTATACTCCGAGCGAATTCAAGAACCTCAATTGAGGAATTCCTAAGATTGAATGAAGTTTTTTTTGCGTAAAATGATTTTGAAAATCAGCGAAAAAGCTTTTAGTGGTAGGAATAATTCAAGGAGACTTCAGGATAAGATTTGGAGGAAAATAGTTTTTTTGTACCTTTGTCGACGGAGAGATGGCAGAGTGGTCGATTGCGGCGGTCTTGAAAACCGTTGACCTGAAAGGGTCCGGGGGTTCGAATCCCTCTCTCTCCGCCAGGAGAAGTAAGCTAGCTGAGAGGCTGGCTTTTTTGTTTTTATTCTTTAGCCGATTAAAGTATATCGTTAAGAGTTGGAACTTGAGTCGCCCACCTGTCAGATAAGAAACCAAGGCATAATCTGCGTTGATAAGTATCAATGATATTTCCAGATGAGTTCCTTGAATAGATGCTTTTTTGATTTTGCGCCACAACCCAGGGAAATAATTCTTCATGTCTAATTTGATTTATTTCCATGAAATAACCTCTCCGTTGGAGGTCTTCATATCCTTATCTCCATTATAAATCGCAAAACATTGTTCAGGTGTAGCTCCGGAAAGTTTTGCCCACTTGGTGATGCCTTTGAAAAAATCAGATGAGTAAGTCGCTCCTAATTTAATTTCAAGAGCATACTGCTTACCTTCAATAGTTCGTAATAGATCAACTTCATTACCGGTGCTATCTCGCCAAAAGGTTAGGTTTGGCTCTTCACCTTTATTGTATGACTCTTTAATAAACTCATTTATCACAAGATTTTCAAATAAGCCACCACGCAAAAAGTGTGTAGAAACTTGTTCAGGGGTTCGGATATCTAAAAGCGAGCAAGCTAATCCTGTATCGTAAAAATAGAGCTTTGGAGTCTTCACCAACCGTTTTGCGTAGTTATTGTGGTCTGGTTTAAGTAGATAGCAGATATAACTTGCCTCTAGAATTGAGATCCATGTTGAGATAGTTGAAACAGCGACACCGGACTCAATAGCTAATGATTTTTCCCGATTGCCTTGGACCAGTTACAGAGACAATCGGATACTTTGCAGCCATCTCTAACAACTTGGTCTTTAATACTCTTTCTATCATAGGGTGCCTCTTTCTTGCAAATTTACGATTCAAAACTAAATCTGCTAATTTAATGAGTCTACCAATACAACCATTACCATTATGGATGGAGGGAGGTAAACACAATTGACCTAATAATGCTCTTACACATGCCTTTGGCTATTCTGTTCTTAAGAAAATACTAGTTGTACTTTTTTAGTACCTTCGTAATATGCTTTATTATAGAAGAAAAGTAATTTTAGCTTTATTAGAGACCTTTGGAGGACGATTAACAGCCAAGTGTCTTCAAAAATATCTGTTTTTATTTACAAGGAAACAGGTTGAAAAATCCTTTGATTTTGTTCCATATAAATATGGATGTTTCTCATTTCAAGCAAATCAGGATATTGTCACTTTAAGCAAATACGGTTACTTAACAATCAGTGAATTTAAAGAAGGTCGATTTGTTGAACTAAATGAGGGAGATGCCACTTTTTTTAGCAGTTTGAACTCAACGGATCAGCAGTTTTTAGTTGATATAAAAAAGGAATTTGGCGGGTTGTCGCAAACGGAGCTTATTAGATACACATATGTTTCTTATCCGTATTGGGCCACTAAAAGCTCTATAGCTATGGAAATTCTTTCTGAAGAAGAATTAGCTGAGATAAATGCAAGAATTCGATCTTTTTCAGAACCTGTGTTGTTTTCTATCGGCTACGAAGGAATAACTTTGGAGGCATATCTCAATAAGCTAATTATTAATGATGTTAAGGTTTTGTGCGATGTGCGTAAAAATGCACTAAGTCAAAAGTATGGATTTTCCAAAAAGCAATTAGATCTGGCGTGTAAAGGAGTTGGAATACTATATGTTCATATACCGAATTTGGGTATAGAATCTGAAGATCGACAAAATTTGCGATCACAAGAAGATTATAATTTGTTGTTTGAAAAGTATGAGAATCTTACTCTTGTGAATCGGAATGTAGATTTAAATCAGGTTAGGGAGCTTATCTTGAAATACAAAAGAGTTGCTGTTACTTGTTTTGAGAAAAATCCAGCACAGTGTCATCGAACAAGGGTAGCTAATAAGCTGATGTCGATATCTGAAGACTATTATACATTTAAGAATTTGTAATTATGGCTCTTACGAAAGTTCTGATTGCAGTTAAAACATACCCGACCTTATCAGAGAAATATGAAGAGTTGGTTTGTACTGCCGGATTTCGTGAGGATGGCACATGGATTCGTATTTACCCTGTACAATTTAGGAAACTGGATTATGTAAACCAGTATAAGAAATGGCAGTGGATTGAACTTGATTTAGTAAAAAATATTTCTGATTTTCGCCCTGAAAGCTTTAGACCATATAGTTTAGATACAGAAATTAGAGTTCTTGATGCCATAGGAACTGAAAATGGATGGGCTAAACGAAAAGAGATAGTTTTTAAAAAAGGCATCCATGATAATTTATCTAATCTAATTGAAAGTGCAAAAGCGGATAATGAATTAACTTCTTTAGCTGTCGTTAAACCTAAAGAGGTCAAGGATTTTATATGGGAGTCATGTGAGAGAGACTGGGATCCCTCGAAATTAGCCAGAATTGAAGAAAGTCAAAAACAATTTAATCTGTTTGATGAGACGAAAAAGTTATTTACTGTTGCAAAAAAGCTTCCATACAAATTTTCTTACATATTTAAGACTGAAGATAATAAGGAACGTACATTGATGATTGAAGACTGGGAATTGGGACAATTATATTGGAATTGTTTAAAGACATCAAATAATGATGAGGAGCTAGCCTGTAGAAAGGTTAAGCAAAAGTATTTTAATGAGTTTTTAGGAAAAGATTTGTTCTTTTTTCTTGGAACAACTAGGCAATATCATAAAATTGCTCCTAATCCATTCATTATAATAGGGGCATTCTATCCTCCTAAAGAAAAGGAGAGTCCACAGCTGAGTTTGTTTTAAGATAAATCAACATCGATTCTGACTTTCCCATAATTTGATTCACGGATATTTATAAAACAAATTCTTCATGTACTAAGATTCTCTAGTTATGAGTAAAACAATTTCGTTTTTTTTCTGTGGCTTAATCATACTTATGCTTTCTGTCACAAGAATGGCAATTGGTCAGGTCTGGCCTATTACTTACGAAAAGCAGGGAAGTAAGGTATTATATAAACCGAATTCCTTTATCGGAACAGAGAAAAATACGGATGGGCTTTTTATTTCAGGAGCAAAAGGTGCGTTTGTTGACTCGCCATTTAAGGGAGTTGTTTTATATTCACTTTATACTTACCAATTTTCCTTGATACGAAGTCAGTCAATGAGTGAACAAGTTGCCAATGAAATTAAATCTGGTAAGCGTAGTACTTCATCTGGTGAACCCCAAGACCTTTCAATGGATACCAAATACATTTGCCTTTCTGTTGCCATTAAAACAGATGCAAACGAAATATTCCATTTTACCGGCTTAAGTAAGTATAAGAAGTTGAAAACCGGAATGAAAATCGAGATCGGCGATACAATCGGTTTGTTGTCATATTGTTACAAGCAAATCAATCAGCCTTGTTTAATGATAACAAGATCATTAAATGGAGTTGCTGCTGATCCGATGACTCCTTTAGGTCTGGAATCCACTTTTGTTACCATGGCAGATTTTGACCCTAATAAGGAGATTTCCCCTGAGAATTTAAAAACAGATTTCAACATTTTTAAACAAGGTTTAGAGGAGGGGCATCCCGGACTATATGATTACATTTCAAAAAAAGCACTTGACAGTTTATTTAATATTGGCTATCAGTCAATCAATAAACCTAAAGATGCTTTTGAGTTTGAGAAAACATTGAATACTATTACCACTAACATCCGAGATAAGCATATACAGATTTTAAGCGATTTCTCCTCCAAACAAAAACAATCGGATAACAACAGGCAGATTAATTTGCCTGTCAATTTTGGATGGGAAAATGATGATCTGATCATTACTAGAGCAATACCGGAATTTCATATGCATCTAGGTAAGAAAATAAAGCGAATTAATGGTCTTGAAGCATTTGTGTTGAAAGATAAAATATTAGAGAAATACAGATTCGAAGAAGGACTTGTACAGAGTTATTACGATTTTAAACTTTTAACAACTGCATCTATATATGCGCTTCAAGATATTATTCCTATCCCTAAAAGTTTAGTTTACACTATTGAGTTGAGTGATGGTGAAATTCTAAATATCAAAGCTGAAATCCAATTATCAAATCAGAATAAGAAAGAGCAGAAGTATTGCAAACCAATGTTACCACAATGGTCAGAATTATTGAGGTTATGGGGGCGTGAGACTAAGTATTATATGCTGAATGATAGTACAGGTTATCTTGACTTGAGTACTTTTGAGATTACTGAAATAAAGATGGATTCCATTGCTTTATTTGTCCAAAGACTTTGCTCAGGGTCAGTTCCAAATTTAATAATTGATGTAAGGTTTAATGATGGGGGGTCAACTGAAACTCTCAACAAGATATTTTCGATGATTGCCAGTGAGCCTTTCAGACAAATAGAAATGCAAGTGGTTAACAGTAATAGTATTTATCCGTTTTTTAAATACACGTCAAATTATTCTGGAGTTAATGACTTGTTCAATGATTATGTAAAATTTAAATCAGGGAATCAGTATTATTTGCCATCAGATAGCTTGCCATACAATGATATTGATGAAAAAGTCAATTATAAAGGAAATGCATATGTTCTTGCAAATGAACATAGTTTTTCTGCTGCTTCGTTATTTGTTGCATTAGTTCATAAGTATCGGCGCGGAATAATAATTGGTCGTGAAACAGGAAACCCATATCATCAGTTGTTTGGCGAAAACTTTGCACATGTTGTTTTACCCAACTCCCAATGGATTATTAGAATACCCTTGGTAAAATGTGTATTTGATTTAGGTAATGATATGACAATTCCATTCGGGCGAGGTGTACTGCCCGATTATGAGGTTCCTCTAAAACGTGAGGAATTAGAATTTAAGAATGATCCTTTTGTCAAAAAGGCACTTGATTTGATATCAATGGGAATTACATACAAAACCAAAGTTTCAAATAAGTAAAGGTTATCTCAATAAAGCAGTATCATAGATCCAATATTTCAAATTTTCACAATCGGATTTACTGTTTTGGGAATGTCCTTTTTATTTAAGAAGAAAAACCACGTGAATGTAAATTGATTAAGTACTCGTATAAGTATAGGCTCATCTTGCCTGTCGGCAGTAATGGATTGTTCACTATTTGTTAGCCATGTCCAATGATCCAATCCCAAAATTGGCATTGAGATTTCAACGAATGTCTGTCTTGCGGTTTCCAGCCCCGTCATTGGCTGCACGAGCCTGGCAATTGGTACTGTTTCCCGGGGGCACCCAATAATGGTTGCGCACCATACATCTGGTGCCCCAGTATGATACTGTTGAAGGCACAGCAGGTTTAGCCAATCAGTTGTAACGGACTGCAAAACTATTATTAATATTTGATATCACGACCAACGTTGACAATATGGCATGTAAGGAATTACGGGCGAATCACCTATCAAGCTACAACGAACTTTGAGACAGGCTATATATCTTTGCATACCACCGAAACCCTTATTGACAATATTGTGTGTTATGTTGTGAATATTCATTACGAAATCCAAAATAATATTACCATTATTTTCCACTTATCTTTTGTTTTCTTTACTAAATATTCCATTCCTGAGGTATTAAAACTACTTGTAAATATGTAAGTATCTATTTCATTATCAACTTTAAAGAGTGGTGAAATATACATCTCATTCAATTCATTTTGAAACTTCCCTTTAGACTTTTCATACTCTTTCTCAGAAAGGATAATTACTCTTGTTGATTTTGGCTGAATACTTTGAATGTCTGCATTATCTGTTACAATTAGTATTGTTTCGGTGGTGTCTGTTGCATAATTTACTTGTAGCGTCTTTAATGAAGAAATTAACCCAGTTGAATCAAACCTATCTATGTCATTATTCACTTCAGATTCAATATTACTGTTTTATCAGTTCTTTGCACATGTAACCTTGGGTTTAAGTCTAAATTGTCATATATTCCATCACCATCAGTATCTTTATTGTTAAGTTTCGTGTAAAATTTTGTTTCTACAATGTCAGATAATCCATCACCATCTGTATCTTTCATTAAGGTCTTCAGGTCAAGTGTCAAGAGAAGTCCGTCTTTTACAATCTCATAAGTTGGAACTGGCCCTGGATGAGTGAATGGGGTTAGTTGTCGTAGAAGACAAGTTTCTATTTGTAATTCCCCTTTTGAATTAATCAGCGGTAATTTTGAATACCACTTAACATATAAAGGTTGTTTTTGAACAATCCCTGTATACAAGTATTCCCATGATTCTCCTTTATTTATTGAATAGGCAACCCAAATTCCAGACTCACCAAAAAATCTGTTTTCGTATTTACCACTCACATAAACAAATGCTTCAATTTCTCCACTTTTCTCATACTTTAAAATATGACTTTTCTCTATTTTTCCTAAATATTCCAGCTTAGGGATAGTTCTTGAATCTCTATTTGCTGGATTAAACATGATTTTATAAACGGAGTCTTGATAAGGAGTAAAATACAATTGGTCAGAGTACGGTGTATAATCAGCAATATCTTCTATGTTAAAATAAGCGTTCTTGAAATTCAAAATCTCCTTTTTACTCAATGGTTTAAAAGGCTTATATTTAAAATTGTTATCATATCTTTCACGTTCTTTACTCTTATATTCTTGTTCTTGTCCAAATAGCAAAACTGGAATCATCAAAATAATTAAAATACTTAACTGTCTGTTCATGGTGTTTTTTATTATACAACCTAGCATTAACTATACTGAATACTGGCAGTATATACTTTTTTAATCTATTATTTAAAGTTTTAGGTTAATTAAATCCTGAAATAAACAGCTTTATCAAGTTGTCGATATAGAAAGGAAATAAGACTTAGAATATCTAAGCAATCTTGTTTGTCAATTGGCCATGTTATTGCAGGTTCATGTGCAGTTGGATTTCTTATAGCACTCATTAATCCACCTGAAATGAACTTAATGCCATCTTGGAAGTCTTTATCTGTTTGTGTTTCACATCTTGTTACTTTCAAAACTCCAGTATCACACCCCCAAATACTTAACATTAAAGACTGACCATCTTTATCACTATAAGATTTTTCTTTAACATCCTTATTATAAGCTTTTGTAGATTCAAATACTGCATGAAAATAATTGCCCTGCATAAAGAGTTTCTGAGAATGTTTTATTACTTCTGAATGAAAATTGCGTTTCAAAAATTCGTCCAGATAGTCTTTGTACAATAAATTGTATGGGCATTTATTCCTTTCTAAAAAATCAATTGTTTTTTTCTTGTCCTCTTCTGGTGTTAACTCAAGGCAGAAGTTAATAAGTCTTTTTATTCGTTCCGAACTTTCTAAAGGAGTTTTAGATAGTGATAAAACCCAATTGTATAGGGTTTTAGCCCTAACTGACGTTATCGCTGGATTTGGAAAGCTCTCTTTACTAACTCTTAAAATCGATTGTCCAATACGGTCGATTTCGTTCACTGAAGTCTGATATTTCAGAAGATCTCCAATCTGGGTTGCTATCAGTCTATAATTTATTTCATTCATATTGATTTACTATGTTTCAGAACGTTTTCTAAGCATTGCTGGCGACATCTGTGTATGTGCGACATCATCTTATATATTTAGATATTAATTAGATTTGAATTTTATGTTATTGTATATGTAGTCAATTTTAGATGTGTTTTGATGAACATCTTGCATCGTCGCACATATCCGCTTGTTAAATGTTGTCTTGTCCCGTATCATCTGTTGAACTAGCAAATTAAATATCCAGTTTGTCTATTGGGTTTTTGTTTGATCAAAGTCTTTTGTTGTTATATGTGTGTGTCTGTTGTCTTACTGCTCGAAGGCCCAACAAACTTTTAAAAGCTTACCTTGTGCGAGCTGTTCTTATGGGAAGCGGGGTAAGCATGTTGTTGCAAAGATATGTCATGTTTTTGTTATGATTAATGCAGTAATGGTAAGCAGGCAAGAAAATAGCCGGGTCAGCGTGGACTTATATCTCTCTAGTCCCTTTCTCGATTCGCTCTCTATATCCTCTCTATATCTTCTCAGTATCCCCTCTATATCCTTTACCAAGGGAACGGGAGATGAACGGGACGAGTAAAAGTTATAAGAGAGACATAAGAAAACATAAGAGAACATAAGAGCGTCATAAGAGAGATATAAGAGAGATATAAGAGGGATGCTTTAGAGATGTTCAATATCAGATAGTTGGAAGCATGACTTTTTGGGGCTGGCAGGGTAAATTTGGAAGGGATGGGCGGTTAGATTGTCAATTTTATTTGGCTAATAGTTTGTTAAGTCTTAATAATCTATCATTTATAATCATCATCTTTGAATTTTTGTCATGTACTTAGAAAATTCCCTCCTATCTATCTTTGCCTTTGGTCAATCAATTGATAACTTACACCTCAAGATTATGAGTTAATCATCTGTCAAATGCATCTTCGCCCTGATTAATAAATACCCAACATTTGTGCCTTTATTGGGCATCTCACTACTTCTCTATGACTTTATGGTTACTGTATAAATTAGCAAACCTGAAGCTCCTACAGATTAATTCGATATCTATGCAGACCTTATGTGTAATTGTGAGAATTTGCTAAGTACATGACAAAAATTCAAAGATATTTATACGTGATTGATTCTTAGAGTTTAATAAAATGCTTGCCACATAAGAAAGACCGTATTTGAATATACTCTGTGCTTTCCTGCCATGTGTTTTAATAGAGATTGAACGAATATTTTCATGAAGAAAAATTCCAATTTTATAACACCATATAAATGCTATTGTTACCAGCAGGAGTAGTTTCTCTATTCTATTTATATCTGTCAAGTGGGTTTCTTCAAGATTAAAACCACTGGATTTCAGGGATTTGAAGCAGGTCTCTAATTGCCACCTTTCAGCATATTTTATCTGAGCCTGTTCTGGTTTGTTAAATGAAATAATGATTAAGAAGTCAGGGCAATTCCCTTTACTTTTTGGTTTACATCCGGAAATGTAACAATCTTGAGTACCTATCTTTACAATATTAGGATGATGCCTAAACTCATCTACGCCGCAAGATTCAAATAACCATGAAACCTTAATCTTGTCTTTCTTATTAGGTAGTTGAACAAGAAAGTTATTTTTGATGCGAATATAGTATCTTATTTTCCTGTCATTAAGATATTTAATCCATGTATCGCCAATGAATTCTCTATCCGCAGTTAGGCAATCAATACATTGATCTCCGAATAGGTGAATAAAGCGATCTATTAATTCAATCCTTTCACGGGTATTCGAATTACCTCGCTTATTCAACATTTTGAACAACAATGGGAATGCGACTCCTTGATAGGTTATGCCAAGCATTAAAATATTGATATCCGCTTGTCCCAGCTTCCAGTTAGTTCTATCAATGCACAGACTAAGATTTTCTTTTTCAGGTAATAAGGAGAAGATCATCTTAGCAATCAAGTCAGCATCTAGAATAAAATCAGCAATAAATCGCTGAATACGCCTCAAAC
>Ga0209066_10002099_pt1 | contig 24984 bp, 22 predicted proteins | sample All_14_2_FD_187198 | JGI IMG/M metagenome (GOLD analysis project Ga0209066, IMG submission 187198) | Freshwater microbial communities in response to fracking from Pennsylvania, USA - Allegheny Zone_MetaG_DW_15 (SPAdes) (version 2) ... | reverse complement strand
CACTCACCGCGCCCTCACCTTCGGCGGACGCTGGTCGGGCCTGGCGTTTGGCCTGATCCTGTTGACGGGCAACATCCATCAATTCGCGGCGTTCATGGCTGTCCGCCAGGGAGAAATCTTCCCACCAAGTGGCCAGTTCCATGTCGGCCTCGCCTGAATGGGCCCGCAGACGCAAAAAGTCGAACCCGGCGCGAAAGCGCGGTTGCTCGACCAGCGTCATCGGGCCGTTGCCCGAACGGCGGTCAAAGCGCGGCTGCATGGTCCAGATCTCGCGCATGTCACCGGCCAGCTTGCCGCGCCCGGAGATGTCGCCAATGCGGGCATCAAACACCGCTTCGGTGGCCGATTGCAGCGCAGGGAACGTTGGCTCGCCCTCGGCCTGCTTGTGCTTCCAGTGTTCGAGCACGTCGTGCCAGAGCAGGCAGGCCAGCAGGAAGCTGGGCGCCACGGGCTTGCCTTCAGAAACACGCCTGTCCGTATCAGCCAAAGCCAGCTTGACGAAGTTGTCGCGGCCCGGGTGGCGGCGCGCTTCGTCAAAAACCGCGTCCAGGATGGGGAAGACGCCGCGGTCCAGGCCCTGTTTGCGCAGCTGGTCCAGCGAGGCTTGCGCATGGCCGGTCTGCAGCAGCTTGATCATCTCGTCGAACAGACGCGATTGCGGCACATTGGCCAGCAACTCGGCCATCTCCTTGAGTGGCTCGCGGGTCTTGGGCTCGATCTCGAAGTCGAGCTTGGCGGCAAAACGCACCACGCGGATGATGCGCACCGGGTCTTCGCGGTAGCGCGTTTCCGGATCACCAATCATGCGCAGCACGCGCTTTTTGGCGTCCTTGATGCCGCCATGGTAGTCAACCACGATGCCCGTGCGCGGGTCGTAGTACATGGCGTTGATGGTGAAGTCTCGGCGGGCGGCATCCTGGTCCTGAGGCCCCCAGACGTTATCGCGGAGCACGCGCCCGCTGGCGTCGACCACGTGGGTCTTGTCGGCCAGTTCCCGCTTGGATGTTTTTTCGTTGCCCGCCACTTGCTCGGCGGCATTGGCGTCCAGGTAGGCGCGGAAGGTCGAAACCTCGATCACCTCGTGTTCACGGCCGCGGCCGTAGACCACGTGCACGATGCGAAAGCGTCGGCCAATGATGAAGGCGCGGCGAAACAGGCTTTTGACCTGCTCGGGCGTGGCGTTGGTGGCCACGTCGAAATCCTTGGGGCGCAGGCCCAGCAGCAGGTCGCGCACGGCGCCACCCACGATGTAGGCCTCGTAGCCCGCGTCTTGCAGGGTCTCGACCACCTTGCGCGCACGTTCGTCCACCAGGTCGGGGTTGATGCCGTGCTCGGATGGCTGAACGTCCACCCTCTTGCCAGTGGGAATGCGCGGCGCTTTGGCTGCACGTGTACCCGTGGCGCTGGCGCGTTTTTTGGCCGGGGTCTTGCCCAGAATCTTGTCTATCAGGCTTTTGATCATGCAAACAATCGAAGAATGCGCCAGCCACGTTCGCGGGCGACGGCTTCCAGCGCCGGGCTGGGGTTGGTGGCCACGGGGTCGTTGGCGCGCTCCAGCAGGGGCAGGTCGTTGGGGGAATCGCTGTAGAAGCTCACGCGATCGAAATCACTCAGTTGCCGACCTTGGTCAGCCAGCCATTGTTCCACACGTGTGATTTTGCCCTCACGGAAGGACGGCACGCCGTCAATGTCGCCCGTGACGCGCCCCTGACTATCCCTAAGCAGCTTGACTGCCAGCAGCTCAGGCACCTGGAATGCGTCGGCGATCGGACGGGTGACAAATTCGTTGGTGGCGGTGACGATGGCCAGCAAATCGCCCTGGGCGCGGTGGCGTTCAACCAGGTCAAGCGCCTGGGGCTTCATGGCGGGCAGGATGACCTCATCCATGAAGGCCTGTTGCAGGGCCCGTTGGCCTTCGGTATCCAGTTCGCGCCAGATGCTGGTGGTGAACTGGATGTACTCGTCCAGCACGAGGGTGCCGTCGCAATACTGCTGGTAGAAGCCATCGTTGCGGCGCCGGTATTCAAGCTCATCGGCCAGCCCCTGCCGGATCAGGAATTCGCCAAATTCGTGGTCCGAGTCGAGTGGCAGGAGGGTGTGGTCCAGGTCAAACAGGCAAAGGTTCATGTGGTCTCCAGGGCCAGCATCTGTTTCAGCAAGGGGATGGTGACCACGCGGTGCTCGGCCAGGGCAAAACGGTCAAGCCGGTCCAGCAGGCCCATGAGGAAGCCCAGATCGCGGCTGTAGCGGGTCAGCAGGTAGTTCAGGACGTCCTCGCCCAGCGCCATGCCACGGCGGCCCGCTTCGTGGTGGAGGGCCGCACGCAAGCCGGGTTCGTCCAGCGGCGTCAAGGCAAAAGTCAGGCCCCAGCCCAGGCGGGTGCGCAAATCGTCTCGCACGGGCAGGTCCACCGAGGGCGTGGCGCCAGCGGCCATGATGTAGAGCGGGCCCGTGCTGGCGTCCGTGGCCTGGTCCGCGAGCTGAGTGCCCGCCAGGCTGGCTGCCGCGCTGGCCGACTCGATGAACAGGTTGAAGGCCAGGTGCTGGTGCTCGGCATCCAGCCGCTCGCAATCGTCAATCAGGGCCAGCGTGGGCCCCATGGCGTCGTGGGCATCCCACATCTGGCAGGTTTGCGCATTCAGCCAGATGGCACCCCAACCCATGGCCAGCACGCGCTCGATCATGGCGCGCAGCAGATGGGTCTTGCCTGCCCCAGAGGGGCCCCAGATGTACGCGGGCGACAGCGGGCCATCGACATGGGGCCAGCAGCGCAACCAGGCGAGCAACTCCTCGTTGCGCCCGACGATGAAGTCGTCCAGACCTTGCATGACGCCCGGGCCCAGATCAAGCGGTATCTGGTGCATGGTCAACAAGGGTCCGGGGCGAGTCGCGAGCGCGTCCACACTGTTCATGCTGTCGCTGACGCTACTCAGCCAGGTAGAAGGCACTGGCCTGGTAGGCGCGCACCAGGCGTCGCCCCAGCACCATCAGAAAGGCCGAGGTCGGCAAGGCCATGACCACGCCCCACAGGCCCATCCAGCTACCGAACAGCATGAGCGCCAGGATCACACCCAAAGGATTCAGGCCGATGCGCTCGCCCACCATGCGCGGCGTGAGGAAGAAGCTCTCGATGACCTGGCCAAGGCCATAGATCACGGCCACTGCCAACAAGGGATAGCTCACCCCGTCCTGGGCCACGCCAAACTGCAGCAGGCCCGCGAGAATGGCCAGGACCAGCCCCAGGCCATAGCCCAGGTAGGGAATGCAGATGGCCAGGCCGGTGAACACGCCAATGGGCAATGCCAGCTTGAACCCAAACAGACTCAAGCCCACGCTGTAGTACACCGCCAGGATCAGCATGACCAGAAACTGCCCACGCAGATACTGCCCCATCAGTTCGTCGCACTCGGCCAGAACATCGTGGGTCACGGGGCGCCAGCGTGCAGGCAGCAGGCTGCGAAAGCGCCCGGTCAGCCCGTACCAGTCCTGCAGCCAGTAAAACGCCAGCATGGGCACCAGCAGGGCCAGGCCAGCCAGCGTGACCAGGCTGCCTCCGCCGATGAGCACCGAGGTCCACAGCGCGCTGCTCCATTCGGCTGCATGCGTCTGCATCAGCTTGACCACCTCGCCTTTGAGTTCGTCGACACTGGCCGGCACAGCCACGCCCCACTGGCTCAGCAAGGGTGTGACCCTGCCCCACAGCGCCGCCAGGAGGTCAGGCAACTGGTCGCGCAGCATGGGCGCCAGTTGCGACACGATGGGCACGAGCAGAACCACCAGGACCGCCACCAGCAAGGCCACAAAAACCAGGCACACGGAGACGGCCAGCGCGCGCGGCATGCGCCAGGCCACCATGCGGTCCACCACCGGGTGCAGGGCATAGGCGAGCACCAGGCTGAGCGCGAACGGCGCAAGGATGGCCGCGTGCCACCACAGCACCCCGATCACGGCGGCAACGGCCAGAAGGCGCCAGAAGGCTTTGAATGGAGATGTGGGCGCGATGGTCATGAGCGGTGGATTTTATCGGCCACACCGCCCACCTGAGACATCAACCTTGATCAATTCTTGCTGGCGTACACGGCACGGCGCGCCGTTTCCAGGTCATCTGACAGTTTGTTGGGGTTGCGCTGCGCCTCTGGCTTGGCCTGGTAGTCGGCCAAAATGGCGGCCTCACGGCGCTTGTACTCGACCTGCATGGCGGCCTCACGCGCCTGCTGCTCTGCGTCGGGTTGAGGTGCCGCGGCCTGCAACGCGGCCTGCGCGCGGTCCATGCGCTGCTTGCGGGCCTCTTCATTGGGCTCGACGTCAGCCAGCAGGGCTGACGACAACATCAGCGCCTCAGCCATCGTCAACTCACCCTGACGCATGCGCTCGGGCACCTGCTCCAGCAGGCGTTCCGCCAGCTGATGCCTGGTCGAGGCATCAGGCCCGTCCTGCAGGCTTTGCCACTGCTCGAAGCCCTTTTGAAAGCGCAGGTACTTCACCACCCGATCCAGCTCCGCCCGAGGGTTGGCTGTGTGCGACATGGCTTCTTTCAATGCGGTCCAGTCCTGGGGCGTGAAGTCCGACGGTCGGCCATCATCCAGCACCTTGGGCGGCACGAGCAAGGCCACATCAGCCTTGGCCACCGACCTGGCCGCAGGCAGTGCTTGCGGCGCCATGACAGGTGCTTCCTGCGAGTGAGCCGCCCCATGTGTTTGCCACCACCAGGCGCCCACACCCGCCCCAGCGCCCAGCGCCAAGGCCAGAAACCAGGTGCGCTGCCAGAGTTTGGGGCTTTCGTAAGTGATCATGGGGGAGAGAGACTGCCTACAAATAACGCGATGCCGCGATTGTCCGCATGGACCCAGATCGCGCAGCATGGGACAAACCCAGGCGAGCGCCCGACGGCAGGGTGACGGATGGCAACCACTACACTGGCGTCCTGTTGCGACCCGTGATCCCGTCTTTTCAGCATGAACCTCACCAGCATTGATCCCCGCCTGTTGGCTGCCTTGGGCGCCGTGGTTGCCTACTTCATTGGCTCTTTGTCGTTCGCCGTCATTGTGAGCCGCCTGTTTGGCCTGGCAGACCCCCGCAGTTACGGGTCAGGCAACCCGGGCGCCACCAATGTGCTGCGTTCTGGCAACAAGGCGGCAGCCATCCTGACCTTGCTGTTTGACGCGCTAAAGGGCTATGTGCCTGTTGTGATCGCCCAGCAGGCAGGCCTGGACCTGTTGACGGTCACGGCCATTGGCCTGGGTGCCTTCATCGGGCACCTTTGGCCGGTGTTCTTCAAGTTCGAAGGCGGCAAGGGCGTGGCCACGGCTGCGGGCGTGCTGCTGGGCTTTGCGCCGGCCCTGGGCGGGCTGGTGCTGCTGGTCTGGCTTGGCATGGCCATTGTGTTCAGGTATTCGTCCCTGGCTGCCTTGACCGCTGCACTGGCTGCGCCGGTGATACAGGTCGTCGGTTGGGGCGTGAGCCCACTGACCTTTGGCGTGGTGGTGATGAGCGCGCTCCTGATCTGGCGCCACGAGGCCAACATCCGCAAGCTGATGGCCGGGCAGGAAAGCAAGCTGGGCCAGAAATCGGCCCCACCTGCAGGCCAGTGAGCATGGCACAGCATTCACGCCTGCCATGAACGCACCGGCTCGTCACGATGGCTCACGTGGTACGTGGTGGAGTTTGCTGCTCATTTTGCTGCTGGTGCTGGGCGGCAACCAGGCTTGGACATGGTGGCGCGATCAACATGCGGCCAATCTGGTAAAGCAACACGCCACAACCGGCAGCATCACCATGTTCACGACCTCAAGCTGCCCGTACTGCGCACGCGCCAGAGCATGGCTGACACAACACGAGATCGCGTGGCTGGAATGCAATGTGGACACCAGCCTGTCGTGCAAAGCGCAGTTCGATGCGCAAGGCGCACCCGGCGTGCCCTTGATGCTGGTCAACGGACATTGGCACCTGGGCTTTGACCCGGCCTGGCTCGCGCAGGCACTGCAACATCCCGCCAAACATCAAACGCCGTCGAGCCCCAAAGCCGATACATCGCCCCGCCCTTGACGGACCACCTCGGCTGCCCCCTGGCTGAGGTCGATGACTGTGGTCGGTTCAAGCGGGCAAGCGCCTGCGTCCACCACGGCCTGTATGCGTTTTTGCAGCGCGGAGCGGATCTCATGCGGGTCATTGAGCGCTTCTTCATGGTCCGGCAGGATCAGCGTGGTCGCCAGCAAGGGCTGCCCCATCAGCTCCAGCAAGGCTTGCGCGACCTTGTGATCAGGTACGCGCAGACCGATGGTGCGCCGCGAAGGGTGTGAAACACGTCTGGGGACCTCCTTGGTGGCCTCCAGGATGAAGGTGTAAGGACCCGGCGTGGCCAGCTTGAGCAGGCGGTACTGGCGGTTGTCCACACGGGCATAGCTGGCCAGCTCGGACAGGTCGCGACACAGCAGCGTCAGGTGGTGACGGTCATCGACACCACGGATGCGGCGCAAGGCATCCACAGCAGCCCTGTCATCCAGGTGACAGACCAGGGCATAGCTGGAATCGGTGGGCAACGCGACCACACCCCCCTGGTGCAGGATGTCAACAGCTTGTTTGAGCAGGCGTGCCTGCGGGTGCTCGGGGTGAACTTCAAAGAGTTGGGCCATAGCCCTCTAGCCTACTCGCTTTGCCCTGCGAGGGCCCACTATGGATGCAATACGCGCGACGCGAGCGCTTCCCACACGGGTGTCAGCTTACCCGGCAGATCGGGCAAGGTGCCCAGATCAGTGTGACTCTCGGCGGGGTCGTGAAAATCAGACCCACGGGAAGCCAGCATGTCGAACTCGCGCGCCATGTCGGCGTACTTGCCGTACTCGGCCACCGTGTGGCTGCCGGTGACCACCTCCACGCCACGCCCGCCAAGCGCCTTGAACTCGGTGAACAAGGCGAACTCTTCGTTGGGCGTGAAATCGTAGCGCCCAGGGTGGGCGATCACAGCCACGCCGCCGGCATCCACGATCCAATGCACGGCATCAGAAAGCCTGGCCCAGCGGTGCTCGACAAAGCCGGGCTTGCCTTCCACCAGATAGCGGCGAAACACTTCGTGTGGATCGGAACATATGCCGATCTCAACCATGTAGCGCGCAAAGTGCGTGCGTGAAATCAGGTCCGGGTTGCCCACATATTTCAAGGCGCCTTCAAAGGCGCCGGGGATGCCGGCCCGGGCCAGGTCGTCCGCCATGTCGCGTGCTCGGCGCTCACGGCCACCACGCGTATCTGCCAGACCCTCGCACAGGGCGCGGTCATCAGGGTCGAAACCCAGCCCCACGATGTGCACCGTCTTGTTGGCGAACGTGACCGATATTTCAACACCAGGCAAGTAGTCCATGCCCAAGGCCGCCGCAGCAGCACGGGCGCGGTGCTGCCCACCAATCTCGTCGTGGTCTGTCAGAGACCACAACTCGACCCCGTTGCGTTGCGCACGCTCGGCCACCGCTTCTGGCGACAAGGTGCCATCGGACACATTGGAGTGACAGTGCAGATCGGCGTTCATCAGATGCATGGCCTCATGCTAACAATCTGGCGGGACAAGGGCCGCGTGCACCGGATTAACCCCACCGCGGGCTTGACCGTGCGGATGCACCCCAGGCTTGAAGGCAAGCGAGCGTCAGCTCGCGCACCAGTTGTTCGTTCACGGGTTGGCGATAGCGCACCTTGATGTGGCGCATGCCTTTGCCCGCGCCATCCAGTTCGGGAAACTCACCCACCAACATCACACCATTGAAGATCTGCAGATGCGCGTGCGCCTTGTGCAGCACGATGGCCATCACGTTGTCACCGTCGTTCATGAAGCACAGATTGCCCCACTTCACCTCGGGCCGCAGTTGCGGCGCAGCGGCCTGGATGGCCCTTTGCATGGCTTGACCCGTCTCGCGCTGCTCTGGGCGAAGGCTGTCATAGAAGGCGTTGATCAACGCGGGGGATTGAAGCGGTCGGCGCATGGGGGTAGGACCAATGGTATGGGTACAACAACACTGACATCAATGCGCACTCTTCACCCCCTCCCTGAAGCGCTGAGCTTCTGTGTGAGTGCACAGCCTTGACGGTCACCTTCTGCTTTTGTACTTTTGTCGGGACGACCGTTCATGAACGCATCCGTCAGGGCAGAGTTGATGACCTTGGCGCGCCTGTTGGCGCTCAATGTCTCTGCCCATAATGTAACAGACCGTAATGAACCGCCGCATCCTCAAAAGGGGTGGGTACCAGCTTTATCGACCAAACCCCCTCAAGTCTTAGGCAGTGTCACGCCACGCTGGCCCTGGTATTTGCCACCTCGGTCACGGTAACTGGTTTCGCACACTTCATCGCTTTCGAAAAAGAGAACCTGAGCGCATCCCTCGCCTGCGTAGATCTTGGCTGGCAACGGCGTGGTGTTGCTGAACTCCAGGGTGACATAGCCTTCCCACTCGGGCTCGAACGGCGTCACGTTGACGATGATGCCGCAGCGGGCGTAGGTGCTTTTGCCCAGACAGATCGTCAGCACGCTGCGGGGTATGCGGAAGTACTCGACGGTGCGCGCCAGTGCGAAGCTGTTGGGCGGGATGATGCAGCAGTCACCCTTGATGTCCACGAAGCTCTTTTCGTCGAAATTTTTGGGGTCCACCACCGTGGAGTGGATGTTGGTGAAGATTTTGAACTCGTCGGCGCAACGGATGTCGTAGCCGTAGCTGCTGGTGCCATAGCTCACGATCTTCTGGCCATCGGCCGCCGTGCGGACCTGCCCAGGTTCGAAAGGCTCGATCATGCCGTGCTCTTCGGCCATGCGGCGGATCCAGCGGTCTGACTTGATGCTCATGAATACTCCTGTTTGACAGGCGTGATTGTGCTTGATGGAAGCAAGCCCCCCAACGCCAGCAAACTGGCCCGGATATTGCTGCAAAAACGGCAAATTATGCCAACTACCGCTGACGGAACATGCACATGAACACGATGAACGCACATCGCCGCACTTTGTTGAAGCAAGGGCTGGTGATGTCGACTGGTATGGGGTTGCTCTCACCCGCACAAGCCCAGATCGACAGCTTGAACGAGGCCATCAACAAGGCGGGGCGCCAGCGCATGCTGTCCCAACGTATGGCCAAGGCCTGGCTGGCCATGGGCCTGGGCATCGAGGGCAAACGGGCTGAGCGCATCCTGTATGACTCGATGTCCTTGTTCGACCGCCAGTTTGTCGAACTCAAGGCTTACGCGCCAACACCGGAAATCAAGGCCACTTACGTGGCGCTGGACCCTGTGTGGAGCGAGTACAAGGCCGCCCTGGTTGGCGCCAAGGCAGATCGTGGCCGGGCACCAGAGCTGCTGGCGCTGGACGCCAAAGTGTTGAAGCTGGCGCACCAAGGCACGCTGCAACTTGAAAAGGTCTCTGGCAAGGCCGTAGGCAAACTGGTGAACATCGCGGGCCGAGAGCGCATGTTGTCTCAGCGCACAGCCAAGTTCTACCTGAGCAAGCATTGGGGCGCGGCCGTACCCGAGCAGGCCAGGGAGTTGGACACGGCCCGTCAGGAGTTTGCCCAGGCCCTGCAAACACTCATGTCCGCCCCTCAGGCCACAGCAGCCATCAAGCAGGAGCTCGAACTGGCGCAACAACAGTGGGTGTTCTTTGACAACGCCCTGTCACGGCTGGGTGAGTCCGCCAACAGTCACAAGCATGCAGGTGAGGTCTTCGCCACCAGCGAGAACATCCTGCAGGTGATGGACCGCGTCACCGGCATGTACAGCAAGCTGAGCTGAACGAGTCCTCGCGCTCAAGGGCCATCGCGGCGAGTTGGCCTCACACGAGATAATGCCCAGTTGACGCGAACGAGCCACCATGAGCATTGCTGCCTACATCAAAGTCATCGGACGGGGTAAAGACGGCGCCCGCCCGCTGGACACAGACCAGTCAAGAGACTTGTTCAGCCAGGTGCTGGATGGCCAGGTGACCGACCTGGAGGTCGGGGCTTTCTGCCTGGCCATGCGCATCAAAGGCGAGGCAGCGCCAGAGTTGGATGGCTTTGTGCAAGCCACGCTGGCACGCTGCCTGCCGCTACATGAGGTCGTATCGGCAAGCCCCCAGGGCATCGTGGTACTGCCTTCATACAACGGCGCGCGCAAGCTGCCCAACCTGACCGCACTGCTGGCGCTGAAGCTGGCCAGAGCGGGCGTGGGGGTGCTGGTGCATGGGCCTTTGACAGACCCCACTCGGGTCACGACGGCTCAGGTGTTTGCAGCAGCAGGGCTGCCCGTGGTGGGCAGTGCCAGCGAACTGGCTGCCGCCTGGCAAGCGCAACAACCGGCCTTCATGGACATCGACACCTTGTGTGCGCCACTGGCCAGACTGCTTGCCGTGCGCTGGACCATCGGCTTGCGCAACCCGGCCCACACCGTGGCCAAATTGCTGGACCCTTTCGCGGCGCTGGCACAGTACGGTGTGCGCAGCATCCGGGTGGTCAATCACACCCACCCCGAATACGCGCACGCCTTGACGGATTTCCTGCAACACACCAGCGCCAACGCCTTGTTGATGCGTGGCACGGAAGGTGAGCCCGTTGCCGACGCGCGCCGCCAGCCACGGCTCGAAGTCTTCCTCCATGGGCAACGTGACGCCAGCCTGAGCATCGCGCCGCTTGAAGGCGTGCTGAGCACGCTGCCTGACTTGCCAACCGAGCGCGGTGCCGAGATCACGGCGCGCTACATTGAGCAGGTGATGGCAGGTATCCAGCCTTTGCCGGCACCCATACAGACACAGGTCGACTGCCTGTCTCAGGCACTGCGACTGGTGCCCAGCACCACCGCCGGCTGAGGCTTGCTGGCCTGGCCTGCCCGTGTCAGCACCACGATGCCGGCCAGCACCGCCGCCGTGCCCAGCATGAGGCGCCATGTCACCGGCTCACCCAACACAGCGGCGGCCATCCAGATGGTGGACAAGGGGCCGACCATGCCCACTTGCGAAGCCACGGCTGCGCCCACCAGTTGCACACCACGCATCACCAGCCACACCGGCAAGACCGTGCAAACCGTCGCATTCAAGGCGGACAAGGCCCAGCCCTGCCAGGGCAAATGCGCCACATCGCCCATGCGCCCCTGCGAACCCAGGTAGACCACCAGCCATTGCGCCACGCACATGGCGCAGGCCGCGCAAGACGCCCACCCCACCAGGCGCAACGAGCCAATGCGCTGCACCAGCTGGCCACTGCCCATCAGGTAGACGGCATAAGACACGGCGCTCAGGAACACACAGAGGCTGCCCAGCGCCATCGCTTCGATGCCATCCATGTCGTGCGCTGAAGATGGCGCAAGGGCGGCGGCATCCCAGTCATGCAACCAGACAATCAGCACGCCCCCATATGACAACAGCACCGCAGCAACCTGCGCCAGGCGAATGCGCTGCTTCAGAAGCAAGGCCGACAGCAGCAGCACGATTGTGGGATTGAGGTACAAGATCGCGCGCTCCAGGCTGGCACTGATGTACCTCAGCCCGACAAAGTCCAAGGTACTGGCAAGGTAGTAACCACAGAACCCCAGCCCGACAATCTGCCAGCCTTGCGCCCGGCTCAAAGCCTGAACAGGCGGGGCGGAGGCAGCGCCACGAGGACGCCCGGCCCACCATGCCATCGCGAGAAACATCGGAAAGGCCATGGCCATTCTCAAGCCCACCACCACAAAGGGATCGGCTCCCAGCTTGTACATCAGCTTGGCCACAATCGCCTTGCCGGAAAAGACCACCGCCCCTAGCACAGCGCACAACAGGCCTTCTAGCCAGGCGGCATCGTGATGCCGTGATTGATCAGTCATCCGTACACCATAGCCCAAGTCGCGGTGGCTACCCAAACCCAACAACACCTCGCTTCAACCCTGACAGATTGTCGCGTGCAAGCGGCGATACTCTGGTATCCGCCCAGCAGTCACCCAGCCAAGACGTGAGCAAGGCCCATAACATCGCCGCTACCCCCCTTTGCACGAAGCCATGCCGGCCGCGGTGCCAGCGCACCGCCATGGCATTGATGCTGTGCGGGCAGGCTGCCGCATGGCTCCCGGCACACGCCTTTGAGGCCGAGGACATGGCGCAGGTTGCGCCAGGCCCGCCCGAAGTCAGCATCGCCACGGGCGCCAGCATGTTGTTGCGACGCGCGCCCGCCGTGGCCACCGTGATCACGGCGCAGGACATCGCCGCCATGGGTGCCACCGATCTGGATGAAGTGCTCGAAACCGTGCCCGGCCTGCATGTCGCCCGCTCACCGCTGGTGTCCACACCGCTGTATGTCATTCGGGGCATCAACCTGGGCTACAACCCCCAGGTGCTCATGCTTGTCAATGGCGTTGCGCAGACCATTGCGTACACAGGCAACCGAGGTGACGCATCAGGCGGCATCCCAGTTGAGAACATCTCGCGCATCGAGGTGATACGCGGCCCGGGCTCGGCACTGTATGGCGCAGAAGCCTTTGCCGGAGTGATCAACATCATCACGCGTCGGCCTGAGGAACTGGACGGCACGCAGGTAGGGCTGCGCGCCGGCACCTACCAAACCCGCGATGCGTGGCTGACGCATGGCGGGAGTTGGGGGCCTGTCAGCGTGGCGGCCTTTTTGCGACGGGGCTACACCGATGGTGTCAACCGCACGGTGCCTGCCGATGCCCAGACAGGCTGGGATCGCCTGTTGGGTGGCCAGCCCGCCTCACACGCGCCGGGGCCGGTCAACAACCAGCGCGAGCTCACAGATGGCAGTCTGGACCTGGGCATGGCGCACTGGCGCTTGCGGCTGGGTTACCGCGACCGAGCCAAGGTGGGTTCGGGTACGGGCGTGACCGGGGCCCTGGACCCCAGCGGGCAGACGCGCGCAGAAGCCATCACCGCCGATCTGACATATGAAGATGCACAGTTCGCGCAGGACCTGGGGCTGTCTGTCCAGACCAGCTGGATGCACTTCACCGAGCAGTCGGATCTGACCCTCTTCCCGGCCGGCTTTCAGGGCTTTTACAACGACCCTTTTCAAGACGGCATGATCGGCAACCCCTACAAGTGGGAGCGCCATGCCCGGATCAACCTGGCCGTCACGTACACCGGCTGGCAGGCACACCGCGTGCTGCTCGGCCTGGGCTTGAACCAGGAGTCCTTGTACAAGGTCCGCGAAACCAAGAACTTCAATCCGGACTTCAGCCGGATCAACCAGGGTGCTGCCAGTGACGTCATTGATGTGACCGACAGCGCACCCTTCGTGCGGCCCCATGACCGTACCAAGCGCCACGTCTTCGTGCAGGACGAATGGCGTGTCGCAACGGACTGGACTTTGACCGCGGGCTTGCGCCACGACCACTTCAGCGACTTTGGCCAGACGAACAACCCTCGGTTGGCGCTGGTGTGGGACGCGGCGTATGACCTCACAGCCAAACTGCTGTATGGCACGGCCTTTCGGGCGCCTTCGTTCGCCGAGCTGTATGCGATCAACAACCCCGTCGTAACGGGCAACGCAGCGCTCAAGCCTGAACGCATCAAGACCGTGGAAGCCGCGCTCTCATGGCAGGCAACGCCGCCCTTGCAACTGGCGATCAACATCTTTCATTACGAGATGCGCGACATCATCAGGCTGCGCAACTTCCGTTATGAGAACACCAGCGCGCAGACAGGCTCGGGTCTGGAGTTCGAAGCACATTGGGATGCCTCACCCACGATGACGATGTCGGGCAATTACAGCTACCAGTTCGCCAGGGACCAGGCCAGCGGCCAAGACGCCGGTAACGCGCCCCACCACCATGCCTACGCCCGTTTCGACTGGCGCTTTGCGATGGATTGGTCCGCTCACACGCAGTTGAACCAGATCGGGGACCGCCCCCGGGTGAGCGGCGACACGCGGCCCAGCCTGTCCGGCTATGGCACGGTTGACCTGAGCCTGCGCATGAACCCCAAGTCATCGTCTTGGGGTCTGTCCGCGTCCGTGCGCAACCTGTTCGATGCGGATGTGCGCGAGCCCAGCCCTTTTGACCAGTCGCCGATACAGCCCTTCATTTCCCTACCGGATGACTACCCTCAGGCTGGCCGCACGTTGTATGTGCAAGCCACCTACAGGTTCTGATCGCGGCTCAGCCAGGTCAAGCCCAGGCATCGCCCGATCTCGTCCAGCAGCGATGCCCGCATCACCGGCTTGACCAGGAAGGCGTTCGCACCGGCAGCCAGTGCCTGATCCCGGTCATGCGCAGAGGCGTTGGCTGACAAGGCCAGGATGGGTAAGGACCTGGGCGCATAGGTCTGCCGCAGCAGGCGTGTGGCCTGCTGGCCGTCCATCAGGGGCATGGCCTGGTCCATCAAGATCAGATCCGGCGCCTCGGCTCGAACCTGCGCCAGCGCCTGTTGGCCATTGCCCGCCTCCAGGGTGTGAAAGCCCAGGCCGCTCAACATGTCGACCAACATCGTGCGATTGGCCGCCACGTCGTCGACCACCAGCACCTTGCGGCGTGGCCCCTCATAGCCCAGGATGTCATCCGACAGCGAACCTGTTGGCGCCGGCGGCTGCGCCACCTCGTGCACAGGCAGCGTCAGCTCAAACCAGAACCGGCTGCCTTGCCGCAAGACGCTGTCAACCAGCACCTCGCCGGCCATCAGGCGAACCAGTTGACGACAGATGGCCAGGCCCAGGCCCGTCCCGGCCGCGCGGCTGCGTGCGTCGCCGGCTTGCTCGAAGGGCTCGAATATGCGCGTCACCTCGCTCTGGGCAATGCCCATGCCGGTGTCGCTCACTTCGAAGCGCAGCCGCACGGTGCGCGGTTCGGCGTCTCTGGCGCCAGCGCCATCGGACAACACGGAGACAGCCAGGCTCACCTGACCCGACTCGGTGAACTTGATCGCGTTGCTGAGCAGGTTCAACAGCACCTGCCTCAAGCGCTTCTCGTCGACCAGCACCGCACCAGGCAGCCCCGGGTCGCATTGCAGATCAAAGCCCAGGCGCTTTTCCTCGACCCGGATGCGAACGATGTCGACAATGCCCCGCAGAAATGGCTGCAACTGCAAAGGCGCAGGGTGCAGTTCCGTCTTGCCCGCTTCAATCTGGGACAGGTCCAGGATGTCCACGATCAGCATGAGCAGATGCTCACCACTGCTGTGGATCGTCTCGACCCCCTGCAACTGCCGCTCGCCCAAAGACCGGTCCATCTTCAGCAACTGGGCATAGCCCAGGATGGCATTCAAAGGTGTGCGCAACTCGTGGCTCATTCGCGCCAGAAAGGCGCTCTTGGCCTGGCTGGCCACCTCGGCCCTGTCTTTCGCTGTGTGCAACTCCTGCGTGCGTTTGCGTACCAGCTCTTCCAGCCTGTCCCGGTGCCCGGTCAGCTCGTCGCCACGCTCTTGCAACACGGCGATCATGCTGTTGAAGACCTGGGCCATCACACGCAAGTCCTGGGGCCCATCCACTTCAGCACGGACATTGGCCTCGCCACGCTCGGCGCGTGCCATGGCATCGGCCAGATCGGTCAGGGGAAGGGTCAGACGCTTGACCAGCACACGAACCAGCAGCAAGAACACGCCAGCAAAGAAGAACGACGACAACAGGTTGACGAAGAAGATGTTGGCCATCGCGGCCGTCAGGGCAGCCTTGCTGTGCACCACACGCACATAGCCCAGGAACTCGGGCGATGACTCCACAACGTCAAAGGGCGTGGCTGCAGGTTTGGTCCAGACCGGCGCGACGAACTGCCAGGTCTCATCGGTCTCTGCCTCGACAAAGGCCTCCGATGGGCGCGCATCCTCCCAGTGCCGATCCGGTTGAATGGACGGGGCCTGCCCCCTGGAGGCCAATGGGCGACCATCGGCCTTGTGCAAGCCGACGCCCAAGACCCCCGGCAGGGCCAGGGTGGCACGCATGGCTTCGGCAGCGTTGTCAGCCGAGGCTGAAAGCAACGCCAGGGTACTTTGCGAAGCCAGGCTGCTGGCCGCGCCAGCGCTCTGCTTCATCATGGTTTCCTTGACCTGCCGCCCACCCAGCCAGGAACTGGCCACCGAAGCCAGCAGCGCCATGCACAGCACACCCAGAGAGAACAGGATGCTGAGCTGCCGCTGGAAGGTCAGCCGCCTGAATCCACCATCCAGACCCGAGGGCCTGCCAAGGCGCAAGAGCATGCGACTCATCTCATGGCTCCGGGTAGACCAGGCTGAAGCGCAAAGGCGAGGCCTCCAGGCTCAAACCCAGGTGATTGGCCGTGCGTGTATTGACAGCCAGCAAAACATCTCTGAGCGCCAGCACGCCTCGCGGCGTGCCCGCACTGGCACCCAATTGGGCCAGCGCCACACCTGCCAGCACCCTGCCCAGCTCGGTGTTGTTCGGGTAGAGCGCGAACAACACCCCACGTTTGACATGTGTCACGCTGCTTGAGAAGACCGTCAGGCTCTGATTCCACGCCTGACGCAGCACCAAGGGCAGCACGGCAGAGTCCTCCACAGTGGTCGAGTCCTGCGGCAACCAGAGCGCATCTCGGCGGGGGTCCGCACTGGCCAAGGCCTCCTGGTAAGCCCGCACCGCCGTACGGAGGTCTTCTGCTTCGTAGGTCTGCAACTCCACGCCCGCGCCCTTGGCGGCGTCCCTGGCCAGCTTGATCAACCAGGCGTTCTGGCGGGGGTCGTAAACCACCATGACCTTTTTCACGGCCGGGTTCAGCGCGCGCAAGCGTGCGAACAACAAGGCCGGGTCCGGCGCCAGGCTGTAAACAGGAAAAGCCTGCGCCTCGCCTTCAGGCACGGACAGCACCCCGGCCGCCACCACGCTGACTTGCCGGTCCAGGCTTGCCGCCAGTTTCAAACCATTGCGACCCAAAGCAATGACAGCCCGGATCTCTCGCCGGCGCAACTCGTTCAGGACATCCTGCGGATTGCCAGCGACACCCAGCGCAAAGCTGGCAACTCGGCCTTTGACCCGGTCTTCAACGCCCTCGATGATCGCCGCAAACACGCTGCGAAATGGCTCGCCAATGTCCGGATAAACCACGGCCAGGCTGCGGGCAGGGTCATCGGAAGCCATTGCATGCCGCGCAGACATCAGACCCGCGCCGGACACCAGCAGGGACTGCAGCAACGCCCTGCGCCCAAGGCTCTGAAACGCCAGGCACGGCTTTACCAACTGCTACCTCCTGAACGACGCATGGCCACCACTCTTTACTTTGGTTCACAGTGTAGAGGGGACGGCCTGACTGAGCAATCCGGCCTGGGCGCGAACACAACGCCTTGCCGTGCCACGATTTGCCATCACCAGGCTTGAGGGGTTTCAGCAAAGGACGGCCGGGCGGGCTTGGTTAGACTGCACGGGTCTGAATGAAAGCCAAACCACGCTCATCATGAATCGAATCCGCATTGTCTTTTTGACCTCATTGCTCGCACTGATCAGCACGGCAGTCATGGCCCAGGCTGCCTCGGCGCCGTCGGCACCCGCACCGGCTGCGCCGGCATCCAGCGCATCAGCCGTCGCGCCGGCTGACAAGGCCCCGGCGGAAGAGGTCGTCGAGATCGACCCCAAAGACCCCCTCATGAAGGCCGCCTTCAAGAAGACCCAGGCCACGCTGGACACGTTCCTGAAAACAGCAAGTGACAAGAGCCAGAAGCTGGCCACCGCCGCGCTGCGCGTCAAGGTCAAACAAGGCCGCATGGTGGACTACCTCTGGGTGACGGAGTTCTCCCGCAAGGGCAAGCGCTTCAAAGGCTCTATCAACGACGCGCCGCGTCATGTGACAGGCATCGAAGCCGGCCAGGACTGGGCCTTCGTGCGTGCGGACATCGTGGACTGGATGTACATCGACGCCAGCAACGTCATGCATGGCAACCACACTACCTGCGCCTTGCTGGCCAAGGCCCCGCCGGCCGATACCGTCCAGATGAAGAAAGAGTACGGCCTGGACTGCAGCAAATAAGCGCAGCCCAGGTCACTTCACCTTCAGGCCAGATCAAAACGGGCCATCAACTCTCGCCACTGCTGCCTGGCTGCCTGGGCATGTGCGTGGCGCACAGGCCCGTAGCCTTTGATGGTGTCAGCCAGCTCGGTCACCTGGCAAGCCAGATCCAGCCGCGCCACGTTCAGCGCTGGCAGCATGTGGTCGATCATGCCCAGGTACTGCACGAGCAGAGCCCGGTCCTCACGGCGATCGCGGCTGTGGCCCATCGGGTCCAGCCAGGTGCCGCGCAGGATGCGGCCATGCGCCAGGCCACGCAGGGCCCATTGCCACAGGGGCCCAAAGGCGCGTTTGGCAGGCCGATCGCCACCGGCCCCAGCAGCGCCCAGCATAGGCGGGGCCAGGTGCATCACCATCCGCCAGTCACCTTCGAACTGCTGGGCGATCTGCGCCTTGAAGCTTGACGAGGTGAGCAGCCTGGCCACCTCGTATTCGTCCTTGTAGGCCATGAGCCTGAACAGTTGCCGCGCCACGGCCAGGCTCAGGCGGCGGCTACCCAGAGGCGCTTCAGCCTCGCGCACACGCATCACCACCTGGCGATAGCGCTGGGCATAGGCCTCGCTCTGGTAGTCGCGCAGGTAGGCCATGCGCCGCTGCACCAGCGTGTCCAGATCCTCCTGGCCGGCCTTGACAGGCCGCCCCAGCCATTGCACAGGCTGCGCCGGCACACTCAAGCGGGCCACCATGACCGGATCAAAGGCCGCACGGCGCCCCCACTCGAAGGCCTGCAGATTGCGCACCACTTGCACGCCATTGAGTTCAATCGCACGCGTGAGCGCGCTCAGCGTCAAAGGCACCCAACCCATTTGCCAGGCGTAACCCAGCATCAAGGGATTGGCGTAAATCGCGTCACCCAGCAAGCGGTTGGACAGCGCCACGGCATCCAGTCGTTTGACGACACCGGCACCCGCCACCTCGCCAAGAACCTGGTCGCAGTGGCCCTCTGGGAACTGCCAGTCGGGGTCCTGCATCAAGGCTGCGGTCGGCGTGTGGTGGGTGTTGAGGGCGATGTGTGTGCGGCCACGGTGCATGACACCCAGCGTCGTGGCATGCGCCGCCACGATCGGGTCACAGGCGATGACAAGGTCGGCCTCGGCCATGCCGACCTTGTTGGTGTGGATGGCCTCTTGCTCATTCGCAATCTGCACATGGCTCCAGGTGGCGCCACCCTTCTGGGCCAGCCCCGCGGACTCCTGCGTCACCACGCCCTTGCCCTCCAGGTGGGCCGCCATGCCCAGCAGCTGGCCGATGGTGATCACGCCTGTGCCACCAATGCCAGCCACCACGATGCCGTAGGCCGCTCTGGCCGAGGGCAGATCAGGCTCAGGTATCGGCGGCAGCTTGCTCAGATCGGGCGCCCCTTCCTTGGGTTGGGGCGCTTTCAGTTGTCCGCCTTCGATGGTCACCAGGCTGGGGCAAAAGCCTTTGACGCACGAGAAGTCCTGGTTGCACGAACTCTGGTTGATGCGACGCTTGCGGCCGAACTCGGTGTCCACCGGCTCCACGCTCAGGCAGTTGGACTGCACGCCGCAGTCGCCACAGCCTTCGCATACCAGCTCGTTGATCACCACGCGCTTGGACAGCATCGGCATGGTGCCGCGCTTGCGGCGACGGCGCTTTTCGGTGGCGCAGGTTTGCTCGTAGACGATGACCGTGCAGCCTTCAAGCTCTCGCAGCTCCTTTTGTACCTGATCCAGGTGGTCGCGGTGGAAAACCTGCACCCCAGGAGCCAGGTCGTCGATGTCTTCGTACTTGTCGGGGTCGTCGCTCACCACCACGATGCGGCGCGCGCCTTCTGCATGCAGCTCGCGCGTCATGGCCGGCACGGACAAGGTCCCGTCCACAGGCTGGCCACCCGTCATGGCCACCGCATCGTTGAACAGGATCTTGTAGGTGATGTTGACCTTGGCGGCGATCGCCTGCCTGACCGCCAGCAAACCGGAGTGAAAGTAGGTGCCATCCCCCAGGTTGACGAACACGTGCTTTTCATCGGTGAATGGCGCCTGGCCAACCCAGCTCACGCCCTCCCCGCCCATCTGCGTGAAGGTGCCCGTGTTGCGGTCCATCCACATGGCCATGTAGTGGCATCCGATGCCGGCCATGGCACGCGAGCCATCCGGCACCCGGGTCGAGGTGTTGTGCGGGCAACCACTGCAGAACCAGGGCGCGCGCTCAACGCTGGTCGCTTGCGCCGCCAGCGCACGCTCTTTGGCGTCGATCAGCCTCAGGCGCTCGGCAAAGCGTTCCCGCAAGGCCGAATCGGCGCCCTGCAGCAAGCCCAGCTTCTCGATGCGCTGGGCCACGGCCCTGGCGATGATGGCGGGGTTGAGGTCGGCCTTGGCACGCAGCAACCAGCGCGAAGCCGGGTTGGCGGCAGACCACTCGCCACCGCTGAAGTCGCCCTCGGCCTCGTTGAACTTGCCCAGCACATTGGGCCGCACGTCTTCGCGCCAGTTGTACAGCTCTTCCTTGAGCTGGTATTCGATCATCTGGCGCTTTTCTTCCACCACCAGGATCTCTTGCAAGCCGGTGGCGAACTCGCGCGTGATGCTGGCCTCCAGCGGCCACACCACGGCGACCTTGTGCACGCGCAGGCCGATACGGCGACAGTCCTCATCGCTCAAGCCGAGGTCATGCAGAGCCTGGCGCAGGTCGTTGTAGGCCTTGCCACTGGCGATCAGACCCAGGCGGGCATGGTCGCTGTCCAGCACGGTTCTGTTCAGGCGGTTCGCACGCACATAGGCCAGCGCGGCGTACCACTTGTAGTCCATCAGCCGGGCTTCCTGCGCCAGCGGTGCATCAGGCCAGCGGATGTGCAAACCGCCTTCTGGCATCACGAAATCATCCGGCGTGATGATGCGCACGCGGTCGGGGTCAACCGACACGGTGCTGGACGATTCAACCACCTCCTGAATGGCCTTGAGGCTGGTCCACAGGCCAGAAAAGCGGCTCATGGCAAAGGCGTGCAAGCCCAGGTCCAGGATCTCCTGCACATTGCTCGGGAAGAACACCGGCAGGCCGCAGGCCTTGAAGATGTGGTCACTCTGGTGGGCCACTGATGAGCTCTTGGCCACATGGTCATCACCCGCCACGGCCACCACACCGCCGTACTGCGAGGTGCCCGCCATGTTGGCGTGCTTGAACACATCGGAGCAGCGGTCCACGCCCGGGCCTTTGCCGTACCACATGCCGAACACACCATCAAAGCGATGCGGGCCCGGGGTCAAGGGCAGTTGCTGCGTGCCCCACACCGCTGTGGCGCCCAGCTCTTCATTGACGCCGGGTTGAAAGACGATATGGTGTTTTTCAAGGTGGGCCCTGCCTTGCCACAAGGCCTGGTCATAGCCACCCAGCGGCGAGCCTCGGTACCCGCTGATGAAACCGGCCGTGTGCAAGCCAGCCAGGGTGTCTCGCGTGTGCTGCAGGATGGGCAAGCGCACCAGCGCCTGTATCCCGCTCATGAAGGCACGACCTCGGTCCAGCGTGTACTTGTCGTCCAGCGACAGGTTCGCCAGGGCCTTGAGCACATCGGCAGGCAGCGGAGCGTTCATCACGACCTCCTCGGGTCTGCTGCACAGCAGCATGCCGCGCAGCGATCACCCTAGATAGAAACCAGTTTAGGCCGACCGCAAAAGGGGTGATCTATCGGTTTCACGGGGTCAAAACAGCACAGTTGGCCATTTACAAAGCTGACGGGCGTGCATTTCACACAGCACCGGGCTTCTCCTGACTCAAGCAACGGCCTTGCGCGCACACGGATAATGCAGCTCTTGGTTTCAAGAGCAGGATTGCCCATCATGTACACCGGTATCGTTCAGGGTCAGGGTCGCGTCGCGTCGCTCACCCCCACTGTCAGCGGCTTGCAGATCGCACTGCGTATGCCGCATGCCTTGCTGCGTGACCTTCAAATTGGTGCCAGCGTGTCGGTCGATGGCGTGTGCCTGAGCGTGGTCACCATAGACGGCGATCTGGTCGCGTTTGACGCCATCAACGCCACCCTGGACCGCACCAACCTGGGCGACCGTCGTGTGGGCGAGGTGGTCAATATTGAACGCTCGGCGCGCCAGGGAGACGAAAACGGCGGGCATGCCATGTACGGACATGTGTCCGACACGGCCCGCATCAGCTCCATCCAGTTAGAGGGGCCCAGAGCCCACGTCGAACTGCATGTGCGTGATCCCTGGTCACGTTACCTCTTCCCGCGCGGCTTCCTGTCGATCAACGGCTGCAGCCTGACGCTGGCCGAGGCCGATGCCGACCGGGGCTATTGCCGCGTCAATCTCATCCCGGAAACCATCCGCGTCACCGGCCTGTTTCAGTACAAGGTGGGCGACAGGTTGAACATCGAGGTCGAATCCCAGACCCAGGTCCTGGTTGACGTGATCGAGCGTGTGCTGGAGCGCAGCGCTGGGAAGTTCGCGGCACGGCAGGCTTGAAACCTGCCACCGCTTTGCTTCAGCTGCTGGCGTTCTGGTTGGCGAATTCCCAGTTGATCAGTTTGTCGATCACCGAGCGCACGTAGTCTGCACGCCGGTTTTGATAGTCCAGGTAGTAGGCGTGCTCCCACACGTCGATGGTCAGCAGGGGCTTGAGACCTGATGTCTGCGGCAGGTCTGCGCCCGTGGTCTTGATGATCTTGAGCTTGTCACCATCCTGAACCAACCAGGCCCAGCCGCTGCCGAACTGGGACGTGGCGGCTGCGGCCATATCCAGCCTCAGCTTGTCGACACTGCCAAAACTGGCCTCGATCTTCTCCTTCAAGGCCTGAGGAGGCTCGCCCCCGCCCTTGGCCCTCAGGCTCTTCCAGTAAAAGGTGTGGTTCCAGATCTGCGCGGCGTTGTTGAAGATCACCGCCTTGTCTGCCTTGCCGGCTGTGGCCGCGATCACCTTGTCGAGCGGCGCGTCGGCCAGATCGGTATCAAACACCAGGCGGTTGAGGTTGTCCACATAGCCCTTGTGGTGCTTGCCGTAGTGAAAGCCGATGGTGTTGGCCGAAATGACCGGGTCCAGGGCATTTTCTGCGTAAGGCAGCGCAGGCAGCAGGTGTGGTGTCGCTGCCCTTGCCCCTTTGGGCAGCACGCCCATCGCCAACAGGGCGGAGGCGCCGGTTGAGAACTTCAGAAAATGCCGACGATCAAATGGATTGACGTTGGAAGACAGGTTCATTGCAAGCTCCTTGTGTGTGATGTCGTCCGTCACGCTAAAGCATGACGGCGCCAGACACCATCCCACGAATCAATTGGGCGCGCCAGCGGTTTTGGGCTTGTCTGGCCAGTCGATTTCGGCACTGTTGGTGCACTCAGGGTCGGCCGCGTTCATGTCGCAACGAATGCGTTTGAGGATCTTCAGGGCACGCTTGTCATAAAAGCCGGCTTCGGCGATCTCGACACGGGCGTCGCGCAGCATCTGGATGTAGCGGGTCAGGTCCGAAGAAGGGATGTCCATCCACACTTTGGATGGCAGTTCTGCCTCCGATTTGCGGATCATGGCCATGGTCGGGTCGAACTGGGTCAGCCAGTATTGACGGGCCTTCAGGCCCGCATCGGGCGGAAACTTGGTCCGGTTGATGATGATCTGGTAGGTCAGGAAGGTGACCGGCATGCGAGAGATGGCGCCTTTGGTACCAATGCCCTTGTGCAACTCCAGGGGTTTGTAGGCCAACGCTGGCGCAAAAATGACGTCTACCAGGCCGTTGTTGAATTTGCTGGCGAAGTTGGTGATATCAGCCGGCACAGGTTGCGCGCCCAGCCGCGTGATGACCATGGACTGCACTTTGTCAATGTCCAGGGCCGCGATGCGTTTGCCGGCAGCTGCCTCCACGCTGTTGATCTTGCGGTCGTTGACGATGGGATAAGCCGCGCCCATGGGCACGATGCCCGCGACCTCGTAATTGCCCTGCACCATCAACTTGGATGCCGCTGGCGAGGCAAAAACCTGAATGGCGCGGCGCAGCACCTCGTAGCTGCCATCCATGTCCAGCTTGCCGTTGCGGGCAAAGGTGGTGGCGCCCAGGGCGTCGACCGTGGCAGACACCATGTTGTAGGGCTTGCTGCGGAACGAGGTGACGGCCATGGCATCGCACTGCCCGCTGCGGAAGTCTTCTGCGGCCACCCGCTCGTCGGTGTAGGCCTTCAGGGTGATGTCGACACCCATATTGAGCTTTTGCATGGCCAGGACAAAGTCCTTGGCCGCAGCAAAGGCCGGGCCACCCGTCCCGATGATGTCCCACACGCAAGCGGTTTGAGCAGCGTGCGCTGGCCCGCTTATCAGGCAGACAAGAGCCAGCGCCGACAGGGTGCTGGAGCGACGCAGTGAGACCGCGCTTGATTTTGTTGGCACACGAGCCCCCGATGGAAAGGGCCCAATGTATCAAAGCGCTCACTCGGCGGCTCCACGGACTTTCACCAGCAACGGCGGCATTTCTGTTTATCCTGCTGGCAAAGGCTTGCAGGTGCAGCCTGTCGAGGTCCGAATGAGAACCCTGTTGCTCTTCATTGCAACCGCCTTGGCGGAAATTGTCGGGTGCTATCTGCCCTGGCTGTGGCTGAAGCAGCAAGGGCCCGTGTGGCTGCTTGGCCCGGCGGCGCTCAGTCTCGCCCTCTTTGCCTGGCTGCTGACCTTGCACGACGCTGCATCTGGCCGCGTCTATGCGGCTTATGGCGGGGTTTACGTGAGCGTGGCCATAGTCTGGCTATGGGCCGTGGATGGCATACGCCCCAGCGCATGGGACATCGGTGGCGTGGCCGTGGTCCTGGCCGGCATGTGCCTGATCGCCTTCCAGCCCAGGTGAGCTCGCCTCGACCTGAGGCCCCGAGCCGGGGTTCAGGCAGGGCAAAACTGTTTGGCAACAAAAGCCCACACCATGCGTGAGGCATCTGGCCCTTGTGGGTCGCTGTGTGCCTTGTTCGCCGCACCGCCACTCCACGCATGTGCGAGCCTGTCTACCTCGACCAGGGAAACAACGGTCGAGCCCTTGCGCTTGAAGTCCGTCACGGACATGGCGTAGCGCTTGCCACGCTGGACCCGGCGGGCTTGCGTTGCGCAGGCCCCTACCCC
>Ga0209066_10002098_pt1 | contig 24994 bp, 18 predicted proteins | sample All_14_2_FD_187198 | JGI IMG/M metagenome (GOLD analysis project Ga0209066, IMG submission 187198) | Freshwater microbial communities in response to fracking from Pennsylvania, USA - Allegheny Zone_MetaG_DW_15 (SPAdes) (version 2) ... | reverse complement strand
AGCTGGAACAGTACAACGGCAACCTGATGCGGGCCTCGGTCGAGCTGGCCAAGGACTGGCGGATGGACAAGATGCTGCGCCGGCTCGAGGCGATGCTGATCGCCGTCGACCGCGACCATTCGCTGCTGCTGACCGGCGGTGGCGACGTCATCGAACCCGACCGGGGGGTGCTGGCGATCGGTTCCGGCGGCCCGTATGCCCAGGCCGCCGCCCTCGCCCTTGTCGACCACAGCGACCTCGATGCCGAGGCGATCTGCCGGGTGTCGATGGACATCGCCGCCTCCATCTGCGTCTTTACCAACCATTCCATAGTCGTTGAAACGATATGATAGAAAAAGAAGCTTTGACCCCGCGGGAAACCGTTACCGAACTCGACAAGTACATCGTCGGCCAGGCCGCCGCCAAGCGCTCGGTGGCCATTGCCCTGCGCAATCGCTGGCGTCGCCGCCAGGTGCCGCCGCCGTTGCGCGAGGAGATCGCGCCCAAGAATATCATCATGATCGGCCCCACCGGGGTCGGCAAGACCGAGATCGCCCGGCGTCTGGCGACGCTGGCCCAGTCACCCTTCATCAAGGTCGAGGCCTCGAAGTTCACCGAGGTCGGCTACGTCGGCCGCGATGTCGAGTCGATGGTCCGCGACCTGGTGGAGCTGGCGATCAGCATGGTCAAGGAGGAGGAAAAGCAACGGATCGAGGGGCTGGCCGAGGCCAACGCCGAGGACCGGCTCCTCGACCTGCTGCTGCCGCCCGGGCCCTCGCCGCTGTCGACCACCGGCCCGGCCGGGAACAACTCGTTCACCCTGATGAAACCCGATCTGCCGGTGGGCTCGGGTGGGCCGCCGAAGGAGAGTGCCACCCGCGAGAAGTTCCGCCAGATGCTCAGGGACGGCAAACTCGATGACCGCGAGCTGGAGGTCGACCTGCGCGAGCCGAAGTCGTCGCCGATGGTCGAGATCATGGCCACCTCGGGGCTGGAGGACATCCAGTCGAGCATCCAGGACGCCCTCGGCAAGATGTTCCCGCGACAGAAGAAGAAGCGGACGATGAAGGTGCCGGATGCCCTCGCCGCCCTGACCATGGAGGAGGCGGAAAAACTGGTCGACATGGACAAGGTGATGAAGGAGGCCCTGCGCCGCACCGAGGAATCGGGGATCATCTTCCTTGACGAGATCGACAAGATCTGCTCGCGCGGCGGCGGCGGCCAAGGGCCCGAGGTCTCGCGCGAAGGGGTGCAGCGCGACCTGCTGCCGATCGTCGAGGGGTCGACGGTGACCACCAAGCACGGCATGGTCAAGACCGACCACATCCTGTTCATCGCCAGCGGCGCCTTCCACGTCAGCAAACCCTCCGACCTGATCCCCGAGCTGCAGGGGCGGTTCCCGATCCGGGTCGAGCTCCACTCGCTCGGCCAGGACGAGTTCGTCCGCATCCTCACCGAGCCGGAAAACGCCCTGACCAAGCAGTATGTCGCCCTGATGGCGACCGAGGGGATCGAACTGGTGTTCGAGGAGGGGGCGATCGAGGAGATGGCCCGGATCGCCGTCGAGGTAAACCAGCGCACCGAGGAGATCGGTGCCCGGCGGCTGCACACGGTGCTGGAGCGGGTCCTCGATGCCCTGTCGTTCGACGCCTCGGAGCGGGGCGAGACCCGGTTCGTGGTGACCGGGAACTATGTCCGCGAGCAGCTGCAGGAGATCATCGAGGACCAGGACCTGAGCCGGTTCATCCTGTGAGTTGAGTATCCGTCAACAAACGATCGGAGGAGCAGCGATGGGATTCTTTTCCTTGTTCAGCAGGAAAACCGGCTCGGCGCCCGACGCCGGGGCGGCCGGGAATGGCATCGATCCCGGGCTGATGTATTGTCCGCAGTGCCACGGCGAATACCGGGCCGGCTTCGTCCGCTGCGCAACCTGCGGTATCGACCTGATCAGCGGCGCCCTGCGGCTGGCCCGACTGCAGGGGGGGAGCCGCCGGTCGGCCGGGCGCTCGCAGGCGATCACGGCCGCGGATACCCTGATTACCCTGCGCAGCGGCCAACTCAACGAAATCAAGTTCTTCCAGAAGCTGCTCGCCGCCGAGGGCATCCCCGCGATCATCGGCGGCGAGGCCCCTTCCTGCCGCAAGGGCTGACGCGGCGGGCCGGAGATGCACCTCCAGGTCAGGGAGGTCGATGTTCAGGACGCCATGTCGATTTTGGCCCGGGAATTCCGGGAGAGCACCGCGCTCGCCGATCACGATCTCAGCCATCTCCAGGCTGCCTTCGATCCCCGGGCGACGAACACTATCTGCCCGGCCTGCGGGGCCCAGGTCGCCCCGACCGCCGCCACTTGTCCCGACTGCGGCCTCCGTATCGGCTGAAACGGGGCGGCGTCGCCCCAGCGTCACGGCAGCCCCCGGCTTTTGCAACTGCATTGATAACACCCCCGAGCGGGTGGCGCCGGGCGGATTTTCGCCGCCTGACCGGTAAAATCCGGAGAAGACCTTGCCAACTGCCATGTTATTGTGATCAAATCAGCAATGAATGCACTATGGCAGGTTGACCGGCCTGGTTGACGCCGCCGGGCAGCAGTCTTCCGGTTGCGGCCGGTGTAATCCGGAGTGACCGGGGCAACGACCGGAGGCCGCCTTCACACGCCCTAACCATCGACGGGGGAAAATCACATGAAGAGTCTGCTATCTCGACTGATGCTGTCCGCAACGCTGATCCTGGCTGCGGTGATCAATGGCTACGGTGAGGATGCCGGTGTCAGCAAGGAAACCGAGGAGTGTCTCGGTTGCCACCGCGACCTGCACCCCGGGTTGGTGGCGTCCTGGGAGAAGAGCCGGCACAGCCGGACGACGCCGGCCGCCGCCCTGCAGAAGGAGTCGGTCAGCCGGCGGATGTCGGCGGCCGAGGTTGGCCAGCCGCTGCGGGAGGTGGTCGTCGGCTGCTATGAGTGTCACTCGCTGCGTACCGACCGCCATGCCGATTCCTTCGACCATAACGGCTACCGGATCAACGTGATCGTCACCCCCGATGACTGCGCCACCTGCCACAGTACCGAAGTCGCCCAGTACGGCAAGAACATCATGGCCCATGCCTACGGCAATCTGGTCGACAACAGCCTGTACCGCGACCTGATGGCGGCGGTCAACAGCACCTATCAGCGCCAGGGCAACGAACTGGTGAAGGGGGACATCGACAGTCGCACCGAATACGAATCATGCCTGTACTGCCACGGCACCAAAGTTGAGGTCAAGGGCATGGCAACCCGGGAATCGGACTATGGCGAACTCGAGTTTCCGGTGCTCGAGGGCTGGCCCAACCAGGGGGTCGGCCGCATCAATCCCGATGGCAGTCTGGGCGCCTGCACCGCCTGTCACGGCCGCCATGAGTTTTCCATCGAGATGGCCCGCAAGCCGTACACCTGCTCGGAGTGCCACAAGGGACCGGATGTGCCGGCCTACAAGGTCTATGAAGTCAGCAAGCACGGCAACATTTTCAGTTCCATGGGGAAAAATTTCAACTTCGACAACGTGCCGTGGGTGGTCGGCAAGGATTTCACCGCCCCGACCTGCGCCGCCTGCCATGCCAGCCTGCTGGTCAAGCCCGACCAGACGGTGGTCGCCGAGCGGACCCATCAGTTCAACGACCGCCTGGCCTGGCGGCTGTTCGGCGTTCCCTATGCCCATCCCCATCCCGTCCATGCCGACCTCAAGGCAGTGCGCAACTCCCTCGGCCTGCCCCTGGCGGTGGAGATGGACGGCACCGCGGTCGCCGAGCATGTCATCGCCAAGGAGGAGCAGGCGGTGCGCAACACCAGGATGAAAACGATCTGCCTGTCCTGTCATGCCACCGACTGGGTCGAAGAGCACTTCCGCCGCCTCGACAACACCATCGCCCGCACCAACGCCAATACCCATGAGGCCACCAAGATCATCATGGATATCTGGGAAAGGGGCCATGCCCGCGGCCTGCCGCAGAAGGACAACATCTTCGACGAGGAAGCGGAACGGATGTGGACCTCGATATGGCTGTTCAACGCCAATACGACGCGGTTCGCCTCGGCGATGGCGGGCGGCGGCGACTACGGGGTGTTTGCCGACGGCCGCTACCAGACCACCGAACAGCTGTATCGTCTCCACGAACAGCTGAAGCTCTATGACCGCCTCGACGGCAAGGCGCCAAAACCAGGAGCGCAGCAGTAAAACCTGAGCGGCGATTCGCCTGGCCTCCACAGCGTCCGTGGCCTGCAGGGATGGCGGCGGATCTCCGACCACCGCCCTCCGGCAGCTTCATGCCGGGGGGCTTTTTTTTCAGGGACTTACCCCGCACGACCGCACCGCTGCCGCCGGCCCCGGTCCGGTCGTGGATTCCGGGGTGGAGGCAGGCAGCGCGGGATCACGCGTCTGACCGATTTGCCAGCCGCTATCACGACAGGATCGGCGGTCAGGCCCCGGTCTCAGGCCGCCTTGGCCGCGCCGTTGCCGCCGCCGTTGCCCCATTTCCGCCGCGGCGGCGGGACGATGTCCTTCTTGGTGAACGAACAGGCCCGGTAGCCGAGGGCCTCATCGATCCTGTCGGTCAGTTCCCGGCACGGCCTGACCGTCATGTCCTTCTCCACCTCGATATCCACCTCCCCCTTGTGGGCGAAGTGGAGGGTGATCACGACCGGACACGGGCCGTGGAACTGGAGGAGGATCTTCTTGATGGCCTCGAGTTTCGGCCGGTTGATCTTGTCCGGCTCGAGGCGGAGGCGCATGGTGTCGGTGTACTTCTCCCGCGCCGCCGGCAGCAGATCGACGGCGTCGGCGATGATCTTGATGCCCCGTTCCTCCTTCTGGATCGTGCCCTGGATGATGACCGGGCCGGTGGTCTCGAGGATCTCGGCACAGCGGCCGTAGGCCTCGGGAAAGACGACGACCTCGACCGCCTCGAAGATGTCCTCGACGGTGAGAAAGGCCATCGGGTCGCCCTTCTTGCTCTTGTGGCGTTTGAAGGTCCGGATCAGGCCGCCGATCCGCACGATCTGGCCGTCTCCCAGCTCGCCCAGGCCGTGGATGTCGCTGTCGATGACGGTGCGGATCTCGACCAGCGAGTCGTCGAGCGGGTGGCCGGTGATGTAGAAGCCGACCGTCTCCTTCTCGAAGGTCAGCCGCTTCTGCTCGTTCCACTCCGGGATGTCGGGCATCGGCACCTCGTTGATCTCCCGCGTTCGGTCGGCGGCCGCCGCCGGGCCGCCGAACAGCGACAGCTGGCCGCTCTGCTGATCGCGCTGCACCGCCTTGGCCTGTTCCATCGCCTTGTCGAGGGCCGCCATCAGCTGCGAGCGGCGGTGGCCGAGCGAATCGAAGGAGCCGGACTTGATCAGGCTCTCGATCACCCGCGAGTTGACGCGCCGGCTGTCGACCCGGTTGCAGAAGTTGGACAGCGAGGTATAGCGGCCGTTCTTCTCCCGCTCCTCGATGATCGATTCCAGCGCTGACTCGCCGACGTTCTTGACCGCCGCCAGGCCGAAGCGGATGCGATCGTTGATGACTGTGAAGCCGATGCCGCTGTCGTTGATGTCCGGCGGCAGGACCTCAATGTTGTGCTCCTTGCAGTCGTTGATATAGAGCACCACCTTGTCGGTGTTGGTCATATCGCAGGACAGCAGGGCGGCCATGAACTGGGCCGGGTAATGGGCCTTGAGGTAGGCGGTCTGGTAGAGGATCAGGGCGTAGGCGGCGGAGTGCGACTTGTTGAAGCCGTAGCCGGCGAACTTGGCCATCAGGTCGAAGACGTAGGCGGCCTTGTCCTCCGGGATCTTGTTGGCGCGGGCCCCGGCCATGAATTTGGCCTTCTCGGCCTCCATGACCTCGGGGATCTTCTTGCCCATCGCCCGCCGCAGGGTGTCGGCGTCGCCCAGGGTGTAGCTCGCCAGGATGTTGGCGATCTGCATGACCTGCTCCTGGTAGACGATGACCCCGTAGGTCTCCTCGAGCACCGGTTTCAGCTGCGGCAGCGGGTAGTTGGCGGTGGCCCGGCCGTGTTTGGTCTCGACGAAGTCGAAGACCATGCCGGAATCGAGCGGTCCGGGACGGTAGAGGGCCACCAGGGCGATCAGGTCGGTGAACTGGGTCGGAGCCATCTTCACCAGCAGCTCGCGCATGCCCGAGCTTTCCAGCTGGAAGATGCCGAGGGTGTCGCCGGCGCACAGCAGGTTGAAGGTCTTGAGGTCGTCCATCGGCAGGGTCTCGATGTCGAGGTCCGTGCCGATATCGGCCTTGATGTGCTTCAGGGCCTTGTCGATGACGGTCAGGGTCTTCAGGCCGAGGAAATCGAACTTGATCAGTCCGGTCATCTCGGTGTGCTTCATGTCGTACTGGGTCAGGGTCTCGTTGTTGCTGCCGCGGCACACCGGCAGGTAATGGACCATCGGCCCGGGCGAGACGACGACGCCGGCGGCATGGGTCGAGGTGTGGCGGGCCAGACCCTCCAAGGTCATCGAGATGTTGAGCAGTTCCCGGACCTGGGGGTCGGCGGCGGCCATCTCCCTGAGCTTCGGTTCCTCCTCCATCGCCTTCTTGATCGTCATCTTCAGCTGTTCGGGCACCAGCTTGGCGATCCGGTCGACATCGGCCAGCGGCACGTCCAGCGCCCGGCCGACATCGCGGATGACGCCGCGGGCCTTCATCGTCCCGTAGGTGACGATCTGGGCGACGTGGGCATCGCCGCCGTACTTGTCGCGGACATAATCGATGACCTCACCGCGCCGGTCCTGACAGAAATCGACATCGAAGTCGGGCATCGATTTGCGCTCGATGTTGAGGAATCGCTCGAACAGCAGGCCGTAGGGCAGCGGGTCGATGTTGGTGATCCGCATGCAGTAGGCGGCGAGGCTGCCGGCCCCCGAGCCGCGGCCGGGGCCGACCGGGATGCCGTGGTCCTTGGCCCAGTTGATGAAGTCCGCGACGATCAGGAAGTAGCCGGGAAAGCCCATCGTGGTGATGACATCGATCTCGTACTCGAGGCGTTCGGTGTAGCGCTTCTCCACCTCCTTGCTGAAGGTCCCCATCCGGCGCATGGTCTCGAACCGGTCCTTGAGGCCGTTGCGGCACATCCGGGTGAACATCGTCTCGATGGTCTGCCCCTCCGGCACCGGGAAGTTGGGGAAGTGGTAATCGCCGAAGGCGATCTCGAGATTGCAGCGTGCCGCCACTTCCACGGTGGTGGCGATCGACTCGGGGCAGTAGGCGAAGCTCTTCTTCATCGTCTCGGGCGATTTGAAGTAGAGCTCGTCGGTGGAGAAGCGGAAGCGCTTGGGGTCGTTGATCGTCCGGTTGGTCTGGATGCACAGCAGGACCTCGTGGGCGTAGGCCTCGTCGCGGTTCAGGTAGTGGCAGTCGTTGGTGGCCACCACCTTGATCCCCAGCTCGCGGCCAAGGGCGATCAGCGCGTCGTTGACGACCTGCTGTTCCGACATGCCGTTTTCCTGGATCTCGAAGTAGTAGCGGTCTCCAAATATCTCCTTGAACTCCAAGGCCTTGCGCCGCGCCCGGTCCATGTCCTGCTGCAGGATCAGCCACGGCACCCAGCCGTGCAGACAGGCCGACATCGCTATCAGGCCGCCGCTGTACTGCCGCAGCACCTCCATGTCGATCCGCGGCTTGTAGTAGAAGCCCTCGAACTGGGCGATCGAGGCCAGTTTCATCAGGTTCTGGTAGCCCTCGATGTTCATCGCCAGCAGGATCAGGTGGAAGGCGGTGGTGCCGTCGACCACCTTCTTCTCGCGGCGATCGACCGGGGCGATATAGAATTCGCAGCCGATGATCGGCTTGATCCCGGCCTTCCTGGCCTTGCTGTAGAACTCCAGGGCCCCGAACATCGCCCCGTGGTCGGTGATGGCGACGGTGTCCATCCCGTATTCCTTGCACTTGGCCAGCAGGTCGGAGACCCGGATGGCGCCGTCGAGCAGGCTGTGCTGGGTATGGACGTGGAGGTGGACGAAGCCGGCGCTCATGGTCGGCGCCCCAGGCCGACGACCCCATCGAGCTGGGCCCCGTCAAGCTGTACGCCCTCGGTCATCGCCCCGGTGAGATTGGCCTTGATCAGGCTGGCGCCGCTCAGGTCGGCGTTGCTCAGGTTGCAGTTGGCGAGATTGGCCCCCAGCAGGTTGGCGCTGACCAGGATCGCCCCGGCCAGATTGGCACCGGCGAGGTTGGCCCGGCGCAGGTTGGCGCGGCTGAGGTCGGCGCCGGCGAGATTGGCACCGGCGAGGTTGGCGGTGTCGAGATCGACCCCCGTGAGGTCGGCCCCGGCCAGGTTGCAGTTGGGGCAGTTCTTGGCCATGTAGGCGAGGGTGTGGCGGACCTCCTCCGGCGACGGCGGGGTCGCCGGGATCACCCGGGGCGGCTGGGCCGGCGCCGCCTCCGTCGCTGATGCCGCCGGACGGTCATCGGTTGCCGGCTGTCCGGCGGCCATTTTTTCCCGCAGGTAGGTCTTGTCCTTCTTCCGGCCGGCGGTCGCCAGCTTCTCCGGATCGCCCGTGGTCGTGGTGGCGGTATAGGCGCGGGCGCCGTTTGCGGTGAAGAGGGTGTAGGTGCCGGTCCCGGTCTCGACCATGGTGAAGCAGCGCTGGTCGCCGTAATACCAGGTGTTGAACTTCAGGCACAGCTGTTTGTCGCTGTTGACGTCCCACGTCCCGGTGTCGCGGCTGTTGCCGCTGGTCCGGCCGGACATCCGGCCGCTGTCGAGGAAATGGACCCGGGCGTTGAAATCGATGGCTTCCAGATGCAGGGTATTGCCGGAGATCGTCTGGAAGATCTGTTCGGCTGTCAGCTGGGTCTTGCCTTCCTGCAGCATCCGTTCCTGGTTGCCGGTGGCGCAGCCGGACAGCAGGGCAATCGTCACCAACAGGCAGATGCTGGACAATTGTGCGTACATGGTACCCTCCTGGAAAAAAAATTGAGTGATGTTGGCGGCAGCATCGGCAACGGTCATGCCGCCATAGCCGGCACCGGTATCGCGTTGCTGCAGATTATCCGGGCCGTGGATTGGTTGGCTATAGATGCTGACCGCTGGTTGCCTTGATGTATCTGAGCATCCGACCCGGCTGGAGGAGATGGGCCAGCGTTTTGTCGAATGCATACGCAGTCAAATATACAACTATTACCACCAGGACAAAAACAAATAGATTGGCGGTGACTGAATGGATCAGTCGGCCGCTGACGATCAGTGTCTGCTTGAGGATGATATGATGGACCAGGAACGCCGGGTAAGCGTAGCGGCTGAGAAAGGAAATCACCGGTTCGATCGGTTTCCAGGGCGCAAACCGGGCGGCGTAGGCGAGGCAGACGAACGCGGCCATTCCGGACATGTTCATGGTGAAGGCCCCGAGGCTTGGAAAATCGAGGCTCGATGCAGTGATCAGGACGATCGCCGCCAGGGCGATCAGGAGATGATCGACCGGCCGGTGGCTGGTGAACCGCGTGAGGAAGAACATGCCGAAGACAAATTCGGCGATCCGGAACAGCGGCAGGCGCTGTAACGGGAAGTTGAAGGTGTAATGATTCTGGAGCAGGAGGACGACGGCGCAGCACAGGGCCAGGGTCAGGACGCTGTTCCTGGCGAAGCAGTAGCGGAGGGCGGGATAGAACAGGTAGAGGACGATGAGGCAGCCGAGGAACCATTCACCCACGAGGTAGTAGGTTGGGATGACGGTGGACAGGAGGCCGTCGAGGCCGATGATCGTCAGGGCGAAGGCGAATGGGCTCCGTTCGGCCGAGAATTGATACTGGTGCACCACCAGGGCCAGGATCATGAAGCAGGCATAAACCAGATAAAACATTGGAAATATGGCCCTTATCCGCTTCCTGTAAAACGTCAGCGCGTCAAAATCGCCCTTCGTGCTCTGGGTCAGGGAGGCGCCGGAGAGGATGAGAAAGAGGCTGACGCCGATCTCTCCCAGCCAGGTGTATTTCCTGACCAGCAGGAAATCGGTGGAGACCAGCCGTTCCGTCCACACATTGTAGTGAAACAGGATGATCAGCAGATTGGCGACAACGCGAATGAAATCGAGGTAGCGGAGTCTGGCGTTCGGCATCGTGGATCCGGCTGGAAGGCTCTCTGGTTGAAGGTTGCTGCCGATGGCCGGGGCCGTATGGCGACGATCGGCACTGCGGCAGCGCCGAAGCCGCACCTTGTCACCGGGGCGGGTCCGGCCCTTGGCCTCACGCGGCGATGCCGGCGGTTATTGGTGCCGCGGCAATCTTCGCATCCCGATGGAACCCGCCGCCTGGTTGGCCAGGCGGCAGCAGCGGCCGCCGCCATTGCCGGAACCGGGTTCAATAGCATACCATGCGGGTTTTTGCCACCGTTTCCTGCCGGTGGGAGGGATGGCTATATCTCCGGCTCGCCGTAGACCTGACGGTAGGCATCGAGGAAGACGGCGGGGACGCGGGTGACCTTGCGGGTCCGGTAGTCGAAGGCCAGGAGCAGGGTCGAGCCGGACAGCACCACCTTGCCATCGGTCTTGCGTTTGACCTCGTACTGCATCGGCAGGCGGCGCTCATTGCATTCGGTGAGCCATACCCTGGTTTCCAGCACGTCGTGGACCAGGACCTCCTTGAGGAAGTGGACGGTGGCCTCGACGATGATCAGGCCTCGGCCGTCACCGATATCGACCTCGGAAAAACCGAGGCTCTGCAGGAAACGGTACCTCGCGTCGTGAAAGATCAGCAGCGACCGCTCGTTGCCGAGATGGCCGCCGTAATTGATGTCGCCGATGGTGACGATGTACTCCGATGCATAGGCCTTGTCCATGATAGGTCTCTCCAATGATTATTCGATCCGGCGCATGGCCGTTGTCTGCTCACCGCCGCTGCAGATGTGCCGGCAGGCGCCCCGGTTTCAGGAATCCTGCCGCATGCTGCCGGTGCGCAGGAACCGCTCGTGCATCGCGAACACCTCGCTCAGGTTGTGTGGCTCATGGCCGCCGTTTTTATGGATCGCCCGCTGGTAATAATCCCACAGCATATCGCGGTAATCGGGATGGGCGCACGTGGTGATGACCTGCTCGGCCACCTGCCGGGGAGTCAGCGGTCGGGTGTCGACCAGGCCGTGCTCGGTGACGATGATGTCGACCGAGTGCTCGTTATGATCGACATGCGAGACCATCGGCACGATCGCCGAGATCGTGCCGCCCTTGGCGGTGCTCGGGGTGACGATGAAGGTGAGGGCGCCGTTGCGGAGAAAATCGCCGGAACCGCCGATCCCGTTCATCAACTGCGAGCCCATGACGTGGGTGGAGTTGACGTGGCCGTAGATGTCGACCTCGATCGCGGTGTTGATGGCGATGACCCCGAGGCGGCGGATCACCTCGGGCGAATTCGATATCTCCACCGGCCGGAGAACCATCTTTTCCTTGTAGCGATAGAGTTCGTTAAAAAAACGCTGCCGCCCCTTGTACGACAGGGTCATCGCCGAGCCGGAGGCGACGCGCACCGTCCCCATGTCGATCAGGTCGAGAACCGAATCCTGCAGCACCTCGGAATAGATATCGAGGTTGTGGTAAAAGTCGTCTTCGAGAAAGCCGCTCAGCACGGCGTTGGCGACATCGCCGACCCCCGATTGCCAGGGCAGCGAGGCCGGCAGCCGTTTTTTCCTGATCTCGTGACGGACGAAATCAAGGATGTGGTCGGCGATGCGGTGGGCGGTCCGGTCCGGTTCGGTGAAGACGGCGCAGCAGTCCTCCTCCTCGCTGAACAGAATGGCCACGACCCGGTTCGGGTCCATGTCGATGAAGGGCTTGCCGATCCGGTCGGCGGCCCGGTAGATCGGGATCGGCATGCGGAAGGGCGGGTCTTCGGGGATGAAGATGTCGTGCAGGCCGTACAACTCTTCCGGCTCGCGGGTGATCTCGATGATGATCTTGTCGGCCTTCTTGACGTAGGTCGGGGTGTTGCCGACCGACATGGTCGGGATCAGGTTGCCGTCCTCGGTGATGGCCACCGCCTCGACGATCGCCACATCGACGGTGCCCCAGTTGCCGGTCCGGACCTGGCCGGCGAGCATCGACAGGTGATCGTCCTTGAAGCGGATCAGGTTGTCGTTGATCCGGCGGCGCATGGTCCGGTCGCTCATGTACGGCCGACGGAAGGCCACCACCCCGGCCTCGGCGAGGATGCCGTCCACCGACTCGCCGGTCGAGGCCCCGGCAAAGAGGTTGACCTTGAACTGTTCCCCCGCCTTTGCCCGTCTGACCAGTTCCTTGGGCACCAGTTTCGGGTAGCCGGAGGTGAAGCCGGAGATGAAAAGGTTGGTCCCGTTCTGGATATGGGCGGCGGCGGTCCTGGCGTCGGTGACCCTGTCGAGCAGGGAGTGGTAGCGAATTCGTGAGCGCATCGGTCGTATCAGATCGTTGAGGGTTGAAGGAGCTCCTGCCGCCGGCCGGTTTCATCCCGGGCCGGATGCATCCGCGGCGGTTGGGTGCGGCGCATCATCGGCCGGGGGAGGCGTGGCGCCGGCTCATTCATCCCAGATCCCGGCCATGGTGTAGGGGGAACCCTCGGTCTGCCAGAAGCTGCCGTCGACGTAGCGATGGCCGCGGTCGAGCCCGGTGATGGCGGCCATGTCATCGGCAGCGAGCTCCACCTTGACGGCATCGAGATTCTGACGGATCCGCTTGGCCTCCACCGATTTGGGGATGACGATGACGCCGCGGGCCATTGCCCAGGCGAGGAGGACCTGGCTGACGGCGCAGCGATGCCGGTCGGCGATCCCCTGGAGCACCGGGTCCTGCAGCAGGACCGGCTCGCCGGCCGATTTCAGGGCCTTCGGCCGATCGCCGGAACCCAAGGGGGAATAGGCGGTCACCATCGTACCCCGGCCGCGGCAGTAGTCAAGCATCGCCTGCTGCTGCAGGTAGGGGTGCATCTCGACCTGATTCATCGCTGGCGGGATGGTCGCCTGGCGATGGAGGTCGTCGAGCTTCTTGATCGAAAAGTTGCTGACGCCGATGTGCCGGACGACCCCTTCGCCGACGCAGGCCTCCATCGCCTGCCAGGTGTCGATGATCGGCATTTCCGTAAGCGACAGCCAGTCCTCGCGGCTGCGGGGATAGCTCACCTCCGCCTTGAAGGCGACCGGCCAGTGGATCAGAAACAGGTCGAGGTAATCGAGCCTGAGATCATGCAGGGTCTTGAGCAGGGCGGGGAGGACCTGGTCGGGTTGATGGGCGTTGTTCCACAGTTTGGAAGTCACCCACAGGTCTTCCCTGGCGACGGTGCCGGCCTTGATCATCTCGCCTATCGCCGCGCCCACCTCGGATTCGTTGTCGTAGGCCGGGGCACAGTCGATGTGGCGGTATCCCGCCGTGATCGCCTCTTTGACGGCGGTATAGACCTGTCCTGGTTTCGATTTCCAGGTGCCGAGGCCGATGATCGGGATGAGCGGGTCATTGCGGTCGAGTTGAAGATCCATTGCGTACTCCACGGTGAAGGTGATCGGGATGCAGTCCTTCTGGTCTTGCGGTGCGCGTCGGGACTGTCAGTTCATGATAGGAGGGAAAGCCGCAAAGATCAAGCCCGGGTTCCAGCCGAGAGGATCGATCCGCCGGTCTGCCGGTTTGTCCGTGATCGTGTTTCTATTACAGTCTTTTCATATAGAAACGGTAGTAGCCGACGAGGTTGCTGGTGATGAACAGGGCCTCCATCACCACGGCGGTCGGGGATTTGGCGAGGATATTGTGGACCAGCCACAGGCTGGTGCCGATCAGCATGATCTGCCGCAGATGCTTGTCATCCCGGCAGAAAGTCCCGGCGGTGCCGAACAGCGATCCCAGACCGCTGAGGACGCTGAGGAGGCCGTTGAAGGTGACGACCGTGATCACGGTGGAGGCGGTCATGAAGAGCGCCATAATCAGCCGCGAGGTGGTGACCAGGCTGGCGAGGAAGCGGACAGTCGCCAGCAGTCCCAGGCCGGAGGCCGTCCAGTAGCCGAGGATGGCGAAATGGCAGGAGATCAGGGTGCAGGAGATGACCAGGCAGGCGATGATCTTCCCCCGCTCCTTGAACTGGAAAGACAGCAGGTCGAAGCAGATGGCGATGGCGACGAGGATCTGGGAGAGTAGAAAAGGGGTCACGATGCAGGGCTTCGGGTGTCGGGGTTGGCGCCGGGCGGGTCAAGGCGGAGATCGGCGACCAGGGCAAAACCTGTCGGCCACACCACTCCTGAGGTTTGATCTGCTGACCGGAAAAAAGAAAAGGAGGCAAGGAACAGTCCTTGACCTCCTGACATTCTGGTGCCTGGGGCGGGAGTCGGACCCGCACTGCCTTGCGGCAACGGGATTTTAAGTCCCGGGTGTCTACCAGTTCCACCACCCAGGCGGGATGTGTGTTAATACCACATCGATCGTTGCAGTGTCAATCGCCAAAATCGCCGGTACTCCAGTCGGATGCAGTTGGTATCGTGTTGCAATTTAAAGCATTTTCTCGCTCCGTCAAGACGCTTGCCAGGTCTGTTGCGGTGACGGATCGATCAATACCGGCCCTCGCGGATGATGGCGAGCATCTCCCGCACCGCCTGATCGAGGCCGGTGTACATGGCCCGGGAGATGATGGCATGGCCGATGGACAGTTCGTCGATCCCTTCCAGCGCCGCGATCGCGGCGGTGTTGCGGTAGTTGAGTCCGTGCCCGGCGTTGACCCGCAGGCCGCTACGGCAGGCCTCCTCGACGGCGGCGGCCACCAGCTGGAATTCCTGGTCGCGGGAGAGTTCGGTCTCGGCATCGCAGTAGCGACCGGTGTGGATCTCGACGAAGGTCGCGCCGATGTCATTGGCGGCCTTGATCTGGGCAGGGTCGGGGTCGATGAAGAGCGAGACCGGGATGTCTCGGGCCGCCATACTCTTCACCGTCTGGGCCAGCCTGCGTTTCTGGGCGATGACGTTGAGCCCGCCCTCGGTGGTCAGTTCCTGGCGCTTTTCCGGCACCAGCGTAACCAGGTCGGGCTTGAGTTCGAGGGCGAACTCGATGATCTCCTTGTTGGCGCCCATCTCGAGGTTGAGCCGGGTCTTGACCGTCCGGCGCAGCAGCAGGACATCGCGGTCCTGGATATGCCGCCGGTCTTCCCGCAGGTGGACGACAATGCCGGAGGCGCCGGCCAGTTCACAGATGGCGGCGGCGGTGACGGGATCGGGTTCGATGGTGCCACGGGCCTGGCGGAGGGTGGCGACATGGTCGACATTGATGGCAAGGGAAGGCATGGGAGATCTCCTGTGGTTGGTAAGGCGGGCAAGCAGTTCTTCTTCTCTCGCCTGCATCCGCTGTTCTTCCTCTACCGATCGCTCATGATCGTAGCCGAGCAGGTGCAGCAGGCCATGGGTAACGAGCCAGAGCAGCCGGTATCCGAGGGCCTGGCCGAATGCTTTCGCCTCGCGACCGGCGGTGTCAAGAGAAATGACGATGTCGCCGAGCTCCTCGACCGGCAGTCCGGCCAGGGCGGGATCGATGCCGTCGGCAAAGGGGAAGGAGAGGACGTTGGTCGGCTGGTCCTTGTGGCGGTAGCGCCGGTTCAACTCCTGAATCTCGGCGTCGGCGACCAGGTGCAGGCTGACGGTATACTCACCGGCGTCGCAGTACTTCAGGAGCTCCTCCGCCTGGCGCAGCAGTCGCCGCCGGTTGACGAGGACGGCGGCGCGGGGATGATTGGTCGACAGGGCTACCGGCACGGCGGCAAGGTGGTTCGGTGCAGCGGGATTGGCGAGGAGTCCGGCTTTGACCGGACAGCGGCCGACGCCTCAGCTGGAAAGCGTTTCATAGGCCTGGATGATCTTCTGCACCAGCGGGTGACGGACGACGTCGACCTTCGAAAAACTGCAGAAGGCGATCCCCTCGACCTGTTTGAGAATATGGCGCGCCTCGAGCAGACCGGAATGTTTCTTGATCGGCAGGTCGACCTGGGTAATGTCGCCGGTGATGACGGCGCGGGAATCGAATCCGATGCGGGTGAGAAACATCTTCATCTGCTCGCGCGTGGTATTCTGCGCCTCGTCGAGAATGATGAAGGCGTTGCTCAGGGTCCGGCCGCGCATGAAGGCGAGGGGGGCGACCTCGATGACCCCCTGTTCGATCAGGTCGAAGCTTTTCTCCGGCCCGAGCATGTCGTGCAGGGCGTCATACAGCGGCCGCAGATAGGGGTTGACCTTCTGGGCGAGGTCGCCTGGGAGGAAACCGAGTTTCTCGCCGGCCTCGACCGCCGGACGGGTCAGAATAATCGACCGGACCTGGCCGCTGACCAGCGCCGAAACGGCCATCGCCACCGCCAGGTAGGTCTTGCCGGTGCCGGCCGGGCCGACGCCGAAGACGATATCGTTGCTGCGGATGGCGTCGATATAGATCTTCTGGTTCGGGGTCTTCGGCGAGATGATCCGGTTCTGGGTGGTGACATAGACCTTGTCGAGAAAGATCTTGTCGAGCCGCGCCTTCGCTGACGAACCAAGGATCTTCAGGCCGAAGGCGAAGTCGGAGCTGAACACCGGGTGCCCCCGGCCGATCAGGTCGTAGAGCTGGGTGAGCAGTTCGGCGGCGATTTCGACATCATGGCGAAAGCCGGTGATCTGCACATCGTTGCCGCGAACGTTGATCCTGACGTTGACGCTCTCTTCAACAATGTGCAGGTTCCGGTTCAGGTCGCCGTACAGGACACCGGCGCTGGCGTTGTCGGGGAAATTCAGGTCTTTACTGATCTGCTGCGGAGGCATGGTCCCGTTACTTGCCCGCCTTGGCCAGCTCTTCATTGATCATCGACTGGAATCCCTCGGGAGACCGCTGCTTCAGCTTCCGGCCATTGATATAGACGGTGGGGGTACCGGTGACCCCGGCCTTCTGGGCGTCGGACATATCCTTGCCGAGTTTCTGGCGGAGCATCGGTGAGTTCCTGTCGCTCTCGAATCGGGTCATGTCCAGGCCGAGATCCTGGGCAATCTTGGTGACGACATCGGGGCTGAGTTGGGGTGCAGCAAAGAGCTTGTCGTGGAATTCCCAGAACTTACCCTGCTCGCCGGCGGCCAGGGCGGCAATCGCCGCCGGTTCGGCCATCTGGTGGAACTGCAGCGGCATGTTCTTGAAGATGACCTTCACCTTGCCCTTGTTTTTCTCGTAGACCTGCTCGAGCAGCGGATTGAGCTTGATGCAGTACGGGCACTGAAAATCGGTGAAGACGACGATGCTCACCGGGGCCGCGGCGTCTCCCTTTACCGGAGATCCAGCCGTGTCGATAGTGATCACGAAATCCACGGCGATGGCGGTGAAGGAGGAGGTATCCTGATCGATCAGGTAGAGAAATTCACCCTGAGGCGAGATATCAATCGCCGCGACACCTTTGGAAACCGGTATCTTGCCCTGTATAGCCCCTGACTGGTCATGAACCTCGACCTGCTTCTGATCGTTAAGGATAAAAGTGTATTTCCCGTCGAGCGAGCGCTCCAGATCGAGGGGCTTGCCGGAGGTGGTCCAGCTTTCCTGCTGGGTCCATTCCAGCTTGTCGTCCTTGCCGGTATAGGGCGCGGCTGAGGCCTGGGAGCCGACGGCGATGACCAGTGAAAGAACAGTTGTCGGGAACAAAGTGGAGTATCGCATGGAAAAATCCTCTCGATGGGCAGCGGAATTCAGAAAAAATAGAAATGGCTGGGTAAAAACGAAAAAATCCAAGGTTATTGCCAACAGCATCTGCCATTGTTATTCTTTTTTTGAAGATTGCAACGCTTTTTATCGATGAATACTGACTTTTTACTGAGTTGCTCCCGGTATTATCGAAAAAGAACTGGAAAGAGAGTGGACGAGATGGTAGTTAATACAAGTTTACCTGTCCGGAAATCCACTCCCGGGACATGTGTACCGCCTTGACTGGGTGAGTGATGTGAATTACTCATGACATCTGGAAAAATTCAATTCATGCCCCGTTCGGTGCTCGCCGTGTGGCGGCCGCCGTGCCGCGCCAATCGGGTCGGCAGGCGTGACGGCGCGGCGGATTGTCGAAATTCTCCGTTGACGACGGGAGAATTGTAATAATAACAGAGATAAAATATCCGGGCGAGGGTGGCGGAACTGGTAGACGCACCAGATTTAGGATCTGGCGCCTTGGCGTGGGGGTTCGATTCCCCCCTCTCGCACCATGTGACTGATATTCGGATAACGTCGGATGTTCCGCGGGTGGGACCTCCATCTGCGGTGGCGGCGGACAAATGTTGGTAAAAACGATATTTTGGTTTCACTACAATATAACTAAACTGAAAGGATGAAATTTCATGGAAGTACGTGTTGAAGACATAAGCACCTTGACGAAGAAAATCACTGTCACCCTGCCCGAAGAGGTCGTCCGGCCGAAGCTCGATGAGGCCTATGAGAAGCTGCGCAAGGACATAAAAATCAAAGGATTCAGGAAAGGCAAGGTGCCGCGCACGATCATCGTGAAGACCTACAAACCTCAGGTTGAGGCCGAAGTGGGTGAAAAACTTGTCCAGGACACGTATTTCGACGCCATTGAAAAGGAAGGTGTCGACCCGATCGTGCACCCGGAGATCTCCAGTGTCACGTACAATGACGACGGGACCTTTACCTATGTGGCCAATGTCGATACCAAGCCCCAGTTCGAGTTGGGCGGCTACAAGGGCATCGAGGTCGAGAAACCACCGGTGGTCGTTACCGAAGAGGAGGTCGAGGCCGAGCTCAAGGCCATGCAGAAGAACATGGCGGTGCTGCAGACCGTCGATAATCGGCCGATTGCCGAAGGCGATGTCGTGGTCATCGATTTCCAGGGGTTCCACAAGGGAAACCCCATCAAGCAGGTGAAGAACGAGGACTATTCGGTCGATGTCGGGGCGGGTCGCATGGGCAAGGAGTTCGAGGAGAAACTGATCGGTATGAGCAAGGACGAAGAAGGCTCGCATACCGTCAATTTCCCGGAGAAACACCCGAACCCGCTGCTGGCCGGCAAGGAAGTGGAGTTCAGGATCAAGGTCAAGGATATCAAGGAGCGGGTGCTGGCGGCGCTTGATGACGATTTTGCCAAGGATGTGAATAAGTCCTTCAACACGTTGGAAGAACTGAAGAATTCGATCCGCGAGCGTTGCCTCAAGGACAAGGGGCAGGCTGCTGAAGGGGCATTCACCGACAAGATCATGGAGAAGATTCTCGAGGGGCATGACTTCGAGGTCCCCAATCGGCTGGTCGCCTTCGAGATCGACCAGATGATCAAGCAGACCGAACAGACCCTGATGAAGAGCGGCATCAGCCTCGAGGTCGCGGGTCTCAACCGCGAGGACCTGGCCAAGCAGAACCTCGAAATGGCGACCAAGCGGGTACGGGGCGATTTCATCCTGAAAAAGATTGCCGAGGTCGAGGGGATCAAGGTCAACGACGAGGATCTCGAGCGAGGATTCAAGCGAATCGGCGACCAGTACAACATGACGGTGGACAAGGTGAAGGAGTTTTTCCAGAGTCGGGACGATCTTCTTCCCTTCATGAATGAACTCTTGAACGAGAAGATCCTGCACTTCCTCAGGGACGAGGCCGTCGTTGTCGCCGCCACGGCGGAACCGCCTGTCCAGGAAGCCTGATCATCCCGGAAAGAGGGATTGCCAAAAGAGACAAGCGGGCGCCCAGGGTGCCGCACTGTGAATTTCAATCTTGGACGACTGCAATGGGCCCTGCCTCTTGCAGTCGTACCGTTTCAGGAGTGTTGCCATGAATCTAGTACCGATGGTGGTTGAACAGAGTCCCCGGGGAGAGCGCGCCTATGATATCTACTCCCGGCTGCTCAAGGAGCGGATCATCTTTCTCGGGTCGGGGGTCAACGATGACGTCGCCAATGTCATCATCGCCCAGCTCCTGTTCCTGGAGGCCGAGGACCCGGACAAGGATATCACCTTTTATATCAACTCCCCCGGCGGTTCGGTCACGGCGGGGATGGCGATCTATGACACCATGCAGTACGTCAAGTGCGATATCGCCACGCTGTGCATGGGGCAGGCGGCATCGATGGGAGCCCTGCTGCTGGCTGCCGGCACCCACGGCAAACGTTATTCCCTGCCCAACTCCCGGATCATGATCCATCAGCCGATGGGCGGATTTCAGGGGCAGGCGACGGATGTCGATATCCATGCCCGTGAAATCCTGCGGATGCGGGAGGACCTGAACCGGATCCTCGCCACTCACACCGGCCAGACGATGAAGCGGATCAAGACCGATACCGAGCGCGACAACTTTATGAGCGCCGGGGATGCCAGGGAGTATGGAATTATTGACAAGGTACTGGTAAAACGTGAAGATGTAGCTGAGGAAAAATAATATGGCTGACAACAAGATCGATGAGCCGGAATGCAGCTGTTCGTTCTGCGGCAAGCACCAGAACGAGGTGCAGAAGCTCATCGCCGGCCCGAATGTATACATATGTGACGAGTGCATCGAGCTCTGCAACGAGATCGTTCGCGAGGAGGGTGGGGAACACGGCCAGGCAGAGGAGGTGCGGCCCGCATCGCTCAAGCCGATGGAGATCAAGGCCCATCTCGATTCCTACGTCATCGGCCAGGAATATGCGAAAAAGGTGCTCTCCGTCGCCGTCCACAACCACTACAAACGGATCGACGCCCCGGCGGGCAACGAGCAGGTCGAACTGCAGAAATCCAACATCATCCTGATCGGCCCTACCGGGTCGGGGAAGACGCTGGTGGCCCAGACCCTGGCCCGGATCCTCAATGTCCCGTTCTGCATGGCCGACGCGACGACCCTGACCGAGGCCGGCTATGTCGGTGAGGACGTCGAGAACATCCTCGTCAACCTGCTGCAGGCCGCCGATTTCGATATCGAAAGGGCCCAGCGGGGCATCATCTATATCGATGAGATCGACAAGATCGCGCGCAAATCCGACAGCCCGTCGCTGACCCGCGATGTTTCGGGCGAAGGGGTGCAGCAGGCCCTGTTGAAGATCGTCGAGGGAACCGTCGCCTCCATCCCTCCCAAAGGCGGCCGCAAGCATCCGCAGCAGGATCTGGTGAAAATCGATACCACCAACATCCTCTTTATCTGCGGCGGGGCCTTTGTCGGTCTGGAGAATGTGATCAAGCGGCGGGAGGGCAGGCGATCGATCGGTTTCGGCGCCAAGGTGGCGGCCGAGCCGAAGAAAAAGATCGGCGAGCTGCTGGCCACGGTCCGGCCCGAAGATCTGCTGAAGTTCGGCCTGATCCCCGAACTGGTCGGACGATTGCCGGTGATCGCGACGATGGAGGAGCTCGTCGAGGAGGACCTTGTCCGCATTCTCCGCGAACCGAAGAACGCACTGACCAAGCAGTACCAGAAGCTGTTTGAGCTCGAGGGCATCAAGCTGCGCTTCACCGAAGGGGCTCTGTCGGCCATTGCCAGGAAGGCATTGGAGCGCAAATCGGGAGCCCGCGGATTGCGGTCGGTCATGGAGACGGCAATGCTCGATGTGATGTACGATCTGCCCTCCAAAAACAATGTCCAGGAGTGCGTTATCAGCGAACAGGTGATCACCAACGGTGATTATCCGGTTATCCTTTACAGCACGGACGAAAAGATGAAGACCGCCTGAGAGGTCTTTTGCCACAATTGCATTCAGGAAAAAAGGAGATTTTGTGACAAAGCTTTATCCACTCATGCCCCTTCGCGATATTGTCATTTTCCCGCATATGGTGGCGCCGCTGGTCGTGGGACGGAAACGGTCCATCCAGGCCCTCGAGGATGCGATGGAAAAACGGACCGAGATCCTGCTGGTCGCCCAGAAGGACTCGACGATCGACGAACCGAACGAGAAGGAAATCTACTCCTACGGCACCCTGGCCTCGGTGATGCAGCTGCTGCGCCTGCCGGACGGGACGATCAAGGCGCTGGTCGAAGGCAAGACCAAGGCGCGGATCGTCTCCTTCGTCCCGCACGAGCGCTTTCTCCAGGCAGAGGTCGAGGAGATCCCCGATGTCGTCGAAAAAACCAGCGAGTTGCAGGCCTATGAGCGGGAACTGCGGCGATTCTTCGACGAATTTGCCAATACCAACAAGAAGATCGCCAAGGAAGTGGTGAAATCGGTCAACAGCATCGAGGATTCGTCGAAGCTGGTCGACGTCATCTGCGCCCACCTGCCGCTCCGGGCCGAGGAAAAGCAGGAGATACTCGAGAGCGAGACCCTGATCGCGCGGATCGAGAAGGTCCTCGAGATCATCTACCGGGAGATCGAGCTCGGCGAACTGGAGAAGGCCATCAACGCCAAGGTGAAGATGCGGATGGGCAAGACCCAGCGCAACTATTACCTCGGCGAGAAGGTGCGCGAGATCCAGACCGAGATGGGCCAGAACGAAAACGGCCTCGACGAACTGGCCGAGCTGGAGGAGTTGATCAATAAGAAGAAGATGCCGCTCCAGGCCCGGGAGAAGGCCCTCAAGGAACTGAAGAAGCTGAAGAACATGCCGCCGATGTCGGCGGAGACGACCGTCGTGCGCAATTATATCGACTGCATCGTCAACCTCCCCTGGCAGAAGAAGACCAAGTCGCATATCGACATCAACAAGGCCGAGCAGATCCTCGACGAGGACCATTACGGCCTCGACAAGCCGAAGGTGCGGATCCTCGAGTACCTGGCGGTTCAGGCCCAGGTCAAGAAGATCAAGGGGCCGATCCTCTGCCTGGTGGGTCCGCCCGGCGTCGGCAAGACCTCGATCTGCCGGTCGATCGCCCGGGCGATGGGGCGGCAGTTCGCCCGCCTGTCGCTGGGCGGGGTGCGCGACGAGGCCGAGATCCGGGGCCATCGCCGCACCTATATCGGGGCCATGCCGGGCAAGATCATCCAGTCGATGCAGAAGGTCAACGTCGCCAATCCCGTCTTCTGTCTCGACGAGGTCGACAAGATGTCGATGGATTTCCGCGGCGACCCGTCTTCGGCCCTGCTCGAAGTCCTCGATCCCGAGCAGAACGTCGCCTTCAACGACCACTATCTCGACATCGACTATGATCTGTCCGAGGTCTTTTTCATCACCACCGCCAATAACCTGCACGGCATCCCGCTGCCGCTTCAGGACAGGATGGAGATCATCCAGCTCAGCGGCTATACCGAGGAAGAAAAGCTGAAGATCGCCGAAGGCTTCCTGATCCCGAAGCAGCTGGAGGAGAACGGTTTCAAGGCCGGGGACATTCAGCTCACCGACGGGGCGATCCTCGAGATCATCCGCCGCTATACCCGTGAGGCCGGCGTCCGGAACCTCGAGCGAAGCATCGCCAGCCTGTGCCGCAAGGTGGCGCGCGATCGCCTCAAGAAGAACCTGAAGACGAAGAAGTACCGGATCAACGCCCAGGCCGTTATCGGCTATCTCGGCACCCCGAAGTACCGTTACGGGCTGGCCGAGGAACAGGATGAGATCGGGCTGACGACCGGCCTCGCCTGGACCGAGGTCGGCGGCGAGCTGTTGCAGATCGAGACGACCCTGATGCCCGGGGCCGGCAAGCTGATCATCACCGGCAAGCTGGGCGATGTCATGCAGGAGTCGGCCCAGGCCGCGCTCAGCTACGTACGATCGCGGGCCGGCCTGCTCGGGTTGGAGCCGGATTTCTACCAGAAGCTCGACATCCATATCCATGTCCCGGAGGGGGCGATCCCGAAGGATGGCCCATCCGCCGGCATCACCATCGCCACGACCCTGGTGTCGGCGCTGGTCAAGGCCCCGGTCCGGCATAAGCTGGCGATGACCGGTGAGATCACGCTCAGGGGCAGGGTGCTGCCCATCGGCGGGCTGACCGAAAAGCTGCTGGCCGCCAAGCGGGGGAATATCACCCATGTGCTGATCCCGAAGGACAACGAACGCGATCTCAACGATGTTCCGCTCAAGATACGGAAAAAATTGACGATCGATCTGGTTGAACACATGGACGAGGTCCTGCGCCATGCGATCGTGATGAAGGAGGGCGAGAGTCTGTTCAAACGCCCCCAGAACATTAAGATTTCCAGGAAGGAAGAGGCGGTCATATAATGGCTGCCACCACGTTTTTTGCTTGACGCTGGTAGGCGAAGCTGGTAAAAACTCCTTCACGCTTGGTTGCGAGGGCGGGTAGCTCAGCTGGGAGAGCATCGGCCTTACAAGCCGAGGGTCACAGGTTCGATCCCTGTTCCGCCCACCACGATCAGACCTGATTTGGGGTCGTAGTTCAGTTGGTTAGAATGCCGGCCTGTCACGCCGGATGTCGCCGGTTCGAGCCCGGTCGGCCCCGCCAGTATAATAAAGGGTTTCAGTCAATTCGGCTGAAACCCTTTTTTCGTCGTTCTTCCTATTGATGCGATTTTTCCCGTCACTTCCGTCGATTCCGTCACTTCCGTCGATTCCGACAATTCCGTAGATTCCGTCACTTCCGTCACTTCCGTCGCTTCCATTGATTTTGTCGATTCAGGCAACTCCGACAATTTCGACAATTCCGACAATTCTGGCGATTCCTTTGATTCAGTCGATTCCGGTGATTCCCTGCTTATTCCTTTTTTCCCCCTGTCATTTCGAAGCGAAGCGAGAAATCTCGTGTTCCTTCCGATGTCCTTCCTTTCGATTGAGACTGGCCGCCGGAGATCTTCCCGGTCGCGATGACTTTCCAATCCCGGGGGTCGCCATTGACACCCTGGCGTATATGAGTATCTGTTCATATAAGGGCTGTTGGGGTGCCGCCGCGTGCGCCGCCCCTCCAAGCGCGAGGTCAGCAGAGGGGGGGGCGAGGTCCCGGAAGCGCGCAATGGCATGGTCGGCTGTCGATGGGCGGTCGATTTCCCGGCGGCGAGGTGAATCCGCGAAACACGGGGGGAAATCATGAAGTCGGATTCGGAGACAGGGTATGGAAACGGCAACCGGCGGACATCGGGACGAGGTTCAAGCCGTGCCGATCACCATCGAGCAGCGCCGCCGGAACGCAGCCACGGCGGCGGCCCTGAGGTCAGGTTGTTTCCCGCCGCGGCGATCGGGCCGTATCAGCCGCGCCAGGACGCCGGCAGCGTAC
>Ga0209066_10002097_pt1 | contig 24995 bp, 21 predicted proteins | sample All_14_2_FD_187198 | JGI IMG/M metagenome (GOLD analysis project Ga0209066, IMG submission 187198) | Freshwater microbial communities in response to fracking from Pennsylvania, USA - Allegheny Zone_MetaG_DW_15 (SPAdes) (version 2) ... | reverse complement strand
ACCGATGGAGGCCATATGCACCCGGAGCTGATGCATGCGCCCGGTCAGGGGTTCCAGCTCGACCAGGGCGCCGTCCGGGCTTTCCGACAGGGTACGATAGCGGCTGGTCGAAGCCTGGGCACCTGGCTCATCGGCCGAGGCGACGCGCATCGAGCTTTCCCTGCCGACCTCGACGCGCAGCAGGGGTGTCTCGATCCGTCCGGTGCGGGGTTCAGGTGCCGCCGAGACCAGAGCCAGATAGGTCTTGGTGAGTTTCCGCGCCTGGATGGCCTTGCCCAGATAGCCCGCCGCCGGCTTGGTCCTGGCGGCCAGGATGACACCCGAAGTGTCACGATCCAGCCGGTGGACCAGTTCGGGCCGTTTGCCGTTGGACCGGGCGAACGCCCAGATCAGGTCATCCAGGGTGTGGACGTGGCGGACCCCGCCCTGGCTGGTCAGGCCGGATGGCTTGTTGAAGGCGATCACCGAGGCATCCTCATGGATCACCCACGACCGGACGGCGGCGACTTCTGATGGGGTCAGGTCTGGCGGCGGACGGGTTCTCACCCCCGGTCCTTAGCGGGTGACGGCCGCCACGTCAGCAGGCATGGAGGCTGTGGACCCTCGACGCGCTGTCACACCACCCGAAAACGACGAAATAGTTAACTCTTACAGTATGTTATATGCGGTATCTACCACACTTTACGAGATGGCCCATGCCCCTTTCTGGACTCCAGAAAACAGAGTCCAGAAAGTGCAAAACCTTGATCTAGCTTATTTTTATCTGGACTCTGCTGGACTCCAGGAGTCCAGTCAGGCCAGAACGCCCCGCTTCTTCATCGCCCAGGCATACCAGAGAAGCAGCGCAGCGATCACCACGATCCCCCAGGGCATGTAGGTCATGACCGCCATGGCCGGCGGCAGAGGCGGCATCGGGTTAAACAGGCCGTACAGCAGGCTGATCACGGCCCCCAGAAGCGAGGCCGCGAACACTGGAACGGCCAGGTTCTTGCGGACCAGAAGCAGAATCGAGCCGATCACCGCGCCCCACACGCCCAGGATCCAGGGCCCATACATCCATGCCGGCATGGCGTTGTAGTAGTCGATCATGGGCTGGGTCATGCCCGACTCGCGCCAATAGGACTCACCGCGCGTCGTGCTCATGACGAAGTCGAACCCGCCAAAGGCGTTCCACAACAGCGACACCACGCCCACGACCCACAGATGCCAAGGCGTCTTCGTCCCCACAGCCATCGTCCCCTCCAGGATTTCGATTTAGACCGCATGTTAAGTCGCAATTCGCTGCTCGGCAAATGAACAGATCAGTCAGGTCTCAGCGGACATAGACCAGTCGGCAATCGCCCTCGATGACGGTGTAGCGACCCGTCGCAGCGTCGACGAAGGAGGTTCGGTCGTCGCGGTGGCTGACCTTGCCAGTCGAGCGGCCCTGATAGGTCTGGGTCCCGTAGGTCCAGCAGGAGACGTCGGCAGGCTTGTCGCTGAAGGTCGCATCACTGCGGGCCTTTTCGCTGTCGTTGCAGCCGGCCAGGGCCGCAGAGAGGCCCAAGGCCGCCAGAATCTTTGTTGTCATTATCTTTGTGGTCATTGGTTCCTCCAGTTCCGCATCGTCATTATCTTTGGTGCCCTCGATCATGGCCATCCGCTTCGTCAGGGACCGACGACCTTCCACGGCGGATCGACCCGGTTCTGGCCCGCGAAATACAGGCACAGCCGGTTGCCGTCCGGGTCGCGCAGCCACGCTTCACGCCAGAGCCAGGTCTGATCGACCGGCCTGTTGTCGAAGACCATCCCCGCCGCCTCAAGAGCATCGACCCGCTCGTCCAGATCGACGCACTCGAAATAGATGCCCGTTCCGTTCGGGTTCACGACTGGCGTCAGGTGGATCGAGAACGTCGCCGAGGCCTCGCCCGCAGAAGAAGGACAGATAAACCGTGCATAGTGGGGCTCGACACGATCAGCGTCAGCCCCAGACGCTGATAGAAGTCCCGCGACCGGGCGATGTCCGTCACCTCGACGGTCACCTGGTTGAGGTTCATTCGTCCCGCTCTGCCGCCTGCGCCCGCATCGCCGCCCATCGTTCCAGACGCGCCTTGACCTTCTCTTCGTGGCCTTCGCCCTTGGGACTGTAAAACACACGCCGTTCCATCCCGTCTGGGAAGAAGTTGGCACCCGAGAAGCTCTCGGGCGTGTCAGGATCGTACTGATAGCCTTTGCCGTAGCCGAGGGACTTCATCAGCTTTGTCGGAGCGTTTCGGATATGGGCGGGAGGCATGAGCGACCCGGTCTCGGCCGCAGCCCGCTTCGCCGCCTTGAACGCCTCGTACACTCCAACCGACTTGGGCGCGGTGGCCAGATGGACGACCGCCTGGGCCAGGGCCAGTTCGCCCTCGGGGCTGCCCAGGAAATCATAGGTATCCTTGGCCGCATTGGCGATCAGGATCGACAGGGGGTCCGCCTCGCCGATGTCCTCGACCGCCATGCGCACGATCCGGCGGGCCAGATACAACGGGTCCTCGCCCCCATTCAGCATTCGCGCCAGCCAGTAGAGGGCCGCATCCGGATCAGAGCCGCGTACCGACTTATGCAGGGCCGAAATCAGATTGTAGTGCTCCTCTCTCGACTTGTCGTAGGCGGGAGCCCGCTTCTGCAGGGTGCCGGCCAGTCCCTGAACGTCCAGAACAGCCCCGTCCGTCATGCCGAACAGCACCTCGGTCATCGTCAGCAGATACCGACCGTCGCCGTCGGCCAGGGCGAGCAAGGCCTGGCGGGCCTCGACCGTCAGCGGCAGGGCCGCCCCCTCATGCGCCTCGGCGCGCATCAGCAGTTGATCCAGGGCCGCGTCATCCAGACGCTTCAGCACATAGACCTGACTTCGCGACAGAAGGGCCCCGTTCAGCTCAAACGAAGGGTTCTCGGTCGTGGCCCCGACCAGGGTCACGACACCCTCCTCCACGAAGGGCAGGAAGCCGTCCTGCTGGGCCCGGTTGAAACGGTGGATCTCGTCGACGAACAACAGGGTCGGCTGGCCGGCCGCCCGACGCATCCGCGCCGCCTCGAAGGCCTTCTTCAGGTCTGCGACGCCCGAGAACACAGCCGAGATCGACTGGTATTCATAGCCCGCCGCCCGGGCCAGCAACCGGGCGATGGTGGTCTTGCCGGTGCCCGGCGGGCCCCACAGGATCATGGACCCCAGACGCCCCGCCTCGACCATCCGCCGGATCGGCCCGCCCTGACCCAGCAGGTGATCCTGTCCGACCACCTCGTCGAGCGTCCGCGGGCGCAGCCGGTCGGCCAGGGGGGCGTCGGGCGGCAATATTCCGGAGGCTTCGAACAGGTCGGTCATCGTCCTGACAGATAGGCGTTCGGCGCGCGCATTTCACGCGCCCGCTTCACACCAGCCGTTTGATCCCCGCAGGACGACGCAAACAGCCCCCAAATGGCGTCAGGACAGGCGATCAGCCAACCACGCCGGTCATCCGTCGTCCGCCGCGCTCGATCGTCAGTTCGCTGCGCCGCGTCACGCCCTGGACCGCATCGGCTGAAGTCACCGGACGGCCATTGATCGCGCGGATCAGGTCGCCGGGACGCAGGCTGTAACCCGCGGCCTTGCCTGTCACCCCGGTCACGATGACGCCACGCGTGAACGGATCGCCGCCCAGCCGGTCGGCCAGGGCCGGGGTGATCGTCGCGACCCTGAGACCCGCAAGCGGGCCCTGGGTGAGGATAGAGCCTTGATCGGTATCGGCGTCGCCCGGCAAGGGCTGTACCCGGGCGTCGACCGTCACCACCCGCCCGTCCCGGAGCAAGGAGATCGCAACCGTGTCGCCGGGACGGTGGGTGCCGATCCGGAAGTTCAATCCGCCCTGATCATTGACCTCCTGGCCCTCCACCGCGGTGATCACATCGCCATCCTGAATGCCCGCCCGGGCTCCCGGCCCACCCGCATAAAGTTCGGTCACGATCAGCCCCTGGGGACGGTCCAGCCCCAGGCTGCGGGCGATATCGGCACTGACGCTGTCTCCGCGGACTCCCAGCCAGGGCCGTACCACGCTGGAGGCCCCGCCGAGCGCGCTGTCCACGACCCGACGCACCATCGAGGCCGGAACCGCGAATCCGACACCGGCCGAAGACCCCGAGCGCGAGAAGATCGCGGTGTTGATGCCGATCACGTCGCCGTCCATGTCCACCAGAGGCCCGCCCGAATTGCCCGGATTGATCGCCGCGTCGGTCTGGATAAAGGAACCCGAATCCGAGATGCCGGTCTCGGTACGGTTCAGCGCAGAAATGATGCCATTGGTCACCGTCTGGCCGACGCCGAACGGATTGCCGATGGCCAGGACAAGATCGCCGACCTGTTGCTGCTCCTGATCGTCGATGGCCAGGACCGGCAGGGCCCCGGTGACGTTCTCCAGTTGCAGCACAGCGATGTCGGAGCGTTCATCGGCCAGGATGACCCGGGCCGGGAACTCGCGCCGGTCGTTCAGAACCACGCGAATGGCCTGGGCCCCCTCAATGACGTGGTTGTTGGTCACCACCACGCCGTCGGAGCGGACGATGACCCCGGATCCGGCGGACTCGGCCACGCGCTGCTGGGGCACGCCTCCGCCGAACATCTGGAAGAAGGGGTCTCGCACCGTCTGAACCGACCGGGCCGAGATATTGACCACCGCCGGAGCCGCCTCGCGCACCACGGGGGCGAAACTGGACTTCATCGCCATGGCGTCACCGGGGACGACGCGACTGTTGGGCTCCGCAAACACCCCCTCCTGGGCACGGGTGTCATTGGCATTGCCGCAGGCGGCCATGACCAGGGCCGAGGCGATGACGAGGGTAGAGGCTTTCATGCGGTCTCGGATCATGATCGTCAGACAAAAGGACAGAAGCGGGACTGCATATCTGTCCTCCATTTCGGCGGGATCAAGGCCACGGACCCTGATCCGCACAGGTTCCGCCCCCCTAACCGGCCGGCGACCAGCGTGCCGGGGCCAGTTCGAACCCCGCGAAGTCGAAGCCCGGTGCCACCGTACAGCCGACAAGGCTCCATGCCCCGGTTGTCCGCGCCGCCTGCCAGGCCCCGCTCGGCACCACGGCCTGGGGCCTCTGACCGGCCGCGATGTCGGGACCCAGGATCACCTCTCGCCGCATCCCGTCTGCGGCGATTTCCAATACCAGCGGGGCACCGTCGTAGAAATGCCAGAGCTCGGCGGCGTCCACACAATGCCAGTGCGAGGCCTGGTCCTCGCTGAGCAGGAAATAGATGGCCGTTCCGACCGAACGTCCGTCCACTTCACGCGGGTCGCGAAAAGTCTCTCGGTAATGGCCACCCTCCGGATGGGGCTGAAGGTCCAGTACGGCGATGACTTCGGCGGCAGTGAGCATGGAGCGGCATCCGAATCGTTTCGAAGTCACAGCCTAGCCTGACTGCCGTCACAGGGGCGGGTCGACTATCCTTTCAAGAGCCCAGGGGAAACGGCAAGTCAGGCGATCCGCCTGGCCACCCGCACGAACCGTCCGGTCAGCAGGACCGAGCTGACCAGGCTGGCCATGATCACGGCCCAGACCAGGCCGTCGACGTCCAGCCGATGTGCCAGCACCCAGCCCAGGGGCATCATCACGAGCGTATAGGCCCCGAAATGCATGATCGTGGGCCACCAGACATCACCCGCCGCGCGGTTGGCGCTGGCCGAGACCACCTGGATGCCGTCAGCAACAAAAAACAGCGTGGCCAGCACCAGGGCCGGGGTCACGACGGCAAGCAACAGGGGATCGCGATTGTAGGCCGCAGCGACCCAGGGCGCGCCGATCCAGAGGCCCAACGCCACCACCAAGGTCAGGGCAGTGACTGCGCCCAGCCCGACCAGGCCCGCGCGCAGCACGCCCGCCCCGTCGCGAGCGCCATAGGCCCGGCCAACGAGCACCGCCGTCGCCGCCGATAGCCCCATGGGCAGCATGAAGACGATAGCCGAAACATTCAGGACGATGGCCCAGGCCGAGGTCTGGATCGCCCCCAGTTGTCCGGCGATGAAGGTCATGGCCGCAAATGCTCCGACCTCGATGAAATAGCTGGACCCCGCGCCATAACCGACCTTGCGCTGTTCGCGTTCGGCGGTGACGTCACGCTGAGGGCGGGCGAAGACCCCGAGTACCCGGGCCTCGGGCAGGCGCAGGATATAGACGATTAGAAACACAGCCAGGGAGGTCCGGGCCGCAAAGGTCGCCCAGGCCGAGGCCACCGCGCCATCGACCCCAAGGCCCAGAACATCGGGCACCAGCAGCAGGTTCAGCGCCAGATTGATGCCGTTGGCGATCCACATGGCCCACATCCCCGGCTTGGGTCTGTGCAGGGCCTCCAGAAAGAATTGCGCAGCCACACTGACCAGATAGCCAGGCATCGACAGGGCAAAGACGCGCAACGCCGGGCTCGCCCCCTCCGCCAGCCCGTCGGCCAGTCCGGCATGGGAGAGCCCCAGCGGTCCCAGCACCATCAGAATCAGCATGGCTCCGACGCCGAGTTGCAGCGAATAGACCACGCCGCGCCTGAGCACGCCGCCGACCTCGGTCCGTCGTCCCTCGCCCAGCAGCCGGGCCGTCATCACCTGAACACCCATCATCAGCCCGACGGCTGTCGTTACCACAATGCTCATCGGTGCCATCGCCAGGGACGAATAGGCCAGTTCCTCGCTGGACCAGTTGCCGACCACGATCACATCGGTCAGTCCCATCGTCATGATCCCCAGCCGTGCGAGGATCACCGGCCATGCCAGGTGCAGCAGGTCTTTCGTCGCGGTCCGGATGGCGGGGCTGAACATGGGAGCCGGGAGGGACCACGACCAGCGACGCGGGTCAACTCGCGCCGTCCTTATGGACCCACAAGGCAACAGGCGGCTAAGAGGCGTCCATGACCCTTCGCCCTCTGTTTGTCACCCAGGTCTATGAGGCCAGCCTCGCCACGACGCCGGGCTTTGCCACCTTCAATGCCAGCCTGGTCGAGGCTGTGCGGATGCTGGCGTCCGAGGATCACGCCGGACGCGCATGGTGCAAGGCACACGGCTATCGCGGTTATACCTCCTATGGGTCGCTCAACGACCTCCCCAACCGGATGCCGGAGTTCGCCGAACTGAAACGCCACCTGGATCGCCACGCCGTCGCCTATGCCAGGGCGCTGAATTTCGACCTGGCCAGAAAGCCGCGCCTCGACAATCTGTGGGTCAATGTTCTGAAGCCCGGCGGCGGCCACACCGGCCACATCCACCCCCACGCCTTCCTGAGCGGCACCGTCTATGCCGAGGTGCCCGACGGTGCCTCGGCGCTCAAGCTCGAGGACCCTCGACTGCCGATGATGATGGCCAGGCCCGGGGTCGTCGCCGACGCACCCGAGGCCGAACGACCGTTTGTCTATCTGAAGCCCCGGTCAGGAACGGTTCTGATGTGGGAAAGCTGGCTCCGGCACGAAGTGCCCGCAAACGCAGCGAAGTCCGACCGCATCTCGATAAGCTTCAACTACGCCTGACAGGCACCGTTCGCCTTCAAACCGCCCTGCCCTGAGCCTATGGTGTTTGCCACCCGGCGCGGCGGTCGCTACACCGCGCGCCAACTCCCCACGACAGCACGACAGGGCGACCGCATCCTATGGCGCAACAGTACATCTTCCAGATGCAGGGCCTGACCAAGGCGTTTCCTGGTGGCAAGAAGATCTTCGAGAACATCTGGCTGAGCTTCTACAACGACGCCAAGATCGGCGTCGTGGGCGTGAACGGGTCGGGCAAGTCGACGCTGCTCAAGATCATGGCCGGCATCGACCCCGAGTTCTCGGGCGAGGCCAGGGCCGCCGACGGGATCAAGCGCGGCTATCTGGAGCAGGAGCCGCACCTGGATGACGCCCTGAACGTCCGCGAGAACGTCGAGGCCTGGTGCGTCGAGAAACAGTGGGTCAACCGTTTCAACGCCATCGCCATGGAAATGGCCGAGGAATACACCGACGAACTGATGGAGGAGATGACCGCCCTTCAGGAAAAGATCGACGCCGGCGACGTCTGGGACATCGACAGCCGGATCGAGATGGCCATGGACGCCCTGCGCTGCCCGCCCGACGACTGGTCGACCGAGAACCTGTCGGGCGGTGAGAAACGCCGCGTGGCCCTGGCGCGTCTGCTGCTGTCCAAGCCCGACATGCTGCTGCTGGACGAACCGACCAACCACCTGGACGCGGAATCCGTGGCCTGGTTGCAGCACCATCTGGAGGCCTTCCCCGGCTGCGTCATCCTGGTGACCCACGACCGTTATTTCCTGGACCTCGTGACCAAGTGGACGCTGGAGCTCGATCGGGGCAAGGGCATTCCCTACGAGGGCAACTACTCCTCCTGGCTGGAACAGAAACAGAAGCGGGTCGTCCAGGAACAGTCGGAATCCGAAGCCCGCCAGCGCGCCCTGACCCGCGAACTGGAATGGGTCCGCAGTGGTGCCAAGGCCCGTCAGGCCAAGTCCAAGGCCCGTCTGGCCGCCTATGAGCGGATGGTGGACGAGCAGGACCAGCAACGCGGTGCCCAGACCCACGCCGTGATCCAGATCCCGCCCGGGCCGCGCCTCGGCAACGTCGTCCTGGAGGTCGAGGGCCTTCAGAAATCCTATGGCGACAAGCTGCTGTTCAACGACCTGACGTTCAAACTGCCGCCCAACGGCATCGTCGGCGTCATCGGCCCCAACGGGGCGGGCAAGTCGACCATGTTCCGCATGATCACCGGCCAGGAAACCCCCGACGGCGGCACGATCCGCGTCGGCGAGACGGTCAAACTGGCCTATGTCGATCAGAGCCGCGACAGCCTCGATCCCAACAAGACCATCTGGGAAGAAATCAGCGGCGGCACCGACGTGATGATGGTGGGCAAGCGCGAGATCAACACCCGCGCCTATGTCGGCAGCTTCAACTTCAAGGGCGGCGACCAGCAGAAGAAGGTCGGCCAGCTGTCGGGCGGTGAGCGCAACCGCGTCCACCTGGCCAAGACCCTGGCCACCGGCGGCAACCTGATCCTGCTCGACGAACCGACCAACGACCTGGATATCGAGACGCTTCAGAACCTGGAAGAGGCGCTGGAGGAGTTCGCGGGCTGCGCCGTGGTCATCTCCCACGACCGCTGGTTCCTGGACCGACTGGCCACCCACATCCTGGCCTTCGAGGGCGACAGCCACGTCGAATGGTTCGAGGGCAATTTCGAGGCCTATGAGGAAGACAAGAAGCGTCGCCTGGGCACCGACGCCCTGATCCCCCACCGGATCAAGTTCCAGAAATTCGGGCGATAAGACCCTTTAGGCTCGGTGACGGCCCCTGACACGCGCTTCATCCGGGGGGCCGGACTCAACACCAGACCAACCCCGTCATCCCCGGGCTCGTCCCGAGGATGACGGGGTTGGGGCGTAGAAAACGCCCCACCCTCCGGACGACTATAACTGCGACCCAATTTGACGCACCGGCATGGCTAGTCTGTTGCCAGTTGTGAGAGGGACGCATGGACATGACGGGCGGCAGCGGGGCGATAGGATGTCCCTCTCCCTCTGGGAGAGGGAGTGGTATGCTGAAATCCATGACCCAACGCCCCGCCGTCCTGATCATGCAGCGCCATCTGGGGCAGCTGACGCCTTTTCTCGAGAGCCAGTGGACCGTCTATCGGTTCTGGGAGGGGCCGCCGGCGGAGGCGGAAGCGGCGATCGAGGTGATGGTGGTCGCGGGTGAGTTCGAGCTGGACAAGGGGCTGATCGCGCGGTTGCCGAACCTGAAACTAATCGCCTGTTTCACCTCCGGATACGACCGAATTGATGTTGCCTGGTGCCGGGCGCGGGGGTTGCCGGTGACCCATGCCCCGGCGGTCAATCACGAGGATGTCGCGGATCACGCCATCGGCCTGATCCTGGCGGCGCGACGCCAGATCGTGGCCAGCGACCGGGATCTGCGGGCCGGGCGGTGGACGGTGGAATCAAAGCTGATGACCCCCTCATTGAAGGGTCAGCGGGTCGGGATCGTGGGACTGGGTCTGATCGGCGAGGCGGTGGCGCGCCGGGCCGAGGCGATGCGGATGAGCGTGCGGTGGTGGGGGCCGCGCGACAGGGCGGCGGCCTGGCCCCGCGCCGACAGCCTGATCGACCTGGCCCGCGACAGCGACATCCTGGTGGTCGCCTGCCGGGCGGACGAGACCAATATCGGCCTGATTTCGGCCCAGGTGATCGCGGCGTTGGGCCCGCAGGGGTTGCTGGTCAATGTGGCGCGCGGGCAGCTGGTGGACGAAGACGCCCTGATCGAGGCCTTGCGCTCAGGGGCGCTGGGTCAGGCGGCGCTGGACGTGTTCGAGCGCGAACCGGTCGATCACGGGCGCTGGGCCGAGGTTCCCAACACGGTCCTGACACCCCATACCGCAGGGGCCACGACCGAGGCGGTGCAGGGGATGCTGATGCTGTTGCTGGCCAACCTGAACGCCCTGTTCTCCGGCGAGCCCTTGCGGACCCCGGTTCCCTGATCGGGACCAGGGGTACCAGTCCCGTGCGTCGAGGACATCGCCAAACGCCGCCCGCGTGAGTGACGAATGAGACGTGGCGTCTTCAGTCCGGACCCTAGCGACCGCCGTCGGGGCCGGGCATGCCCGTGCCGCCGCCCAGCAGGCCGCGCCCCAGATCAAAGCCCCGGAACTGGGCACGCTCCGCCGGGCTGATGGAGCCATCGCCGTCAAGATCAAGCCGGGCGAACATGGCCGCATAGCTGGCGTGGTATTCGGTGCGGCTGACGCGCCCGTCGCGGTTGGCATCGGCGCGGGCCAGACCCTGACCCGCCGCACCCAGATCCTGGGCCGCACGGGCCAGTTCCGAGGCACTGAGCACGCCGCTCTGGTCGAAGTCGGCGGCGTCAAACGTCTCGTCTGCCCGGGCCTGCATGGCCGCCAGGGTCATCGGTCCGCCGGACTGGGCAGAGGCGAGCGCCGGAATGGTGGTGACAGCCGCCAGGACGACGACGGCGAAGATGGATCTGTGCATAGCGGTCTCCTGAAACCAGCCCCTTCAACGATCCTATGGCACCATTCCTTCGCGTGCGAGCGCGATGATCGGTCGGGCGCGCCGATTCTGTCGCTTCGCCCCGTTTCTGTGCCGCCCTCGTCCGTTTCTTCTTGCCAAAACATATAAGGATATCCTTATATGTCTGCATGTCCCTGAGCGCGGAACAGACTGTAGAAGCCTTGCGCGCCGCCGGCGAGCCGACGCGTCTGCGCGTCCTGTCCCTGCTGGCGGGAGAGGAACTCTCGGTGATGGAGTTGTCGGGCGTGCTGGAACAGAGCCAGCCGCGCGTGTCCCGCCACCTCAAGGTCATGACCGACGCGCGGTTGATCGAACGGTTTCCCGATGGCGCGCGCGTCTTCTATCGCCTGTCCTCCGAGCCGACGACGCGACGCCTGGTCGAGACCATCCTGGACCTTCTGGGCGACTCCGAGGGCGAACAGGATCATCTGCGCCTGGGTCAGGTCCGGGCCGAACGCAGCGCTGCCGCTGCCGCCTATTTCGAACGCGTCGCCCCGCAATGGGACCGGATCCGCTCCCTCTATGTCGCAGAGACCGCCGTCGAGGCCGCGATCAAGACCGCCGCCGGGGACGGACCGTTCGACCGGATCGTCGATCTGGGCACGGGGTCGGGCCGGATGCTGACCCTGCTGGGGGCCAAGGCCAGACGGCTGACGGGCCTGGATCTCAGCCACAACATGCTGAACATCGCACGCAGCAATGTCGCTCAGGCGGGTCTGGACAATGTCGAGCTGAGGCATGGCGACATCTTTTCGACCCGGCTCCCTGCCGGCAGCGCCGATCTGGTGCTGGTGCATCAGGTCCTGCACTATCTGGTCGATCCCCACGCCGCCGTGGTCGAGGCCGCGCGTCTGGTGTCGCCGGGCGGGCGGCTGCTGATCGTCGATTTCGCCCAGCACGAACTGGAACACCTGCGCGCCGAACACCAGCACCGCCGCCTGGGCTTCGCAGCCGAGGAAATCGACGGCTGGCTGGCCGACGCCGGTCTGGCGACCGAGACGGCCGTCGCCCTGCCGCCCGACACCGACGGCCTGACCGTCACCATCTGGGGTGCCCACCGCCCTGCCCTTTCCGTCCTCAACAGGAGTGTCGCCTGATGGCCCTCGCCGCCTACAAATCCGAGGGTCTCGCCGCCGCCCGCGCCCTGCTGCTGTCACCGCTTGGGCCCGTCGCGCGGGCCGGCGACAACGCCAATCCGGTGCGCGTGTCGTTCGAGTTCTTCCCGCCCAAGACCGACAAGGCCGAGGAAACCCTGTGGCAGGCCGTGCGTCGGCTGGAGCCGCTGAACCCGGAGTTCGTCTCCGTCACCTACGGTGCCGGTGGCTCCACGCGCGAGCGCACGCACCGCACGGTCCAGCGGATGCTGACCGAGACGACGCTGAAACCCGCCGCCCACCTGACCTGCGTGGACGCCAGTCGCGCCGAGGTCGATGAGGTGATCGAGAGCTACAAGGCCATCGGCGTCGATCACATCGTGGCCCTGCGCGGCGATCCGCCGGGCTCGGACGGGATCGGCGGCGTCTATCAACCGCGCGCGGACGGTTACGCCAACGCCACCGAACTGGCCCAGGCCATCCAGCGCGTCGGCGGGTTCCAGACCACGGTCGGCGCTTATCCGGAGAAACACCCCGAAAGCCCGTCCATCGACCACGACATCAATGTGATCAAGGCCAAGGTGGACGCCGGGGCAACGCGTCTCATCAGCCAATTCTTCTTCGACATCGACGCCTTCCTGAGGTTCCGCGACCGGATTCGCGCGGCGGGGGTCACGATCCCGCTACTGCCGGGGATCATGCCGGTGTCCAATTTCGGGGCCTTGCAGCGGATGAGCGCTTCGTGCGGCGCATCAGTCCCCGCCTGGCTTGCCTCGCATTTCGACGGGCTGGACGACGATCCCGAGACACGCAAGCTGCTGGCCGCTTCGATCGCCGCAGAGACCTGTGCGCGGCTTCAGGAAGAAGGTTTCTCCGACTTCCATTTCTACACATTGAACCGCGCCGACCTGGTCTATGCGATCTGTCGCGTGCTGGGCGTCCGCGAACAAAAGGTCGTTGCATAATGTCTCTCACCCGATCGGAACGTATCGCCGCCCTGCACAAGGCCGCCGCCGAACGCATACTGGTCCTAGACGGATCATGGGGCGTGATGATCCAACGCGTCGGGCTGGAAGAGGCCGACTTCCGCGGCGACCGGTTCACGGCCTCCAATGGCTATGACGAACGCGACCAGATGAAGGGCAACAACGATATCCTGTGCATCACCCGCCCGGACGTCATCAGTGACCTTCACGACCAGTATTACGGTGCCGGGGCCGACATCTCCGAGACCAATACCTTCTCGGGCACCGTCATCGCCCAGGATGACTACAAGCTCGACGCCCAGGCCGTGTGGGACATCAATCTGGAGGGGGCGAAACTGGCGCGGGCCGCCGCCGATCGCTGGACGGAGAAGGAACCGCACAAACCCCGCTTTGCTGCTGGTTCGATCGGGCCGCTGAACAAGATGCTTTCGATGTCGTCGGACGTGAACGACCCGGGCGCACGGCTGGTCACCTTCGACCAGGTCTATGAGGCGTATCGCCATCAGGTGAAGGCGCTGAACGAGGGCGGCGTCGATCTGTATCTGATCGAGACCATCACCGACACGCTGAACTGCAAGGCCTGTATCAAGGCGATCAAGGACCTCGAGGACGAGGGCATGGAGCCCCTGCCCATCTGGATCTCGGGCACGATCACCGACCGGTCAGGCCGAACACTGTCGGGCCAGACGGCCGAGGCCTTCTGGAACTCGGTGCGCCACGCCAAGCCCTTTGCCATCGGTTTCAACTGTGCGCTTGGTGCCGACCTGATGCGGCCCTTCATCGCCGAGCTGAGTCGCGTCGCCGACACCCTGGTCGCCGCCTATCCCAACGCGGGCCTGCCCAATGCCATGGGCCAGTACGACGAGGAACCGCACGAGACCGCCCACGCGATCGAGGAATGGGCGGCCTCGGGCCTGGTCAACATCGTCGGCGGCTGCTGCGGTACGACGCCAGACCATGTCGCCCATACCGCGCAGGCGGTCTCGAAGATGGTGCCTCGCACCATCCCGCAGCGTCCGGTTGCGATGCGGCTGTCGGGGCTGGAGCCGTTCGAGCTGGTGGCGTGAGGGCAATGCCCCTTCGCCTTCTCACCCCCTGGAACATTGATGGGCGACAGAATTATTCGAATGAGTTGGGGCTAGGCCAATCTACCGGTCCTAATGGCGAATTCGGATCGGACATCTCCCTCTTGCGCCTCAGCAGGCCAGCCGCTTTCTCTCGCCTGGAGAAGAGGAATTGGGCGTCATTGAACCTTCACTCTAGTCACGCTCGCCGAACCGTGTTGCTCTCTTCGCATCTGCGAAATGAGCCATGGGGATATGAGTCATGATCGGTACGAGACGAGCGTTTCTGACGCGGCTGGCGGCGGTGGCCGGGACCGGCGGGATGTATATGGCGATGCGGGCCATGGGTCTGGTCGACGACGGTGTGGCGCATGCCCAGACCCCTGGCCTCGCGCCCGGCTCCGGAAATGGCTCCAGCGTCGTTATCCTGGGAGCCGGCCTTGCGGGTCTGGCCTCGGCCTATGAGCTGAAAAAGGCCGGATATGCGGTGACCTTGCTCGAGGCCCGGGACCGTGTCGGGGGCCGCAACTGGACGGTCCGGCGCGGATCGAAGATCGCCCACACCGACAAGCCCGAGCAGACCTGTACCTTCGAAGACGGCCAGTATTTCAACGCCGGTCCCGCCCGCATCCCCAGCCACCATCAGGCGACGCTGGGATACTGCAAGGAACTGGGCGTCGAGATGGAGGTGCTGGTCAACCACTCCCACTCCGCCCTGATCCAGGCCGACGGCTTCAATGGCGGAAAGCCGCTGCAGATGCGCCAGGCCATCCACAATGTGCGGGGCAATGTCGCCTCCCTGCTGGCAAAGGGCATCCAGAACGGTGGCGTCGATGTCGCCCTCAGCGCAGAGGACAGGGCCCTGCTCGTCCAGAACCTGATCGGCTGGGGCGAACTCGACCCCGACCTGATGTTCCGTCACAGCGAAATGTCCGGCTTCGAGATCGAGCCCTCGGCAGGCAATGTCGTGGGCAAGCCGCGCGATGCCATGGTCCTCGCAGCCCTGCTGCATCCCCTCGCCTGGGGCGGTCCGGCGTTCCACGATATCATCGACATGCAGGCGACGATGATGCAGCCAGTGGGTGGCATGGACCAAATCCCCTTGGCCTTTGCCGCAGCCCTGGGCGAGACCATCACCCTGAATGCCGAAATCACCGGGCTCAAACGCAAGGGATCAGGCGTCGAGGCGACCTGGAAAGATGCTGCAGGCGCAACCCATGCGGTCGCCGCCGACCACTGTATCTGCACCATCCCGTTCCCGGTCCTGGCCGGGATCGCCAACGACTTCTCGTCGGATCGCAAGGCGGTGGTCAAGAACGCCATCTATGGCGACTCGGTCAAGATCGCCTTCCAGGCCCCGCGTTTCTGGGAGACCAATGACCACATCTATGGCGGCCTGTCCTTCACGGACCGGGATACCCTCATGACCTGGTATCCCTCGGGCCGCTTCCTGCACTCGAGCGGCGTGCTGGTTGCCGGATACAGCTTTGAACAGCCCGCCACACGGCTCGGCTCACTCCCGCTTGCAGAAGGTCAGGCCTATGCTCGCGAAACGGTAGAAAAGCTGCATCCGGGACAGGGCGGCAAGCTGACCGATCCTGTCACCGTCCACTGGGGGCGCATACCCTACAATCTCGGTATCGCGGGCCAGATCACCGAACGCGACCCCGCAGGCTATACGCTGATGAGCGAACCAGATGGCCCCTATCTTTTCGCCGGGGAACACCTGAGCCATGTCGGCGCCTGGCAGCAGGGTGCCATTGTCTCGGGCTGGCGCGCCGTCAATGCCATCGCCGCTCGCCGCCAATCCGTAGCCGCCTGAAGGAGACCTCGCCATGACATCGCCCCTCCCCGCCCTGATCGCTGCCACACTGGTGGCCATCGCCGCACCCGCATTTGCACAGACGACCGGGACACCCGAGATCGAGCGCACCTATGGCTCGCCGACGGCCTTCATCGCCTCTACGGTGACCGTGCCCGCCGGGTCCGAACTGATCTTCCTGTCGGGGCAGTTGCCCGATGTCGCCGATCCCGCCGCCGCTCCCGGCACAGTCGCTGCCTATGGCGACACCGAGACCCAGGCCGCCTCCACCTTTGCCAAGATCCAGAAACTGCTGGCGACGCGCGGCCTGACCATGGGTGACGTCGTCTCGATGACCGTCTATCTGATGGCCGCGCCCGGCTCGGACCGTATGGACTTTCCCGCCATGATGCGCGCCTACAACACCTATTTCGGCACACCTGACCAACCCAACCGCCCCTCGCGCTCGACAGTTCAGGTGGCGGGCCTCGCCGCACCCGGCTTCCTCGTCGAGATCGAGGTCACTGCCGCGCGCACAACACCTGCGGCGCATTGAGATTTCCGGAATACCCCGCCTGATCCGCGTTGGATCGGGCTGTGAAAGCATAGACTTATGAGACCTGTCTTCATCAACGTCGGCGAACGAACCAACGTCACCGGCTCGGCCAAGTTCAAGAAGCTGATCGTCGAGGGCAATTTCGGTGCCGCGCTCGATGTTGCACGCCAGCAGGTCGAAGCCGGTGCCCAGATCATCGACATCAATATGGACGAGGGCCTGCTGGATTCGAAGCAGGCGATGATCACCTTCCTGAATCTGATCGCGGCCGAGCCTGACATCGCCCGCGTGCCGGTCATGATCGATTCGTCCAAATGGGAGGTGATCGAGGCGGGCCTGAAGTGTGTCCAGGGCAAGCCGATCGTCAACTCGATCTCGATGAAGGCGGGCGAGGTCGAGTTCCGCGAACAGGCCGTCAAATGCCTGCGCTACGGTGCCGCCGTCGTGGTCATGGCGTTTGACGAGGTTGGTCAGGCGGATACGGCCGCCCGCAAGATCGAGATCTGCACCCGCGCCTATCGCATCCTGGTCGATGAGGTCGGTTTCCCGCCCGAAGACATCATCTTTGACCCCAATATCTTCGCCGTGGCGACGGGGATCGAGGAACACGACAACTATGCCGTCGACTTCATCGAGGCGGTCAAGGTCATCAAGGCGACCCTGCCCTATGCCCGCATCTCCGGCGGGGTATCGAACGTCTCGTTCAGCTTCCGCGGCAACGAACCGGTGCGCCGGGCGATCCACTCGGTCTTCCTGTACCACGCCATTGCGGCGGGCATGGACATGGGCATCGTCAATGCGGGCGACCTGCCGGTCTATACGGACATCGAGCCGACCCTGCGCGAGGCCGTCGAGGACGTGATCCTGAACCGGCCGCAGCGGACCAATGTCTCCAATACCGAACGCCTGGTCGACATCGCCCCCAACTACAAGGGCGACAAGGGGGTGGCCCGGGTCGTCGACCTGAAATGGCGCGAACAGCCCGTCGGCAAGCGGATCGAACACGCCCTGGTCAATGGCATCACCGAATATATCGATGCTGACACGGAAGAGGCCCGCCAGTCGGTCGAACGGCCGCTGCACGTCATCGAAGGCCCGTTGATGGATGGGATGAACGTCGTCGGCGACCTGTTCGGATCGGGCAAGATGTTCCTGCCGCAGGTGGTGAAGTCGGCGCGGGTGATGAAGCAGGCCGTCGCCTGGCTGGAACCCTTCATGGAGGCCGAGAAGGCCGGCAAGCCTCGCGAACAGGCCGGCCGCATCCTGATGGCCACGGTCAAGGGCGACGTCCACGACATCGGCAAGAACATCGTCGGCGTCGTGCTCCAGTGCAATAACTACGAGGTCATCGACCTGGGCGTCATGGTCCCGGCCGACCGAATCCTGGACGCCGCCGTCGAGCACAAGGTCGACATCATCGGCCTGTCCGGCCTGATCACCCCCTCTCTGGACGAGATGGTCTTCGTCGCCCGAGAGATGCAGCGGCGCGGGTTCGACATCCCCCTGCTGATCGGCGGGGCGACCACCAGCAGGACCCATACGGCCGTGAAGATCGAGCCCGGTTATTCCGCCGGATCGACCACCTATGTCGTCGATGCCTCGCGCGCCGTGGGCGTGGTCTCAGGACTGCTGTCCAAGACCGAGCGCGCAAGGAACGAGGCCATCACACGCGACGAATACATCCGCATCCGCGAACAGTATGCCCGCAGCCAGGAGGTCAAGGCCCGCACCGGTATCGCCAAGGCGCGCGACAACCGGTTCGCCATCGACTGGGCCGCGCCGCGCCCGGCCGCGCCTTCCTTCATTGGGACACGAACATTCGACAGCTGGGATCTGGCAGATCTGGCCGACCACATCGACTGGACGCCCTTCTTCGCCTCATGGGAGTTGATCGGGCGCTATCCGCAGATCCTGGAGGACGAGATCGTCGGCGAGGCCGCGTGCGACCTGTTCAGGGATGCCCAGGCGATGCTGAAGACGATCATCGACGAGAAATGGTTCACAGCCAGGGGCGTGGTCGGCTTCTGGCCCGCCAACGCCGATCAGGACGACATCGTCGTGTTCGGGGACGAGGCGCGGACCCACGAAATCGCCCGCTTCCACACCTTGCGCCAGCAGATCGCCAAGTCGAACGGGAAGCCCAACTCGGCCTTGTCCGACTTCGTCGCACCGGAAGGGTCCGACTGGATCGGTGCCTTCGCCGTCACCACAGGTCACGGCGAGATGGAAGTATCCAGGCGGTTCAAGGATGCGGGCGACGACTATTCCGCCATCATGTCCTCGGCCCTCGCCGACCGCCTGGCCGAAGCCTTCGCCGAGGCCCTGCACAAGAAGGTGCGGACCGAACTGTGGGGCTATGCAGCCGGCGAGGCGACCACGACCGACGACCTGATCGCCGAGAAATACCAGGGCATCCGCCCGGCCCCCGGCTATCCGGCCCAACCTGACCACACCGAAAAGGCCACCCTGTTCCGCCTGCTCGAGGCGGAGGCCAATGCGGGTATGGAACTGACCGAGAGCTTTGCCATGAACCCGCCGTCGTCGGTTTCGGGCCTGTATTTCGGCCATCCTGAAAGCCATTATTTCGGCGTCGGCAAGATCGACCTTGATCAGGTTCAGGACTATGCGCGGCGCAAGGGCTGGGACCTGGCCACCGCCGAACGCTGGCTTTCGCCGATCCTGAACTATGACCCCGGGGCGGCGGCGCGGGACGTCGCGGCGTAAATCCTTCTTCAACGAGGGGAGAAGGGACTACTGAACCGGATCATCCCCCTCGGACCTGAGGCCCACATCATCGAGGGTCGCGGGCGGAGTGGTGATGTTCAGGCGGATACGACGGGCGGCGTGTTCGCACCGACCCGGCAGACCGAAGAACAGGCCGAATGACTGGCTGCGTGCCGCCTCGTCGGTCTGGGCGATCAGGGGAACCCAGCGCGCAGTGGCGGCGGCGGCGGCGGCGCGGGCGTCAGCCTTGGTGGCGGCGGACTGACGGGGCTCGGCGGCCGCGAGCGCACCCTGAAAATCGACCGCCTCGAGCCGACCCAGCCGCATGATCTCCAGATCCTCGGGCACATGGTCGGTCAGGGTTTCGCCCAGCCGCACATGGCCGCTGACCAGGGCGTCGCACCAGGCGACCAGCGGATAGTCCTGATCCGGCGCACCGCGCGGCAGGGGATTGGAATAGGCCAGAGCCTCACGCAGGCGCAGTTGTCCGGCCGTTTCAACGGGGACGTTGCCGGCCGTGGCAATAGGGCCGTCCTGTTGCGACAGGACAGGCGCCGGGTCCGGCGGAGCCGTCCGGGTCACATCGGATTGGGCCACGAGAGCGGCGGCCATGAGGAAAGATGTCAGCATGAAAATCCCGGGCGTCGAACCTGTGGCCAGCGCAAGCACGCGAACAGCCAGACGATCCTCAACGCATGAGCAAGGCCCATGGTTTTTGTGCGGCGCCACGATTTCACGATGCCCTACACGCACGAAAAAGGCGGCGAACCCGTAGGTCCGCCGCCTGATCCATTTCCGTGACCTCAGGTCCCGTAGGGACCGTCGATCCTAGAAGTTCGCGCTGACGCCGAAGAAGACGTAACGACCCAGCGCATCATACAGCTGCGGATAGGTGTTGCCGTTTCCGCCCGTGCCGGCGCTGACCGACAGCGGCGGATCGTTGTCGAGCACGTTGTTGACGCCGACGCGGCCCGAGACCGTATCGGTGATCTGCCAGTTGGCGGTCAGATCGAGGTAACCCTTGGCATCCAGCGTCGAGTCGAGGCGACCCGCGACGCCCCCTGTCAGGCTCGAACCGTAGTCGACCTCGGAGTAGTAGCGCCACGTTGCCGAGACATCGACGTTCCACGGCGAGATCCAGGTTGCGCGAGCGCGGTGACGCCATTCCGGGTTCGGAATGCCGCACTCGGTCGAGCCGTAGAAGCCGACGCAGTCATAAACCGCACTGGCGGTACCGGTACCCTGGTCGCTTTCCAGTGTGTCGAGCCAGGTGCCTACGAAGCTGAGGGCGATCGAGCCGTAGGTGTCGAGACCGACCATATCCAGATCAAAGCCGTAGTTGGCATTGACGTCGATACCGCTGGTTTTCAGGCCCCCGATGTTGATGTTCAGGTTCTCGACATAGGCGGTATCGCCGATCCAGAGCGAACCGTTGTTCGCATTGCGCTTGATGCGGGCGCAGGCAGCCGCATCGTTGTCGTCGTAGCAAAGTTTAAGCGTGTTGCCGGCACCGACCGTCGAGATCAGCCCGTCGACCTGGATGTCGAAATAGTCCAGCGACAGGTTGAAGCCCGGGACGAAGCTCGGGGTGAAGACGACGCCGAAGGTGAAGGTGTCGGATTCTTCCGGATCGACGTTCGGGTTACCGCCCGTCAGCTGGTTGTACTGGCCGGCCGGGCTGTCGAGGTTGGCGCTGCCGTATTGACCCGCAGTGACACCGGTAGCGGCGCATTCGGCCGCCGTGGCGGTGCGCGACGGACCGCAGGGATCGAAGTCGATGTCGAACAGGCCGAGGCCCTGGGCCGAGAACAGTTCGATGACATTCGGGGCCCGAACAGCGTGCGAGAAGCTGGCACGCAGGCGGACATCGGGGATCGGGGCATAGTCGGCACCGACCTTGTAGGTGTCCGTCGACAGGTTTTCGTACTCGGAGTGACGGAAGGCACCGTCGATCGAGGCCGAATAGGCCCAGGCCTGATCGTCGGCCAGCGGGATCTGGACTTCGCCAAAGACGTCAACGACGTCCACGTCACCCTTGAGGCCGATGCGGGGTCCGCCCTGACCGGCACCATCGCCGGTCGAGAAGCTGGTGTCGGTGACCGATTCCAGCGCATCGCGGCGATACTCGGTACCGAAGGCCACCTTGATGCCCGACGCGGCGTAAGGCGACTGGATGCCATAGATGCCGAGGTCGCCGGTCACCGCCGCAGTCACGACCTGCTGGGTCGTGTCACCGGTCTGGACCAGCGGGATCTGCAGATAGTCAAGCGCAGCCTGGGTCACGCCACCGGTGGCGAAGACATTGTAGGGCACGCAACCACGATCCGTACCGTCAACGACCGAACGGCAGGTCGGAACGCCACCTACGCTGATCACGTCCAGCGACCGGGCCAGGCGAGTAATCGAGAAGTCGTTCAGATAGGTTTCCGACAGACGGACACGCGAGAACTGCGCAGCGATGTCATAGTTCCAGCCTTCGGTAATCAGACCCCGCAGGCCGACGACCGCACGGTAGGATTCATAGTTCAGCGAGTCCTGACGACCGCCGCCCTCAACGTTGCGGCGACCGACGTAGAGCGGCACGATATTCGGATCGGCGAGTAGTCGCCTAGTACCAGGCCCACCAGCAGGAGCAGCAACCCCAGCAGCATTAACAAGGAGTCCATCAGAAGGACCACCATCATACACGTAAGTGTTGTAAGCCTGCAAAGCCCGTTCACCGCATCCGATTGCGGTAGCTTGAGCAGCGGACAACAAAGGATTGTCGCAGTTGATCGTGGCATTGTTGAAGAAGCTGCCCGAGGGCGCAATCTGGGCCACCGACTCGTAGTCCGAGAACATCAGTTGGGCGAAGGCTTCGGCGTGCTCGTTGATCTCGTAACGGCCGAAGGCACCGAGCGTGTAACGCTCGTCTGGGCGCTGGTAGTAGTTGATCGGGCCGAAGTTGTAGTTGTTCACGTCGCCGTTAAAGTTAGTGAAGGTCTGTCCGGCACCGAGAGTCGAACTGAAGCTTGGCAGCGGGTTGATATCAACCAAAGGAGTCGCGTCATTGTTGTCGGTGTTTTGGAGGATCGTATTGCCGCCGAAGTCGGTGAAACGACCGGGGAAGGACGTGCCGGACCCGCCGCAGGTGTAGGTCGTCGGGCGAGTAGGGGCAGGGTTGCCAATCGTACAGGCCGAATAGTCGCGGAAGGCCTGAAGAACGGGGTTGTTGCTGCGATAGCCGGCGTAGGCCAGCAGGTTGCCCTTACCGTCCGGCGCGGCCACACCCATCGTGAGGGTGATTTCCTTGCTCTCACCGTCCGAGACATCGTCTTCGGGCAGTTGGAACTGCGACGGGTTGGTCAGGCCACGACGCGTGATTTCGGCACGCAGATTGCCCACGCCGTCATAATCGTTGTGGTGCGAATAGAAGCCGTACTGAGCGTCGATCTGAACGCCTTCGAAGTCCTTCTTCATGATGAAGTTGACGACGCCGGCGACAGCGTCCGAACCGTAGACGGCCGAGGCCCCGCCGGTGAGGACTTCAACGCGTTCGACCAGCTGACCAGGGATCTGGTTCAGGTCGGCGGCGGTATCCGTCGGCGATCCGTAACCCATGCGGCGGCCGTCGATCAGGACCAGGGTGCGATCCGAGCCGAGGTTGCGCAGCGACACCGTTGCGGTACCCGAAGCGCCGTTCGAAACGGTCGAGTTCTGGGCAGCGAAAGCTTGCGGCAGCTGGGTGATCAGGTCTTCGACCCGCGTCACGCCCTGGGCGTCGATGTCCTCGGCGGTGACCTGGGTGACCGGGCTGGTGGTGACCAGGTTGGCCTGCGGAATACGCGAGCCGGTGACGACGACTTCTTCGAGCTGATCCGTTTCGGGCTCATCCTGCGCCATCGCCGGGACGGCGAAGGCGAGCATGGCGGCGCCAGTGATGATCGTGGTCGCAAGAAGGCGTTGACGAGTCTGTTGGATTCTCAAGGATCGTTCTCCTGATTGGGCCAAGCCACGGATTCCGCGGCGGCCACGTGACCTTGGTTTGTTTTCGCGTGGCGGGAACACAACTTTACCCACCGGCTGCCGTACGTTAGGCGCCTTCGCCGATGCTGCGCCACAGCAATTACACAGTTGTAACCAAGTCGCCTTCCGACTGTCGTATTCAAGCCACGTTTGCACGTGACCGGCTCTGGCGGTGACGGGTCGGTCTATGTCACACTGGACGGGTGGGCATCGGTCGCGGAAAACCAATGGAAATTCATATGCGTCAGACTTCGTTTCTTGCCATGGCGCTCTTGATCGCCACGACGGTCTGGGTGTCTGGCACGCCCTCCATGGCGCAGACCCGACCTTCGGAGCGGCCGGAGCTGCTATCCCGCCTGATCGGATGTCGGGCTGTGGCCGATGGTGCGGCGCGTCTGGCCTGTTACGATTCGGCGACACAGGCGCTCGACTCCGCCGAGCGCGAGGGTCAGGTCGTGGTCGTGGACCGGGCCCAGGTCACCGCCGCCCGCAGACAGCTGTTCGGCTTCCAGTTGCCGACCATCACCCTGTTCGAACAGGGCGAGACCGTCGAGCCCATCGATGCGATCGAAACCACCCTGACCCGTGCCGCCCTGGTCGGCGAAGGGCGCTGGCTCTTTACCCTGGCGGACGGGACGGTCTGGCGTCAGATCGATTCCGAACGGGTTACCTTCCGCAACCAGGCCGGCGAACCCGTCCGCGTCCGGCGTGCCGCCATGGGGAGCTATCTGCTCACCGCAGGTCGAAGCCGGGCTGTGCGCGTCCGGCGGCAATAGGATGACAGCGTTTCGGCAACTGACCCCCGGCGTCCTGGTCGCGGGCCAGATCGAACAGGAGGACCTGACCACCGCCCGGGGCCTGGGCATCGTGCGTATCATCAACAACCGCCCTGATGGCGAAGAACCGGGCCAGCCGGACGCGGCCACCATGGCAGCAGCAGCACAGGCTCTGGGGCTCGACTATGCCCATGTTCCCGTGCGGGGGATGCCGGGGGTCGAGGCTGTCGCCGCCATCGAGGCGGCTCTGTCGGAAGGCACGCCGGTGCTGATCCACTGCAAGTCCGGAATGCGCTCTGCCGCCGCATGGGCGCTGGCGGCGCATCGGCTGGGACAGCCGCGCGAGGCGATACTGTCGGCGGCCGCCTCTGTCGGCTACGATCTTTCGGGACTGCCCCTCTAATGCACGAGTCACGGCAGCGGCGGATCAGGCGCTAGCGGACGAGCATTGCCCGGGCCGCATACGGCGTGGGTTCGGGGGTGCACGAGGCGGTCACCAGTTGCGCCACCATGAGACACAGGATGGCTGCCACAATGGGCTGGAGCCGATTTGAAACACCAAGGGCCAGGGATTGGGTCACGACAGACGCTCCGAATGGGATTTACCTCTTGTTAAGGCAAGCGCCAGGCCAGTTCCGTGAGGACAGTCGATGATCCCCTTCGTGCGCGATCATGACGTCGAATACGGTCGTTGCTATCCGGTCTCGCCCCTGATCCAGCGGGTGGTGGCCGATAATCCGGGGCCCTTCACCTATACCGGCACGGGGACCTATATCGTCGGCCGCGATACGCCCGACGCGGAGGTCGCGGTGATCGACCCGGGCCCGCCAGACCCGGCGCATCTGGACGCCATCCTGAATGCCGTCGGCCACCGCAGGGTCAGCCATATCCTGATCACCCACACCCATCGCGACCATTCCCCCCTCGCCCGCCC
>Ga0209066_10002095_pt1 | contig 25027 bp, 28 predicted proteins | sample All_14_2_FD_187198 | JGI IMG/M metagenome (GOLD analysis project Ga0209066, IMG submission 187198) | Freshwater microbial communities in response to fracking from Pennsylvania, USA - Allegheny Zone_MetaG_DW_15 (SPAdes) (version 2) ... | reverse complement strand
GTACAAGCCGAACCGCTGGAAGCGCAAACGCCGGCCTTGTCGAGTTGATCGAGGATGATCTCGGAATCGATATGGCCAAATGCGAAGTTGCTGGTATTGGGCAGGCGCTCGGCAGCGCTGGCGTTGATGCGCACATCGGGAAATCGCTGCATCAATTGCTGTTCGAACGTGTCGCGCAATGTTTGCATATGCGCCACATCCGCACGCCAGGATTGCCCAAGTTGTTGCGCCGCCTCACCAAAGCCGACTATTCCTGGCAAATTCTCGGTGCCACCACGACGGCGACGCTCCTGATGCCCGAACATCAGCGGTGGCAGCACCATCCCCTTGCGCACGAACAGCGCACCAACGCCGGGTGGGCCGTGCAGCTTGTGGGCTGAAATCGACAAAAGATCGAACGGAATCTGACGTGCATCGACTTCAAGTTTGCCCACCGCCTGCACCGCATCAGTGTGAAACCAGACACCCCGCGCCTTGGCGATTTGTGCCGCCTCAGCGATGGGGAATAACACGCCCGTTTCATTGTTTGCCCACATCAGGCTCAGCACGGCGGTTTGCGGCGTCAGCGCAGCTTCAATCCGCGCCGGATCAAGGCGGCCTTGCCCATCTACCTCCAGGTAGGTAATGGCGAACCCCAATGCGTCAAGATGTTCCAGCAACGTCAAGGTCGCCGGATGCTCAACCGTGCTGCTGACGATGTGCGTTTTCCCCGGTTGCGCCGTGAGCGCACCAAGGATGGCCATGTGGTTGCTTTCAGTCGCACCGCTGGTAAACACGATTTCGGCCGGACTGGCACCAAGCAACGCGGCAACCTGGGCACGCGCCTTGACCAAACGGCTCTTTGCCGCGCCGCCCATGCTGTGCGCGCTGGACGCATTGCCCCAGCAATGCCGCAAGGTATCGACCATGGCAGCCACCACTTCCGGCGTTGGCTGCGTGGTGGCGTTGTGGTCAAGATAGATTGTGGCACTCATCGCATCATTGCCAGAAAACACGGCCAGGGTCTGCCTTCAGAAGGTCAAGCAACTCATGCAACCGGCCTTCAGCTTGCAACACCCATGCACAGTTGGCATGGTTCTTCGAATACAAGCGCCATACCGAAACACACACGTCATGCTCGATACGCGCAATGTCTATCATGCCGCCTGCAGGGTCGATATTGCGCGAACAGCAAGGGCTAAGGATGCGGAATCCATCGGGTTCCACTTCCAGTTGCGGCGTGACGTAGCGGTAGCGTACCCGTTCTTCCAGCGCGCGTTCGATGCGGCGCCGGTCAAGCTCCATCGGTTGCGACACGCCAGTAATGATGTGCTGGCGCGTATTGGAAGAAGAAAAGGATGAAGACCGGAACATGATTTTTATCCCGCAGCCTAGGCGGCCGCGATGATCTCCTCTTCCAGACAGCCAACTACCCGGCCATTGGGAAACTCGACCAAGTAGATTGGCGTCTGCGTATCCACATGGCTGCCAACTTGCACGACTTCGCCGGTTGTTCCCTGTGCCGCCAGCAACTCATCTACCGCGCAATCTGGATAGGAACCATCATTGACCAGATCGACTATCGTCAACACAGGCTGGCCCCACTGAAATTTTGGCAGGCGAATTTCATCCATGGACAGACTCCTCAAGATATTCAATTTGGCTATAACGCTGGCGTGCAAGCTCACGCACGACTTCGTCAACGTCATCGAGCAAGGCTGCCAGAGCAGTGGGATGGACTCGTTGGGCCGCGTGGTAACGTACCTGCCAATCCTGATCCTTGAGCAATGCACCAAGCAACCCCACCGGCAGGCGTTGCGCTACCACCATGCGCACTGCGGCATCAGTATCTGCCGCCATATCCAGCAAGAACTTCGGCTCCAGGCGCCGCGCCACTTCGATACGCACCTGGCAATCCGGGTCCTGGCGCATTTGTGGCAGCAACACCAACGGCAGGCGGCGCGCAACAACAGTCCGCACGTAATAATCGGGGTCACGCAGCATGCACTTCAAACGTGTCGGCTTAAGTTGATGCGCGACACGGATGCGCACTTCACGATGCGGATCATCATGCAGCTTCTCCAGATAACGGTCTGGCAAGCGTTGCACGGCGCTCCAGCGGACCGTCTCATCCGGATCAGACAACAGCGCCATCAGGTGAAATGGATCCGCATGCTTGGCTGCGATGGCACGCACCTCAAAATAAGGATGGTCAAGGCTGGCATTCGCCACGGATGGATTCCAGCGGAAAAACCGGTCCACGCGTTTGGCATAACGATCAGCAATGCATGCATGCCTGATCTGACATTTGCCTGCGGCAAGCAGGCCACGCTGGTCGCAAGTGGTGCAATCCACAGGCTGGCCTTGCCAGTCGATGGCGGCAAAGTCCTCAGTGACCTCACTCATCATCATCCTGCCCCATGCGGTCAAGCACCCCACGCAGAACGGAACCACCCACCTTGTCGGCAGTGTCCAGTTCCATCAACTTCGCCAGCATCTCGCTACCCTGCTCCAGGTTACCCAGGCGCAAGTTCAGGTAGGCACAGCCTTTTAGTGTGAATAAATAGAACCGCGGTAACGCCGAGTAAGTACTGAAATCAGCCTGACCTGGCACCACATCCCGCCAATCGGACGCCAACCCGTTCATCGAAGCAGCGTGGGCGAGGCAACGCAGGCCGACTGCAAGCGCTTCGGCAAGCCGGTTGCGATAGAAATAAAAACGATAAAGCGCAATATGTGTCGCCGGATGTTCTGGTGCCAAATCAAAGGCACGTAGCACATGCCGCTCAGATTCGGCTTCCTCAGCGTGATAAGCCGATGAAGCCAGGTGAATTTCATGCTCGGCTTCGGCGGGTAGACCAAAGCCGAGACAGGCATTCTCAAGCTCCGCCAGCCAATCCCCATCGTCGGCAGGCATCTGCTGCGGCAGGACGGCCGCAGCGTAGGGAGCCAGCATCGTGTTGGGCGACATGGGCCATTTTCCCGGATCAGACGCTGCTGCGCTGCAGGGCGGAAATATCGACTTGCGCATGTGAGTGTGACCCAGTCGAACTACCACAGGTGCCACAACCAGCCGCATTCGGATTAACAAAAGTCAAGCCGGACTGGGTTGGCGTATCCGCAAAATCAATAGTGATACCCTCCAGCATCAACCGGCTTTCAGCTGGCAGGAAGAGCTTGACACCGTTGATCACGACCGCCGCATCGCCCGGCAGAGGCGCTGCCTCGACGGAAAACTCCGAGGAATAACCCGAACAACCACCAGGCGATACGGTCAAGCGAAAGCCGGCATCTTCTCCGGCACCACCAAACCGCACCATCCGGCGCATGAATTTTTCAGCAGCATTTGTAATGGTTATGTTCATATTAGGCAGCCTGATATCTAGGTTGGGAAGTATCGATCACACAGGTGTTATCGACCGGACAAACCGCGACACACTGTGGCTCGTCAAAGTGGCCAATGCACTCGGTGCACTTTTTTGGATTGATGATGAACACGCCATTTTTTTCATAAATGGCAACGTTCGGGCATTCAGGCTCGCAGGCGGAGCAGCCTGTACATTGCGAACCGACGATCTTGTAAGTCATGTTGAACTCTCCTTTCCGGATTAAGCTGCGGCAGCGGTGAAAGCACCTTGGCGGATGTCGGCGTCACCCCTCGCCTGATGCACAATTTCGCCAGACTGAACCTTGCCGACATACTCCATGAAGTAGCTGATGGCCGATTGTTCAATAAACGCATTGGCATATTTATCCACAGGGTCGATACCAGCCTTTTTCAAGTCATCCTTGGGACAGCCACCAATCTTGGCGACAAATACCGCATGACAGTCATTGATGGCGCGGATCACCGTTTGCAGTGAATCTTCCTCACCGTAGCCACCCTGGCAATACAGGTCAACACGACGATGGCCGACGAACTTGGCGCCCTTGGCTGTGGCTTCATAGATCTGGAACTCCGTCGCATGGCCAAAATGTTCATTGACCTTGCCGTGGCCCTTGGTAGCGACAGCGATCAACATGCTGATGCCTTCCGCATCCGCCAGCTTTGCGAGCTGCTCTTTCTCGGCGTTCTTGGCGGCAACAGTAGCCTGGCGCTCCTGCTCAACAGTTTCCTGATACGCCTTGCGCGTCTCGGCGTCATACACCACTTCCATCGCGTCAATCTTCTCGGTGGTGAACTCGGCACTACGGTCTTCGCCCAGTAGGCCCACCGCATCGGCGCGACACTGACGGCAGTGACGCATCATGTTCATCTCGCCCTCACAGGAATCCTGCAACGCTTTGAGTTCCTGCGCCGTGGGTCCGCGCTGGCCATTCAGGCCAAACACCGTGCCATGTTCTGGCGCGGAAATCAGCGGCATGATGTTGTGCAGGAAAGCGCCGCGTGACTTGACCGCGCGGTTGACTTCAACCAGATGCTTGTCGTTGATGCCGGGAATCATCACCGAGTTGATCTTGCACAGAATCTTGCGCTCGGTCAGCATCTCCAGCCCTTGCATCTGACGCTCGGTCAATATGCGAGCGGCATCAATACCGGTGTAACGCTTTTTCTTGTAATAGATCCACGGATAGATGTGCTGGCCGATCTCGGGATCCACCATATTGACTGTAATGGTCACGTGGTCAACATTGAAACCGGCGATGGTATCGACGTGATCCGGCAGAGTGAGGCCATTGGTGGACAGGCATAGCTTGATGTCTGGCGCGGTCTTGGCAATGAGCTCAAACGTTTTGAACGTTTTCTCAGGGTTAGCCAAGGGGTCCCCAGGTCCGGCAATACCCAGCACGGTCATTTGCGGGATGGTGGAGGCAACTGCCAGCACTTTCTTGGAAGCTTGTTCCGGCGTGAGTTTTTCACTCACCACGCCAGGACGGGATTCATTGGCGCAATCGTACTTGCGGTTGCAGTAGTTACACTGAATATTGCAGGCGGGTGCCACCGCCACATGCATGCGGGCGTAGTGGTGATGCGCTTCTTCAGAATAACACGGATGGTTTTTGACTTTTTCCCATACTTCGGGATCCATGTCTTCAGGACCATCGGACGAGCCGCAGCTTGCTTTTCCGGAACCACCACTGGTACCACACCCCTTGTGCTCGGCAACCTTTTCAAGCAACTCATTCAACTGGGTTGTCGGCTTGATGTCGCCAACACTTACATATGCTGTTTCTTGCATGGCTCGCCCCCATCTGTTCGCGGATCCCGAATGGAACCCTGTCATGCAGGGTTTAGCCAGAAACATGCCACCTATATTTACACTTCCTAATCAATAAGTTGAATAGAACATCCGGATGGGTGAGTTCGTGTTATTCACTACAGGAAAAATTATCTTGTCGTTAATTTTGTGGCAAAACCGACAAGATGAACGATGCATATGCGCTTGATGTCGGTTGGTGATAAGGCCTGTGGCCGATTGATGGTTGGCAAGAGTTAGCAAGTGTGGTGCCGTAATAACCGAGCAAAACGGACCAGCGAGCCTCCGCGAGGGGGCAAAACGGGAATCCGCGCACGGTCAAGCCACACTCAAATTCGCATACGGCCTGATGGAAAAGCTTCAGATTTTTCCGTCGCAACCTGACGTGGTATCCCGGATTGCGACGGGACAAAATCAGAACCGCTTGATCTCGATGCTGTATTTTTGCAGTGCATATCCCATCTGCCTTGGCGTCAGGTTGAGCAGACGTGCGGCTTTCGCCTGTACCCAGCCGCACTGCTCCATCGCCCACACGAGACGGTCACGCTCCGAAGTGATCGGGGGTTCCGCCTCCTTTACCTGTACGGACGGCTTCTCCGGGGAATCAATGGCTCCGGAATGTATCGCCTCAAGAGGAACAAATGCAACTTGTGGCACCTCATGTACATGCAGCACCTGGGTCAGACAGCGGTTGTGGGTGCACGGGAAGTTGAGGTCACGGATTACCTTGCCACGTGTCATCGTGGCAGCCCGCTCGATGCAGTTTTCCAACTCACGCACATTGCCCGGCCAATAACAATTGAGCACGATGTCCATTGCTTCTGGTGCCAAGCCAATTTCACGATGGTTATCTTTATTAAATTTATCGATGAAATGTTCCACCAGCAGGGGGATGTCTTCGCGGCGCTCACGCAATGGCGGCAGGAAAATACTGACAACATTGATACGGTAATACAGGTCGGCACGAAACTCATTGGCAGCCACGGCTTTTTCAAGATCGCGATTGGTGGCAGTGATCAAGCGAACATCAACGTGAATGGTGCGATTGCCACCGACGCGCTCGAACTCCCTCTCCTGTAACACACGCAGCAGTTTTGCCTGGAAAGCAGGAGAAATATCACCAATCTCATCGAGAAACAGCGTGCCACCATTGGCGACTTCAAAGCGGCCCTTGCGTTCGCTCATGGCGCCAGTGAATGAACCTTTTTCATGCCCGAAAAGCTCTGATTCAAGCAGAGTTTCCGACAGCGCCGCACAATTGACCTTGATAAAAGGCATATCCTTTCGCGGGCTCAGGAAATGGATGGCACGCGCTACCGCCTCCTTGCCAGTGCCGCTCTCACCGCGCAACAACACCGTGGCGCGGCTCGGCGCAGCCTGGTGTACTTCGGCGAAAACTTCCTGCATACGCTTGGAGGCACCAATCACATTCTTGATGCTGAATTTTCCCTGCAGTTCCTTTTGCAGCAGGGTCTTTTCGCGTACCAGCTCGTTACGTTCGGCAGTGACAAGCTGATAAAGACGCACTGTCTGACCGACCAGATTAGCCACCATCGTAAGGAAGCGCTGGTCCTTCTCAAAACTGCGAATACGCTTGTCAGTAGCGCGGTTGATGCTGAGAACACCGATGGTGTCCCCCCCCGCCTTGATCGGCACCCCGATAAAAACAACCATCTCCTTATCGGCCACATCAAGTGACTCGGTGCGATTAAGGAAGAGTGGCTCGCTGGTGATGTCGGGAATCACCGAGGCCATGCCAGTCTTGAGTATCCGCCCGGTAACACCTTCTCCGGCCAGATAGCGACCGCGCTCAATTTCTATTTTCGACAGGCCAACCGCACTAACCAAGTGCAGTTCGCCCGATTCCTGCACCAAGCTGATCATGCTACGGCGAATACCCAAATGGCTCGCCAGCAGGTTCAATACCTCGTGTAGTGTCTTGGCAAAATCAAGTGATGAACTCAGAATCTTGCTGACTTCATAAATAGTTACCAGCTCAAGATCGCCATCCTTGCTGTCTTTGGTAGCCATGGAGCACCACCTTTCATTTCGATATCACATGTTCGTAAATGGCGCGCGAGCCCTCCCTAACTCGCCGTCTCCCGGATCATATTCAGGATTGAAATTTTTCTTATCATAAAACCAAACGATCTACTTTGTTGCAATGCAATATTCGAGCCAATGCTATTTAATGCTTGAACTCATTGAAGAGGCAGGAATAGCTGATTACGCAATGCAGGAAATACACAAAAACAGGACTGGTCCCTGTAAGGAAAACGACAAATCCCGACAATATAAACGGAGAGTGGAATTATCATAGTCTATAAATTTCTCTTTTATTATCATTAGGATAATGATCATATTTTAGCAATGGCTCAGTCTTTGCTAATAAGCCAGCATACGGCGCTGAAAGGAAAGTGCCCGAAAATCTAGCAAGGGATTATTGTATGAGTAAGCTGCCAATTTATTTTGATTACTCCGCCACCACACCAGTAGATCCACGTGTCGTCGCGAAGATGGTCCCCTACCTTACCGAACAGTTTGGAAACCCTGCCAGCCGTTCCCATGCTTATGGCTGGAATGCCGAGCGCGCCGTTGAAGATGCACGTCAGGAAGTAGCTGCCCTGATTGGCGCTGATAGTAAGGAAATTGTGTGGACTTCGGGTGCAACAGAATCAAACAACCTTGCGATCAAGGGAGTAGCCCACTTTCTTAAAGGCAAGGGCAAACACCTGATCACGCTCACTACGGAACACAAGGCAGTGCTTGATACCATGCGCGAGCTGGAGCGGGATGGATTCGATGTCACCTATCTTGATGTGGAACCCAACGGGTTGCTGGATATAGATAAGTTTACCGCCGCATTACGGCCTGACACGATTTTTGCCTCCGTGATGTTCGTCAATAACGAGGTCGGCGTAATACAGGATATCGCCGCACTTGGGGATATTTGCCGCGCACATGGCGTTCTGTTTCATGTCGATGCCGCCCAGGCCACTGGCAAAGTGGCGATTGATTTATCCACGCTGAAAGTTGACCTCATGTCATTGTCGGCGCACAAAACCTATGGTCCCAAGGGCATAGGCGCGCTCTACGTTCGGCGCAAACCGCGTGTACGGCTGGAAGCGCAGATACACGGGGGCGGCCATGAGCGCGGCATGCGCTCCGGCACACTGGCAACCCATCAAATTGTCGGCATGGGCGAAGCCTACCGCATTGCCCGTCTCGAAATGACGGAAGAGAATAACCGGATACGTGCGCTGCGCGACCGTCTGCTGACAGGGCTCAAAGATGGTATTGATGCGGTGCATGTCAACGGCGATTTGGAAAGGCGCGTGCCGCATAACCTGAACATCAGCTTCAATTTCGTCGAAGGCGAATCCTTAATGATGGCAATCAAGGATATTGCGGTCTCAAGTGGTTCCGCTTGCACCTCAGCTAGCCTGGAACCATCTTATGTGTTACGTGCGCTTGGCTTGCCTGACGAACTGGCCCACAGCTCAATCCGTTTCACGCTTGGCCGGTGGACGAGTAACGAAGATGTAGATTTTGCAATTGCGCTGCTCAAGAAGAGCATTGGTCACCTGCGGGACATGTCCCCTTTGTGGGAGATGCATCAGGATGGCATCGACATCAACAGCGTGCAATGGGCTTCTCACTAAGATGCTCGGCCTTTCAATGATAGTCAATCATTGCAGGGAGCAGGCTGAATGGTTTTCCGCCATGCGGGAAGCAAAATTTGGGTAACTTTTACTGGCACTTACCGACACAGGAGAAATGAAATGGCTTATAGCGAAAAACTTCTCGACCATTACGAACAACCACGCAATGTCGGCAGCTTTGCCAAGGATGACGACAGCGTCGCGACTGGTATGGTAGGTGCGCCAGCCTGTGGCGACGTAATGAAGTTGCAGATCAAGGTAGGCAAGGATGGCATCATCGAGGATGCCAAATTCAAGACCTATGGTTGTGGCTCAGCCATCGCCTCATCGTCTCTGGTGACCGAATGGGTCAAAGGCAAAACGCTGGATCAGGCACTGGAGATCAAGAATACCGCGATTGCCGAAGAACTTGCCCTGCCCCCGGTGAAGATTCATTGCTCGATCCTTGCCGAAGATGCCATCAAGGCAGCTGTCGCTGATTACCGCGCCAAGCATGACAGTGGCGAAAACGGCACAGGTACCGAAACGGTGTATCCCATTTGCGAGCCTGTAGCCTGACACACGAACTTGGCAACAGCTTTATTTATTTATACGGTTTAAGAGAGGTTCCAAATGAGTGAATTAGTGATTGACGCTCCCCCTGCTCCCCCTGTGGCGTTTTCCGACTCCGCCGTAGCCAAGGTTAACGAGTTGATGGAGGAAGAAGGCAACCCCAATCTGAAATTACGCATCTACGTTACTGGCGGTGGCTGTTCTGGTTTTTCCTACGGTTTCTCCTTCGATGAGGCCGCCAAGGAAGAAGACTTCATGATTGAAAAAAATGGTGTCACCTTGCTGATCGACACCATGAGCTTGCAATACCTTGCTGGTGCAGAGATCAGCTATGAGGAAGGTCTCGAAGGCTCACGCTTCGTCATAAAGAACCCAAACGCAACCTCGACCTGCGGTTGCGGCAGTTCTTTTTCCGTGTAATTACATTTGAAGGAAATTCGCCATGAGCGTCACATTAACTGAAAGTGCCGCTAAGCGCGTGCAGACTTTTCTTGCCAAGCGGGGTGGCATTGGCTTGCGTGTCGCCGTCAAGACCAGTGGGTGCTCCGGTATGGCCTATGCGCTTGAGTTTGCCGATGCCGCCGACAAGGACGATCTGCACTTTGAGAGTCATGGAGTTACTTTGCTGATTGATCCAAAAAGTCTGCCCTACATCAACGGCACCGAACTAGACTTTGTTCGGGAAGGACTCAATGAAGGATTCAAATTCAATAATCCGAACGTCAAGAACGAATGCGGCTGTGGCGAGAGCTTCGCCGTCTGAATCATGGCCCTGTTACAAATCGCCGAACCAGGACTGAGCGCCGCACCTCACCAGCATCGGCTGGCGGTGGGTATCGATTTAGGTACGACCAACTCACTGGTGGCCAGTGTGTTCAGTGGCGAAACGGCGGTAATACGTGACCATGGCGGGAACGCATTGCTGCCATCCGTCGTGCGCTACCTGGATCCGGAAACAGAGGCCATCGTTGGCGATGCGGCCAAAGCCTGCCAAAGCGATGACCCCCACAACACGCTATCGTCAATCAAGCGCCTGATGGGGCGAGATCTGCGCGATGTCAGCAACATCAGTGACATGCCCTATGCCTTTGTCGACGCAACAGGTATGGTAGGCATCAAGACCCGTGCCGGCATAAAAACCCCAGTGGAGGTTTCTGCCGAGATTCTGCGTACCCTGCGTTTGCGTGCGGAAGCTGCTCTCGGTGGCAGTCTGGTAGGCGCAGTAATCACCGTACCCGCCTATTTCGACGATGCCCAGCGACAGGCCACCAAGGATGCCGCCCAGCTTGCTGGACTCACCGTGTTACGCCTGTTGAACGAACCCACCGCAGCCGCCGTGGCATATGGCTTGGACACTGCCTCCGAAGGCATCTTTGCGGTCTTTGATCTGGGTGGGGGCACTTTCGATATATCCATCCTCAAACTATCGCGTGGCGTGTTCGAGGTGTTGGCGACAAACGGTGATGCGGCGCTTGGCGGTGACGATTTTGACCAACGCATCTACGAATGGATACTGACGGCCACCAGTCTCGCCACGCCAAGTCCGCAAGATGCACGCCGGCTTCTGACCCTTGCGCGTAGTGCCAAGGAAGCGCTCAGTACCACAACCACAACACCTATCACGGCCACGCTCAGTGACCAGCGCTCAATCTGCCTGACCCTGTCGAGGGAAAAATTCGACGAACTGTGCGCTGATTTGGTCGCACGTACGCTCAAGCCAACGCGCAAAGCCTTGCGCGATGCCAGCCTGACTGTAGACGACATCAAGGGGGTTGTACTAGTGGGTGGTTCAACCCGTATGCTCAGCATCCGTAGCGCCGTCGCCGAGTTTTTCAAACAGCCGCCGCTGACCGATCTGGATCCGGATCAGGTGGTAGCGATTGGCGCGGCGATGCAAGCCAATGTCCTTGCAGGCAACCGCAAAGGTGACGAATGGCTGCTGCTTGATGTGTGCCCATTGTCACTAGGGCTGGAAACCATGGGAGGCCTGGTGGAAAAAATTATCCCGCGCAACTCGCCCATTCCCACAGCACGCGCGCAGGAGTTCACCACTTTCAAGGATGGACAAACGGCAATGAGCGTGCACGTCCTGCAGGGTGAGCGTGAATTGGTGTCCGATTGCCGGTCCCTGGGCAGATTTGACCTTCGTGGTATCCCGCCCATGGTGGCTGGCGCGGCACATATACGGGTCACCTTCCAGATTGATGCTGATGGATTGCTCAGTGTTTCAGCACGCGAACAGAGTAGTGGCATCGAAGCCACGGTGGCCATCAAACCTTCCTACGGCCTTGCAGACAACCAGATTGCACAGATGCTAGAGGATGCCTACAGTGGCGCCGAGGCCGATATGAAAATGCGTATGCTGCGCGAAAACCAGGTTGAGGGACGGCGGCTGATTGATGCCACCGAAGCTGCCTTGGCTGAAGATGGAGAAAAATTCCTCTCGCCGCCTGAACGTGCTGCGATCGCCCAGCATATGCACATCCTGGCTGACATTATCGAGACTGGCGGCGACGATACCATCAAGTCGCTCAAGGCGGCTTGTGATGCGCTCAACCAGGCTACCCAGGAATTTGCTGCGCGGAGGATGGATGCCAATATCAAAAACGCATTGGCCGGGCAACGGCTGGATGACATTGCCACGCAAAATCCGGTAACGGCTTAACTGATAGCGTTGTGATCACATGCCACAGGTAACGGTACTGCCACATCCCACGCTCTGCCCTGATGGCGCAAGCTTTGAGACCCGCAGCGGCGTATTCCTGTGCGATGCGCTGTTGCGCAATGGCATTCCGCTCGAACATGCCTGCGAAAAATCCTGTGCCTGTTCTACTTGTCACGTCATCGTACGCAATGGATTCGACACCTTGTCGCCCGCCACAGAAGACGAGGAAGATCAGCTTGACCGTGCCTGGGGTGTCACGGCGGAATCACGCCTCTCATGCCAAGTCGTGTTACGGCAAAGTGACCTGACCATAGAGTTACCCCGCTATACGTTGAATCTTGCCAGCGAGCACGATTAGATATTCTTGTTGTTGCAAATACGACAAACGCAACACCCCTCCCCGCCGGTTCATCTAACGCCAAGCATCTATCCCAGCCAAGATGCTGAATACAAAGCCTATTAGAAAAACTTCAGGCGCTGGCATATGACTTGCTCAATAGCAAGTACACAGACTCCATCAGCGAACCTATCCAGAAGCCATCCAGCCATCATGACCATGGTTACTATCAACGACACCACACTGCGCGACGGCGAACAAACCGCCGGTGTCGCCTTTTCTCCAGACGAGAAAATTGCCATCGCATGTGCCTTGTCGAGGGCAGGAGTACCTGAGATGGAGATCGGCATCCCTGTGATGGGACCGGCTGAGCTGGAGACCATTCGTGCCATCACAGCACTGGGCTTGCCAACCCAGATGATGGTATGGGGTCGCATGTGCGAGAAGGATATGGTCGCAGCGGCATTGTGCAATGCCGATCTGGTAAATCTATCAATACCGATATCAGATATTCATATTGAGCATAAACTCAACCGCTCGCGTGAATGGGTATTGCAAACCATACGTGATTTCGTCGGCCGTGCATTTGATCTTGGCTTGGATGTATGCGTTGGTGGTGAAGACGCCTCGCGTGCCGATGCCGATTTCCTGATGCGAGTAGTTGACACCGTCCAGGCAGCCGGCGCACGCCGCTTCCGCTTCGCTGACACGCTGGGGCTCCTTGATCCGTTTTCCACATGGTCGTGCATCAAGCAACTACGCGACATCAGTGACATTGAAATCGAGATCCACGCCCATAACGACCTCGGACTGGCCACTGCAAATACGCTCGCCGCCTTGCGTGCGGGGGCAACGCATGCCAGTACTACAGTCAATGGTCTGGGCGAGCGTGCAGGTAATGCGGCACTCGAAGAAGTTGTCATGGCCTTGCGCCATCTGTATGGCGTTGAAGTAGCAATCGATAGCCATCAGTTCCCATCTATTTCGCGTATGGTTGAGCTCGCCTCAGGACAAAATGTCGCCATCAATAAGAGCATCGTCGGCGAAGGGGTATTCACCCATGAGGCAGGCATCCATGTGGATGGTCTGCTCAAGAACCCAAGCAACTATCAGGGCTTTGATCCGGCTGAAGTGGGCCGCCAGTACCGCACCATACTTGGCAAGCACTCGGGTTCACGCGCTGTCATTGACGCCTACGCCAAACTTGGCCTGTTGCTGTCCGACATTGAAGCGGAAGTGCTTTTGGCCAGAATTCGCGATCATGCAGTGGCAACCAAGAACCCGCCAACGGCTACCGACCTCAAGCGCTTCTATCTTGAAAACGCGCATTACGTGGCGATACCCTCATGAACAGCCCAGACCCGGAAATGGTCACGACTCTCAAGCAAGGCGGCTTGCTTGAAAGGGATACCCATGCCCCATCAAGCCTTTGGGCAACGCTTTGCGATGATGTGCGTTGTGTTTTTAGCCGCGACCCAGCGGCACGCAATACACTGGAAGTCATCACCATCTATCCTGGGGTGCATGCGTTGGTATTGCACCGAATTGCCCATCGCCTGTGGCGTTTTGGCTGGTGTTATACGGCGCGGCTGATCAGTTTCATTGCCCGCCTGTTAACAGATATTGATATCCATCCCGGCGCGGTCATTGGCCAGCGTTTCTTCATCGATCATGGCTGTGGTGTGGTCATTGGCGAGACTGCGGAAATTGGTGATGACGTTACCCTTTATCACGGCGTCACGCTCGGCGGTACCTCGTGGAACCCTGGCAAGCGCCACCCCACGCTGGAATCCGGCGTAGTGGTCGGTGCCGGTGCCAAGATACTGGGCCCGATCACCATTGGCCGCAACGCGCGCATCGCCGCCAATTCGGTAGTCATCGAAAATGTCCTCCCGGAAATGACCGTGGTTGGCATCCCCGGACGGATGGTATTGCCCAAGAGCCATCGCCGGATTACCGAGCAAGGCATTGATCTTGACCATCATCAGATGCCGGATCCAGTTGGCAAGGCCATCTCTTGCTTGCTGGAGCGTATCGAAGACCTGGAAAAACAGGTATTCATCCTCAATAAGGGATCAGTCTCGGATATCACCAATTGCCACACTTGTAATGACACCTGTACCGAGCCAGCCTTTTCCACACAACCTCCCATCAACTAATGACAGGCCCCGTGATGAACCCACTAACTGAACGCCTGAGTAAACTTTCCGCCGCCGAGGAGTTCCTTGAATTCTTCTGCATTCCATTCGATGAAGGCGTAGTGCATGTCAACAGATTGCACATCCTCAAACGTTTCTACCAATACCTGCGCCAGGAAAATGGCTTGGGTGAGTTGGACGAAGGCGCCATGTACCAACGTTACCGCAGCCTGCTTTTAAAAGCCTACGGAGATTTCGTCAACTCATCCGCAGCGCAGGAAAAAGTCATGAAAGTTTTCCAGGATGCGGAAGCCAAGAGCTTCTCGATCGACAAGCTGCGCGAAACCATGCCTTCGCGCGCATGAATACCCAATAAGGGAGTCACCATCATGCACATCGTCGTTTGCATAAAACAGGTTCCAGACAGCGCCCAAATCCGTGTCCACCCGGTAACCAACACCATCATGCGCCAAGGCGTTCCGGCCATCGTCAATCCCTACGACCTGTTCTCCCTGGAAGAGGCGCTACGGCTGAAAGATATCCATGGCGGACGGGTCACGGTCATCACCATGGGGCCACCCCAGGCTGAAGCTGCATTGCGCAAGTGCATTTCCTTTGGCGCCGACGAAGCGATTCTCGTCACCGACCGCGCATTTGCTGGCGCTGACACCCTTGCAACATCCTATGCGCTAGCCGCTGCGATTGCCCAGATTGCAAAAGACCAGGCTGTAGACATGGTGTTCTGTGGCAAGCAAACGATCGATGGCGACACCGCCCAGGTTGGCCCGGGCATCGCCAAACGGATGGACATGCAATTGCTGACTTACGTCTCGCAAGTTGACTCGCTGGACATCACCAGCCGCACGGTGCAAGTACAACGCCGTGCCGAAGGTGGCGTGCAAGTGCTGACCACCCGCCTACCCTGCCTTGTCACCATGCTCGAAGGTACCAATGAAATGCGCTTCGCCACTATGGACAACATGTTCCGTGCTGCGCGCTACCAACTCAAGGTATGGGATCGTGTTGCCGCCGGCATTGAAGATGTCAGCAAAATCGGGCTCAAAGGTTCACCAACCGTCGTGAGCAAAGTGTTCGCACCCCAAGCCAAAACACAGCGCGCAGAGATCATCGATAGCGAAAGCGGTGAACCGCGTGATCTCGCGCTGACTTTAATATCCAAGCTCTTCACTCAACACCCTGCCATGAGTGAAGCCATTGTCAAACAATCGGCTTAGGAAAAATCATGAGCGCAGAAACAAAAGCACCGGTCAAAAAAGCAGGCAAAGGCAAATATGAGTTGTCTGACGAGCTCAAAGCCTATCAAGGTGTCTGGGTCTTTGTTGAACACGAACGCGGTGAAGTGCACCCGGTCTCCTGGGAATTATTGGGTGAAGGCCGCAAATTAGCCGCCCAACTTGGGGTTCCCTTATCCGGCGTAGTTCTCGGTGCCCCCGGCTTGGCGACACGGCGCTTCTGCGAGGAAGCCTTTTCCCATGGCGCAGATAACTGTTACCTCATAGAGGATGCTGCCCTTGGCAATTACCGGAATCAACCATTTACCAAGGGTCTTACCGACTTGGTGAATGCATATAAACCTGAAATTCTGCTGCTTGGCGCAACCACACAAGGGCGAGACCTCGCCGGCAGTGTCGCGACAACATTGCAAACCGGCCTCACTGCGGATTGCACTGAGCTCAACATTGACATGGAAAACCGCAGCCTTGCCGCTTCCCGCCCGACTTTTGGCGGCAGCCTGCTGTGTACTATCCTGACGCTGAATTACCGGCCGCAGATGGCTACCGTCCGGCCACGCGTCATGTCGATGCCGCAACGCGACAACTCTCGCACAGGCAGTATCGTCCAGCATCCATTGGGCCTGATTGAAACTGACATCGTCACCAAAGTGCTCGAATACATCCCGGACAACCGGCAGGACAAGCCGCAACTGGCTTTTGCTGACATCATCGTATCCGGTGGACGTGGCATGAAGAACCCGGAAAACTTCCAATTGATCTGGGATCTAGCCCTGCTGCTGGGTGCCGAAGTCGGTGCCTCGCGGCCGGTAGTCCAGGCTGGCTGGGTAGATCTGGAGCGTCAAGTCGGCCAATCGGGAAAAACGGTACGACCCAAGCTCTATATCGCCGCCGGCATTTCAGGTGCGGTACAACATCGCGTTGGCATGGAGGGATCCGATGTCATCATCGCCATCAATAACGACCCCAATGCACCGATTTTTGACTTTGCGACTTATGGCATTGTCGGTAACGCCATGACTATCCTGCCGGCGTTGACGCAAGCATTCAAGCAACAATTTGCCGTAGCAAAGATGGCCAGCTAAGGAGAGACAAAATGGCAGAAAAATTTGATGCTATCGTGGTTGGCGCCGGCCCTTCAGGTAACGCTGCAGCCTATACGCTGGCCAAGTCCGGGCTCAAGGTCCTGCAATTGGAACGCGGCGAATACCCCGGCTCGAAAAATGTGCAAGGTGCAATACTCTATTCCGATGCGCTGGAACGCATCATTCCCGACTTCCGCGATGATGCCCCATTAGAGCGCCACATCATCGAGCAACGCATGTGGGTACTGGATGACGAATCCTTCGTTGGCACCCATTACCGCTCCGACGAATTCAACAAGCCCCCCTACAACCGCTACACCATCATCCGCGCCCAATTCGACAAGTGGTTCTCACAGAAAGTACAGGAAGCCGGTGCGTTATTGCTGTGCGAAACCACAGTCAGCGATCTCATCATGGACGGCAACCGTGTTGTTGGCGTACAGACGGATCGCCTGGGTGGTTCGGTCTATGCCGATATCGTCATTCTCGCCGATGGTGTCAATTCGGTGCTGGCGCGCAAGGCCGGGTTCCGTCCCGAACTGAATCCAGGTGACGTGGCGCTGGCAGTGAAGGAAATCCACTTCATGCCTGAGGAAACCATACAGAGCCGCTTCAACATTTCCGGCGAGGCAGGTGTCGTCATTGAAATGGTGGGGAAAATCACCAAAGGCATGATGGGTACCGGCTTTCTGTATACCAACAAGGAATCATTGACCATTGGTGTTGGTTGCATGCTGTCGGATTTCAAGAAACAGAAAGTTTCGCCAAACCAGTTGCTTGAAGAGATGAAAAACCATCCATCGATCAAGCCGCTGATTGAAGGTGGCGAGATGAAGGAATACGCCGCACATTTGATTCCTGAAGGAGGTTACAAGGCTATTCCGCAAATCTATGGCGAAGGCTGGATGATCGTCGGCGACTCTGGCATGTTCGTCAATGCAGTGCATCGCGAAGGCTCCAACCTGGCGATGACGACGGGTCGCCTCGCCGCTGAAACAATCATTGAACTGGCTGAAAAACAGAAGCCATTCAGCGCCAGGAATCTGGCGGCCTACCGTGAAAAACTTGACGCCAGCTTCGTGATGAAAGACTTGAAGAAATACCGCAACATGCCGGGTATCTTCCATCGGAACCCACAGTTCTTCACCACCTACCCTGAACTGGTTAACCAGGCGGCGCACACCATGATCAAGGTTGATGGTATCGACAAAAAAACCAAGGAACGTGAAATCCGCAACAGTTTTACTCACCGGCGCTCCCTCTTCGGTCTGATGGGTGACGCTTTCAAAATGTGGAGGGCTTTCGAATGAACACCATCGCAAAAGTCGAAGAAAAACTGTTCCAGAACCGTTACAAGGTGGATGCCGGGCGTCCCCATATCACGATCAAAAATCCTGATATCTGCGCACATGACTGCAAAACACAGCAGTGTTCGGTATGCTGTCCTGCGGGTTGTTATACAACCGAAGGTAACGGCCGTGTCGTGTTGATTACCGATGGCTGCCTCGAATGTGGCACCTGCCGCGTGATCTGCGATGACCATCGCAACGTCGCTTGGGAGTACCCGCGCGGGGGCTACGGCATCCTGTTCAAATTTGGCTGACACTGCCTTGCACAACGGAGAAAATCATGTCCAAGCCACAAAAACACGTTTTCGTCTGCTCCCAGAACCGCCCTGCCAACCATCCTCGGGGCGCCTGCGCCCACAAGGCGAGCAATGATGTGCTGCAAGAGTTTTCGCAGCAGCTGCAACAGCGCAACGCCTACGATACCGTATCGGTAACCTACTCCGGTTGCCTCGGTCCCTGTGACCAGGGCGCGAATGTACTGGTGTATCCGGAAGGAATACTCTACGGCAAGGTCACCAAAGACGATGTCAACGAAATATTCGCCAAGCATTTGCTTGGTGACGAACCAGTCGAACGATTGCGTGTAGCGCCGGAGGCATGGTGAAAAGCTTCGCCGACCAACTGAATTCGGACCACTCAGCGGCATCTTCCATGCCGCTACCGCCGTTGGTTCAGCAACTGCTGCAAGAAGCAGTTGCGGTATATAGCCAGGCGAACCGGGCGGAAGCCATCCTGTGGTCGGCGCAGGCCATGTATCCCGAATGTCTGCCCGTATATTTCGCGCTATACAAATTCTATTTCTATAAGGGTCGGTTGCACGATGCCGAGCGTGCCACCCGCCTCGGTTTGGCGGCCGCATCCCGGCAAGCGGGTTTTGACGTGAACTGGCATCGCCTCACCATAACGACAGCCGACTGGTCAGACACCCTTGGTCCGCAGCATTTTTACTTATTCAGCCTGAAAGCCCTGGCCTTCATTTGTCTTCGACTCGACCGGCGCTCCGAATCTCAGGCAATCCTTAGCAAGCTGGCGCAGATTGATCCAGGCGATAGCGTTGGAGCTTCCGTAATACGCGACCTGGTTGCCGGCTCCGAAAATTAAGTTAGCAAGACATAACGAAAGGTCTACGCCATGTCTGCGCCACTACCTAAGATCACATTTGATGGGCATGCCAAGCTTGTTTTTCATGCTTTGCCAGATACGCACCATGATGGCGTACAAACCCTTACCGCTGAGGATATTCTGGAATACGCACGATTCCCTGAAAATCCACTCTCCATCGCATTGGCTTGCGTTATCGCCGCAGCAGCCAAATCCGGGGCGCCCTCTCTTCTCCGTGGGCTTACCGAGAACTCATTCCAGGTGCTGATACAAAACTTTTTTCCTGGCATCAGCCTGCGGAACCATTGGGTCAATGTGGTTCCACCGAACAACGCTGACGAATATGAAGATCTCGTGGCACTGCTGATGGCCCATCGCAAGCATCCAACGATGGCCCTGGAATGGTTATGCCATGCAATCAGCTCGGCGTCATTGCATGACAACCATCTCTGGCAGGATATGGGACTTCCCAGTCGCAAGGTGTTATCACAACTGATGCAGGATAACTTTCCGACGCTGGCAGAAAAAAATAACCAGGACATGAAGTGGAAAAAATTCTTCTACCGGCAGCTATGCGAACAAGCGGAAATACTCGTCTGCAAGTCGCCTAACTGTGGCGACTGCTGCGATTACGCTCTCTGCTTTGCGTCTGAAGAAGCCTGAATTCATTATTGAAAGCAACAATGCGATTGGCATTGGATGATCATGCACTACACCGCCTGATTCTGGATGATGTTCCGTATCTTGACCTGACCACCCAGTCGCTGGGCATAGGCAACGCATCCGGACGCATCGAAATTTTTAGCCGTAATGCAATGACAGTGTGCGGAATTGAAGAGGCCGCACGCCTATTTGAGCTGGAAGGTGCAAGTGTGCAACAAGCGCTTGCCTCGGGCACCGCAGTTGGTGCCGACGAAACCCTGCTTGTGGCACATGGTGCTGCAGAGCCATTACTCATTGCATGGAAAGTAGCCCAAACCCTGATCGAGTATGCGTCAGGTATAGCCACGGCTACGGCCAGCCTTGTCAGTGCTGTACATGCTGCTGGTTTTAACACGCCAGTCGCCTGTACGCGAAAACACTTCCCAGGCACAAAAGCTATCGCAGTCAAGGCCGTACTAGCCGGCGGTGCCATCATGCACAGGTTAGGCCTTTCCGAAACCCTGCTGGTATTTCCTGAGCATCGTGGATTCATTTCCAGCGCTGATTTCCCGCAACGCATGGCGCAACTCAAAAAAAACTGCCCGGAAAAAAAACTGATCGTCGAGGTAACCAGCACGGAGGATGCGTTACTGGTGGCCAGTCTGGGTGCTGATGTCGTGCAACTGGAGAAATTCTCCCCTACCGAATTACGCGAATGCAAATCGGCGTTGGACTCAGCCGGGTTACATCCAGTACTGGCGATGGCCGGTGGGGTAACTGCCACCAATGCAGTTGACTATGCAAGCGCGGGGGCCGATCTGCTGGTCACTTCAGCACCATATTTTTCTCGGCCGATGGATGTCAAAGTCGCTATTGTTCCACAATGAACTCTTGCAATCGACTTGATACCAGGCACTGATTTTTGGAATAGACACTTAATAACCATAGCCGAATCAAATCGCTCCGAGACTACACCGTATACAGTACCAGCTAGAACCATGGGATAAATTCAATCTATGAGATAATAGCCGCTTGAATCACTGTGCTAAAATTCTTCAGGGGTATAAGGCCATTTCTACCAATGATCTGGTTCGGTACGCTTAGCATGAAACGCTTGCTCTGACAAGCCATTGCTCAGCTTTACTGGGGAAACATTCAGGTCACTCAAAGGCCGGAAATATGTCAAAATTACTGTTCTTGGGAAACAAGATTGGACATGGCGAGCACATCGCTGTGATTTGATCGACAGAATCTCTATGTCTACAGAACCTACTTATTGCTATCACTGCCGAACCCATCATCCACGCGATGAAATGCGCCGCATGGTAACCAAGACTGGCACCCGCTGGCGCTGTATTCGCAGCATTGAGGCGACCCAGCGTGGTCTCGAAGCGCGGGAAGCCTATGGGCGGCAGGTGTCCGAGATGAACAAGGCCGAGTCCAAAGCCAGGGCACAGCGCTTAAACCACGCATTGCAGGAAAAGTAGCCTGCGCATTTGCCATCTCAAGGCAAGTGCCCAATAGCCGTTGCGGCCCCGGCATCACCCTGAATGGCTATCCAGAAAACGCTGCTGCTTGTTTTCCATTCGATGACTGGTGGCACCGAGCAGATGGCACATGCTCTCGCCCAAGGAGTAACCGCAGAGAGTGGCATACGGGTGCATATGCAACATGCCCTGCAGACTATGCCAGAGGACGTTCTTGCTGCTGATGGCTATGTTTTTGCGACACCCGAAAATCTCGGCGCAATTTCCGGCTTGATGAAGGATTTCTTTGACCGGTGCTACTACCCTGCACTGGAAAAAATCAACGGCCGTCCCTATGCCAGCCTGATTTGCGCGGGAAGTGACGGGCAAAATGCCGCCCGTCAGATTGAACGCATTGCCACTGGCTGGCGCTTGCGCTCGATTGCCGAGCCACTGATTGTGTGCACCCATGCCCAGTCAACGGCAGAAATTCTGGGCAAAAAAAGCATTGCAACAAAAGATCTGGCGCGCTGCGCCGAACTCGGCAGCCTGATGGCTGAAGGACTGGCATTAGGTATTTTTTAACGCCAGTTCTTCAGTTTTTCAAGTTAGTCCTGACCCAGTTCAAATGCCCTGTGCAGCGCACGCACGGCCAACTCAAGATATTTCTCGTCAACCACGACGGATATCTTGATTTCTGACGTCGAAATCATCTGGATGTTGATACCTTCTTCAGCCAGTGTACGGAACATCTTGCTAGCCACGCCGGGATGGGAACGCATGCCCACGCCAACAGCAGAAACCTTGCATATCTTGTTGTCGCCATCCACCGCACGGGCGCTGACGTGAGGTCCGATCTGATCTTCGAGCATCTTCTTTGCTCGCGCATAATCACCGCGATTGACGGTAAATGAAAAGTCAGTCGTGCCATCATGTCCCACGTTCTGGATAATCATGTCGACATCAATATTGGCGTCGGCAATGGGGCCGAGGATCTGGTACGCGATACCTGGCCGGTCGGGAACGCCGGATACCGTCAGTTTGGCCTCATCACGGTTGAACGCGATACCTGAAATAATTGGTTGTTCCATCGATTTGTCTTCCTCAAACGTGATCAGCGTGCCGGCCGTTTCCTGGCCTTCTTCTTCCAGGCTCGAAAGCACGCGCAACTTGGTTTTGTATTTCCCGGCGAATTCGACCGAGCGGATCTGCAAGACCTTCGAACCCAGGCTGGCCATTTCCAGCATTTCTTCAAAGGTGATGCGGTCAAGCTTTTTCGCCTCCGGGACAATACGCGGATCGGTGGTGTAGACCCCATCAACATCGGTATAAATCTGGCACTCTTCAGCCTGCAAGGCTGCGGCCAGCGCAACACCCGAGGTATCCGACCCGCCACGACCGAGCGTGGTGATGTTGCCATCGGCATCCACCCCCTGAAAACCGGCGACAACGACTACCGTATCGGCATCCAGGTCGCGGCGGATGCTCTCATCATCAATTTTCAGGATTCGCGCCTTGGAAAATACGCTGTCGGTCAGCACCCTGACTTGTCCACCGGTATAACTGCGGGCCTTCACGCCAATGTCTTGCAGCGCCATGGCCAGCAAGGCGATGCTGACCTGCTCGCCGGTCGCCAGCATGGCATCCATCTCACGCAAGTTGGGTTGCGGGGAAACGTCGCGCGCCAAGGCGACCAGGCGATTGGTTTCACCGCTCATGGCGGAAACCACAACCACGATCTGATGTCCCTGCGCCTTCCAGCGCGCCACACGCCTGGCGACATTGCGGATGCGTTCGGGCGAGCCCATCGAGGTGCCGCCATATTTTTGAACTATCAAAGCCATTGCTGTTTCTTGTTTACGCAAAACAGCAATTTTATCTGATGCGGATGCGTGCTGTCAGGCTTTTGCAAATCAATCGCACAGATCACACCCGGCTGCGTCTCGCCAATGAAATTCCTGGAAGACTCGATCAACACTCAGCATAAGCAACAATTGGCGGCATAATCCACCAAGTTGGACGACTAAAAACAGAGAGAAGCTCAATCCAGTGAATATCCCACAGCCGACACACAATGATGACCCGATTACCGACATACGCTGCCCGTGGTGCGGCAGCGACCCGCTGTATAGGGCTTATCACGATACCGAATGGGGTGTGCCTTGTCATGACGAGCGCACCTTGTTTGAATTCCTGCTGCTGGAAGGCGCGCAGGCCGGCTTGTCATGGATCACGATTTTGCGCAAACGTGAAAACTATCGCCGCGCCTTTGATGGCTTTGATGTACAAAAGATTGCCCGCTACGGCGAGCAGGACGTTGCCCGTTTGCTGGCCGACGCCGGCATCGTGCGCAATCGCCTGAAAATTGCCGCCAGCATCAGCAATGCCCAGGCTGCGCTAAAACTTTATGAACAAGGTGGCACGCTGGATCAGTTGCTCTGGCAGTTCGTCGATGGCCAGCCTCGCATCAACCACTGGCGCACGATGGCGGAAGTGCCGGCCATCACGCCCGAAGCGGAGGCTTTAGCGAAGGAACTCAAGCGACGCGGCTTCCGCTTTGTCGGCCCCACGGTGATGTATGCGCACATGCAGGCCACGGGCATGGTCAATGATCATCTGGTGTCGTGCCATCGCCACGCCGAACTGGCGGGCTGAGGCCAAGGCATGCCGCTGATACTGCGGAATACCGCGCCGCGTTACGCCTTGGTAAACACCAGCTGCCCATTCGCCACATCAACGCGAATCACATCTTTGGCGGCGAACTTGCCTTCCAGAATCTGCCGCGCCAGTGGATTCTCGATTTTTTCCTGGATCGCCCGTTTTAATGGCCGCGCACCGAATACCGGATCGAAGCCGGCTTCGGCAATCAATGCCACTGCGGCTTCGCTGACTTCCATTGACATATCCATGCGCGCCAGGCGTTTTTCGAGATACTGCAACTGGATGCGTCCGATCTTCGCGATATGCTTTTCGTCCAGTGCGTGGAAGACCACGATTTCATCGATCCGGTTAATGAATTCCGGACGGAAATGCGTCTTCACCTCGCCCATCACGGCGAGTTTGACCACCCCGTAATCCGAACCGGACATCTGCTGGATCATCTGGCTGCCCAGGTTCGACGTCATGACAATGACCGTGTTCTTGAAATCCACCGTGCGGCCCTGACCATCGGTCATGCGGCCATCGTCGAGTACTTGCAGCAGCACGTTGAAAACATCCGGATGCGCCTTTTCAATTTCGTCGAACAGGATCACCGAATAGGGTTTCCTGCGCACCTGCTCGGTGAGATAGCCGCCCTCCTCGTAACCCACATAGCCCGGCGGTGCGCCAATCAGGCGGGCGACGGAATGCTTCTCCATGAATTCGCTCATGTCGATGCGGATCAAGTGATCCTCGGCGTCGAACAGGAACCCGGCTAGCGCCTTGCACAGCTCGGTCTTGCCCACCCCCGTGGGACCCAAGAACAGGAAGGAGCCATACGGACGGCTCTCCTCCGACAAACCGGCGCGCGAACGACGGATCGCATCCGACACCAGACGCACGGCCTCATCCTGGCCGACCACGCGTTTGTGCAAATAATCTTCCATCTGCAACAGTTTT
>Ga0209066_10002093_pt1 | contig 25037 bp, 24 predicted proteins | sample All_14_2_FD_187198 | JGI IMG/M metagenome (GOLD analysis project Ga0209066, IMG submission 187198) | Freshwater microbial communities in response to fracking from Pennsylvania, USA - Allegheny Zone_MetaG_DW_15 (SPAdes) (version 2) ... | reverse complement strand
TCAATGAATTTTGTCATCTAATAGAGGAAAGAACCGAATTCCTTCCTGCAGAAAAAATATTAATGCGGGCTTTATCCGAACAACAAAAGCAAACAGAGTTCCAAGCTGATATGGCTCTCAATATTGCCGAGAAACTTGGTGGCATTCTTTCGAAAAGTCTTCCGGAAAGCGTTGCTGCCGCTCTGGAACCTTTGGCGGGAGAAATCCGTGATCTTGCGAAAAAATTTAGTGGCAGCAATGAAAATGCATTGCAACAGGTCTTGCAAGAATTCCTAGAACAGCTTCGCCAATCTTCCGGACAAGATATGGATGCTCTGGTCAATAGCGTACAGACCCTTAAAATAGGCTTAGATAAGCTGGTAGAAAATCTGCAAGGATTAAGCAATAATTTTGGTCAGGAAACCAAGGACTCTACGACCCGCCTTGCAGGTTTTTTAGAGAGATTTACTGAAACATTTGTGCCCGTACAACAAGGCTTGAGCCACTTCGGTCAGACCCTTACAGCTCTTGAGCGTATTGCGGGACAAATTGAACAAGCTGGCGGAAACATTACCGGTGCCGCCAGTACAAACCATGAGGCCGCGACCAGTCTTGCCGCAGTTGTACATGGCGCTTCCGATCAGATAGCGCCTATAAAAGATGCATTGATAGATCTTCGGGCATCAATGCAATCTATTTCCGCTACAGCTGATAAAATTCAAAATGCTGGAAACAGCATGGACAATGCAGCAATAGAATTACGGCAATCGGCTAGTGATATCAGCAAATCACAAACGCACATGGCTGATAAAATGCAACATTTCACACAAGCTGCCGAACACGTTTCAACAACAGTAGCGACGCTGGAGCATGCCTCACGACAAATGGGAACCGCCATACCTTCGCTACAGCAGGCATCCACCGGTGTAACGCAAGCTGCGACAGCTATTCAGCAGACAGAAAGCCGTATCCAGGAAGCTCAGCAACGTCTCACTGATATGATGGGCCATATGGACAAGACGTTGGAACGGATTCCTGCGGTTCTGCAATCTTACGAACAACGCTTTGGAAAAGTTGACGAAGATCTGGATCAGGCCTTCAGAAAACTAACAGATGGGGCCGGATCATTTCAAAATTCCGTCCATGAGTTTGTTACCCAGCTTGATGGAAATTTCACACGGGCGCTAAACAGCCTGTCCGGTGTCGTTAATGAACTGGTAGAGGAGCGCGAAGCATTTTTCGAAAACCAGCGCCCTGCAGCCTGAAGAAAGAAATAGATCATGCCTCTTTCTCATTCAGAAGATTTAGACAGCCATGACGAAAGCTATTTTGCTTCGTTTACGGATCTTCTCGTTGGTGTCCTATTTATATTTATTATCTTGCTTATGGTTTTTGCCAGCAACTTTAGTAAAGCTGTTGACGAAGTAACGGGTATTAAAGAGTCGCGTGACAAAGTATTACAAGAAATTGAACGTAGCCTCGAAGAGCAAGGTGTTGAAGTTTCCATCGATCTTGAGCAAGGTATCTTGCGGTTGCCGGAAAAAAGCGTGCGGTTTGATAGAGGCGAGCATATTCCCCGGCCTGAAGGGAAAGAAGCCCTCATAAAACTTTCAAAAATTCTCGGTATATACTTGCCTTGCCTGACCTCTAAAAAAGAAGATATTCATAATGACAGCCCTGCTTGCATAAAGCTTAGCCTTAAGAATCGTGATGGTCTTGATAGCGTTCTTATAGAGGGTCATACGGATATTGTTTCATGGAGACATGAAATTGGCATCCAGTCAAAAATTTATCACCAGATATAAAGAATGGCTGTTCCAGCAGAAGAATGCTGGCGCATGGAAAAGACTCATATCATCTTATTTGCGCGACTATGATTATCGAAGAGAGCACAGCGATATCTATAAACTTATGTCTGAATGGATAGCAGATGCATTGAACCGCTCAAATCTACCGAATGGATTAGCCATTTGGAAAGATCGCCATAAAAAACTGAATCTTTTCGATAAAAATTCTAATACCCAGATAGTCGTAGAATCATTTTTTGGAGAGTGTAAATCTGAATGGAGCAGATTCATTATGTCCAGATGAAAGGACAGATATGGGTTCCAGATAGCAACTTACCTAAAGGCATCATTGTTCGTGACCCAGTAACAGGATCCGATACGCGAATCCCAGTGGTTGATGAAAATGAGGCAAAGGCGTTGCTAAAGGCGCTGCAGAAGGCAGCAAAGGCAGGAGAGTCCGCCATCACCTGGCAAGGCCAGCCTCTTCCTGCAACACCTCAAACAATCTCAGCTGTTTCAGGATTATTTCCAACGCGTCCAACGGACAAGCCTGAGGGATTTGGCGAAGGCCCACAGGAAGCTTTCGAATACGATAGAAATGTCGTGATCGTTAAAGAAAACCTCGAAGATGTTACCTATCAGGTACATCGTAAGCCACGCTTGCGTACGCCAGAAAATGGCTTCCCGGAACAGATACGGACAGAGCCTAAGCCTCATCAGAAAACCGGCTTTGATTGGTTATGCCGTCATTATCAGGCTGGCTCGCGTGGCGTTTTGCTGGCCGATGATATGGGACTAGGAAAGACATGGCAGGCCTTGGCTTTTTTAGCTTGGTTACGTCAGGGAATGATAGAGAGCAGAATTCAGCAAGCCCCATTACTAATTATTGCGCCTACCGGCCTATTAAGAAATTGGGAAAAGGAAATTCAAGATCATTTAAAGGATGGCCTGGGGGATATCGTTTGCGCCTATGGCACATTTTTAAAGACTTACAGGCGCGGCAGTAAAAATGCTTATTACCTTGATACAGGGCGGCTGCAAGAAGCAGATTTGGTTCTAACCACTTATGAAACGCTCAATAATTATCAAATCAGCTTTACGGCTATAAATTTTGCAGCTGTTGTTTTTGACGAAATGCAGAAAGTTAAAAATCCAGCTTCTCAGATCACAAATGCTGTAAATGGAATTAAAGCCGATTTCTGGCTGGGCATGACGGGTACGCCCGTTGAAAATCGTTTGGCAGACCTATGGTGCATTACAGATATTTTGCAGCCAGGATGGCTCGGCAGCGTTAAGCATTTTAGCCAGAAATTTGAAAAACCCCTATGGAACTAAATTTTTTAATGTTGATGGTGCGTGGAAATTTTTATCAGAACTTTCAGCATAAAGAAGTGAGGTTTATTGCTTTTTTAGCCATTCCTCCAGACGCCGGGTGGCAATAACATCATCCCTGTTATAGGTCAGGATAGATTGCATCATCGCTTCTTTCTTAGTGGGATCGCTCTCCGTTAGGAACCCTACATACTGCACAACCGACCACTGGGATCCGGAATCGTCATCCTCCCATTGAAAATCAACCAACTTTTCATGTTTGCAAATAGCCTTTAAGCCATAGCCAGCCACCGGCAGTATCAATGAATCTCTGACCGGCTTTTGCAGGTCGAATAACGGGCCATTATCCTCATCCAGCAACCAGACAACAGTCGGATGATCCTGCATGGCATAACGCTCTGCATATTCCTTGATCTTAGTGCGTTCATAATTTGAATAGTTAACCAGACGAACATCAGGCCAGATAACACGATATCCTTCAACCTTCGCGAGGAACCCATCCCAGCCACCGCGGTCATCGTCCTGACTATCTGTCCATACATAATCGAAATCGTTCTTATCATAGCCAGGTTTTAAAAATCCCCAGAGATAGACATGATCTTCGCAGTTTTTCGTTAATGGATTTGCTTCAATATCAAAATGAACCCATGTTCCACCCGGCAGGACAATATCATTTAACTTATACATATCGCCCGTCTTCCAGGCTTTCGCCTGCAGCACAGCGCGTTGCTTTTTCTCAAGACCTTTTAGATAGGGAATATCAGGGATGCTAGCCGGGTCAGCATCGGCAAGCATTGATATTGTCGTTATTCCGTTGCGCTCCAATCCAGGGGCACTGCGTGAATCTATGCCGTAGATCAATGTCAATTCTTCTCGCTCAACAAAATCAGGTTTACAGACTTCATAAAAAGAACAGGCTTTACATTTTGTTTCGCTATACCGTACCAGTGGCGGCTCTGTTTGAGCCAAAACTGATCGAATGCCAATAATATATTCATTCACGTCGGGGTTCGTTTCATCGCCGATTTCTACGACATCCCCTGTTCCCAGATATGCCAGCGCGGGCAACCCGTTTCCCAGCAGGCGACGATAAAAACCAAGCTGCACGGCAATGCCTTCTTTTACACTGCGGGCGAGCTTGGCATCAGCAGCCTGATAATGGCCATCCGCCTGCCGGATCAGAAAGTCCGGATAACCTATAAATTCTTCGCGATCATCTACCAGCTGGGCTTGATATATGATCGGTGTCTCGGCAGCCATTAAAGCTTTTGTATGTTCTGCGGACTGCGCGGTAGCCATGGTGCCCGTCGCAGAAAGCTGCAACCTGACGGTTTCTTCGTAATCGTTTCCCATTGAAACAACTAAAGCATCAAAAGGATTGGCTTCGGTTGTCTCAAATCCCGGTGGCAAATTATGCTCGTACCAGACACGCCGGGCGCACTGCTTTAAAGAATGAACATCGCTGGGGTTAATCCATACCATAAACGACATTAAACCATTCAGGGTTGGCCTGTCATTGAGGATTAATCATGATCGGCGCCGGGGATATCTGGTGCGATCAGCCTGCGATATTCATCGATCTGAAGAAAGGCGGCATGCGCTTTCTGCGGATCAACCTCATCTCTGACAACCATAGTATGGAATTCAATGAATATCTGGAGAGCCTGCATTTCAGGTGACATTTCATGCCAATGGCGGTAGCAAGCACCACCGGTTAATTCATAGTCAAAGCTCCAATCGGTTTTGTCTGGCCACGGCCCCACCTTGACGTCACCACCGGTATTCCAACCATACATGCATTCAAGAATCTTCATGTGATTCCCCCTTTCGTTATCCAGTGATAACCTGGTGATATTGCCGAAACCAGAAATCAGATGTTTCAACATACAGCGGTATTAAAACTGCCGGGCCGCACTATTGCTGAAGCGGTCAAGTAAGTTCGCTTGACCAACGCCTATAATTATTAAAGAAAATCAGCCACTTAGGGTTGGTTCAATTGTGGCGGTCAAGTAAGTTTTCTTACCTGTCACTAGAAAAGTCCCGCACGTTGCCCGCCCTCAGAGAAAAGTCGCCGACAGGACCCGCGGCGTAATGGATGGCTGGGTTTACCCGGTATGCCCGCTGGTGCTAAGCTGGACAGCAACGCGCCCGTAACCTTCGATATTCCGATCCAATTCAAGGTGCGCGGCGGGCGGCGTTATATCATGACCCCTGATGGCCGTGATCTTGTGCAGCCGAAAGCGCAGAAACTGGAAAGCAACATGATCAAAGCTATCGTGAGCGGACACGGCTTTCAGGACATGCTGGACCGCGATCCCGACCTGACGATCATGAAGCTGGCCGAGCGCAAGAAGCTCGATCACGGCTATATCGCCAAAACTATCCGCATGACGCAACTGGCACCGGATGTCATCGAAACTATTCTCGATGGTCGCCAGCCACAATCCCTGACCTTGGCCGATCTTTTACGTCCCTTCCCGGATACATGGCAGGACCAGCGGCGGCACTTTGGATTTTGATCAGAAACTTATTAAAGTCTTATATCCTTACAGAAAATTCGCACCGATTTTCTTAAACTCCTGTTTCGCAGTCCCTATGGCTTCAGGTGCGGCATGCCCGGAAATACGCCAAGACGTATCATGTCGGACATAACGATCATTCCCCAGTCTGTTTGCTGACAGCCAGTTGAAAGATCCTTCAACGATTTCGGAATTCCCGATAATCAGGGTTTTATTGTGCATATTGGTGACAGGAAAGACCTCGGCACCAGCCTTCCGCATTTCGTCAATAGCCTCTGCCGCACGATGATTTGGATCACGAAGGGAAAGTTCGCCATCAACAATAATCCATACAGCGGCTCCACGCTCCTTTACAGCCCCAGAAACAAGAGCCGCAAGTCCGTCGGCTTCGATGGCCTTCATCGTAATCCAAGGAGAAGCGATCACGACAGTTTCGCCCGCTTTTATATTGGCCAAGGCACCGCGCAATATTTGGCGATGCCCGTCGAGTGTTGATATGCGCTCTGCCTGAACCAGCAATTCCTGTGAAAAATGGTAATTGCCGCCGACATCAGAGAGCTCATTTCCAGGCTCCGCCAGCAATATCTTGCCAAGAATTGAAGATGGCGCATTGTCCCCACGGCGGAAAATCCGCATATCGCCAATAACAACAAAAGAATCCTGCGCCCGTGAAACGGCGACATTGAGCATGTTGGGCTTACGGTCGAAAAACAAGCCTTTGGCCGTGTCCGCATTATAGACCGGCGAGAATATAATAATCGGTTTTTGTGCACCTTGCAGGCGGTGTACAGTGCCGACGGTAATTCCGGACCGCAATCCCGCCCTTGCCAGCGCCGTCTCTATCTCCTGTGCTTGCATGCGGAACGGAGTAACGATGGCGACAATATCTTCTAGGGCAGCACCGCCATAACGCTCTCTCCACTCTGCGGCGTTTTCAGATATCCAGCCGACGATAGCGCGTACCTCATCCACATTAACGTAACTGCCGCCACGCTTCCGGGCATCGCCGCGAATGTGGGCCCAGGCCATGGGAGGCAGGGGAGGATCTTCCCCCGGCTTCATCCGCCGCAAGGGTTCCAACCGCCCCGCGTAAATCAATTCATTACAATAGGCGACAATCTCTGAACGGCAACGCCTGTGCTCACTCAGGAAAATCCCTGGCTCCTGCTCCATGCCCGGTGATACAGCAGAGGTCGCAGCCTGAGCCAGTCTCATGATACTGCCGCTGGGAGTACGATCTCTCGGCTCACTGACGAGATGCGGGCTTGCTGGCTCATCATCATGCCACAGGCTTTCTAAACCGTATTGCCGACTGTTGCCGTAGTCCGCGCCACGGGAAATTTTTGTGACCGGCTCGATCTGATAGATATCGCCCACCACTACCGCACGGCTTGCCAGAGAAAAGGATGCAGCCCCGATATGTGGGCTGACCTGCCCGGATTCGTCCATAATCAGCAGATCGATAAATTCAAGCATGTAGTTGGCAGCATTATTGCCCCAGAACTGAAAATGTTTCGGCAGGCTATGCAGCGTACTTACGAGACAAGGTGTCAGCATGCACCAGCGGCGAAAACGCGCTTCCATGCCCTCACGTCCTAATCCATGAATTTTGTCAGTGGCCGGAGCATCCTGCAATTTTCGGGCTTCAAGGATCCAACGCCCCTCCCAATAACGCATGGCAATGTGAAAAGCTTTATGCCGGAAAGTGACATCCAAAATCCGATCAAAATCCGCCACATTTGGATATTCCGGTACCAGTTCATGCTCGGATGCATCGATGTGGAAATCTGATGACGCTTGCATCAGGAGCGCTTTATACGAGCCTTGCAAGGCCGCTAAACGATCACTTTGTTCCTTCAATCGCCCTTCTAAAATCTCATAATTCTTCCTACGTAGTTCAGCCGCTTGTTCTGCATCCCCTTTATCTTTTTTGACCTGCTGCAGAAGCTGCTTCATACGTGCGATCCATATCTGCGGATCGCTATTGTTGTAGATCTGCTCTTCAAACAATCTACCGATCAGATCATCCGATGAAGCCAATCCGCATAATCGTTCAATTTGGCCATGCATTGCCAACCTGCGGAAAACCGGGATAATTTTCGCCAGCCATTCGCCAAAGCCACGCGGTGCCAAAGCACCCGAAATTTTTCCTCGGACAGCGATGAGCTGACGCGCATAATGATTGCATTCATCGAGCTTCTTCTGAGCCGCCAGCACGGTGGCTCTTTCATTATCGACAAAAGTTGCGGGCTGTATATCAACAGCAGTATTGGTCCACCATTGATCGATTTCGTCGAAGCGTTCAAGGAACTCTTGCATGCCCTGAATATTTTTGACAATACGATCAAGGTCATTCCGCAGAATATCCAGACCCACATCAACCGTCTCGATAGAAGCGCCGTATGTATCACGATAACCTGCAAGCCACAGGGATTGCGCTTGCATTAAATAACGCGCATCTCTTTCCTTTTCAGGAAAACCCATCCATTGGGGTTTCTTTTCACCTCTGATCCATTCTTTTTTGGCAATGGCCCAGCCATCCTCTTGAGCTTCTTTGACCTTTGAATCCGCAGGCAAATAGAGTCCATATGTTTGTGCATCCGGGACCCAACGGCGCGCCCATGGAAAGGCGACAGCCGGAGAATTTCCTTCGAACATTTCATTCAAACTGCGGTTGATATTGGTTACGGCCTGGTTGTTTGTGGACACGCCGACGATAACAGATGGCTCTCCACCTTCCAGGGCGCGCGCCACCACTTCAGACGCGATAATACTTTGCAGGAGTGTCGTTTTCCCTGTGCCCGGCGGGCCATTGACCGCCAGCAGATCGCCCTTTGCCATCCCCGTAAACACTGCGACAGCATCCGCCTGACTGTTTGCCAAACCATACCCCGCACTCATCGTGCCACGCGGTATAGACATTTGCCGCCGCCGCAGCGCTTCACTCACAACCAAAGGATTCTTTTTCCCATGACAAAGATGCTGAAAAAGCGCAGGCACTTTCTCTTCAGCAAGGAGCGCATCATAAAGCTGAAGAATCTCCTTTCCCGTGCCTTTATCGGATTCCTCAATATCCATGCATATGTCTGGCAATGCCACAAAGCCATCAGGAACGCGATTGTCTGTCACCCGATCCCACAAGCCATCGCACCACGCCATCAGTTCATTCCATGTTGTGGCTTCCAGCGGTTTTTCACTCAGCCAATTATCGAACGCTTCAACCTCTCCGATAAGTGGAACGCTCTCGTCATCTCTGTCGGTGGGTAGCCTGGGGAATAAATAGTTGCGACCGATCCAGGGCAATGAATCATCCCTGGGAGAAATCCTCCCATCAGCCGACAAAAGAGCTGGCACATAAAGCGTGTAATGAATGGAATTCGGGGTTTTATCACCTGAAGTCTTCCCATGCCTGTATTCAGGCCCTAGACCTTTCATATAAAGAATGACGGGTATGGACTCGGTATCATCTTCAGGAAGATTGCCTGATTTGCGGGACAGAGATGTCTTCGCCTTATGACTTTTCCACTTCTCTTGAATTTTCTGGACAGACCCGTCATCCGCAACGCCCGCCCGCGCCGTATCCGCCAACATGCGAACCGGGCTGTCCTTGGTGGACAACCCCATCAGGTCTTCATCAGCGAGGGCACTCCGCCAGTAGCGCAGAAAATTGCTGATAGGAATTGAGGACGGAAGGTTCATAAAATCAAACTTTTCATTATTTATTCAACATTACTTTCAGCAGGATAGCATCTGCAACCTCAAACCGGAAAACATCGGAAAACCAAAACCCCACGTCCCCTAAAAAACATTAATTCACGTCCACCCCGCCCACCGTCCGCAATTTAAACCAGTTAACGGCGCATAATTACCATCCCATTGATTTTTCACCCTAAAAAACCTGAAGGGCGTTTTGGCGTTACGTCTTCAGCTTTTGGAGAAAAAGGCCTCTCTGGAGAAGAAATGGCGGCGTTTGGCGGCTGTACCGGCGGGCCGCATCCTTCAGCCATATAGCCAAAAACCGCAGCAAAGCTGCGGTTTTGAGGGCTGCCCATTAGGGCGGAGAAATGTTTTGTGATTTTCCTTGGTTGCGGGGGCAGGATTTGAACCTGCGGCCTTCAGGTTATGAGCGCCAACCTTTCTTCCATAAGCGTCTGATCTTTCACATGAAAAACCATACACATTTGTAGTGTGTAACTAGTGTGCAGGTCAATGCGAAATGTCAAAGACCAGCACGTGAACCTGAAGCTACAGATTCTGCAAGTTTTTACATTTATTTGATTAGCCTAAGCGCATTCAACGTGAGAGGTGATGAATTCTGGCCGATCGCCATTGCGCATAATTTTCGAGCCCCTTTGTGGGCCTGTCTCGCAGATGATCAAATCCCTTAAAGTTTGAGCCCGGATACAGGTCAATAACTGAAGCATCGCTAAAGAGCGCTGTAACGGCCGTCTCTTCCAACAAGTATTCACACGACGGTACAAACAAAGAAGGGTTTCCGGAACGCTCACAAACACGATTTGCGGTTTCATTCACTATCGTTTGAAATGAGTGGTCTTCCTGATATGCGTCGTTTACGGATTTCCATGCTGACGTAAACGCAGAACTTAAACGCCAGTCGTCCCAGCGATTTACAGATATATTAGAAGCCTCGATAGCTGGTGAGTTTCTTTGCAGCCAATCATCCCCGAGTTTGCGCGCGTGCTTTTCTGCATCCTCCGCTGAGAGGCCAAAACGAGCAGAGAGATTAAAGCGCTGAAGGGTATCGGCTAGTAAGATGCTTATGCCTTCAAATCTTGCGGCAGCCCAAGCAAAGGTATCCTTAAGTTTTTCTCCTTCATGGTACGGCTGTCCGACTGAAATCGGAAAGCGCGCCTGATCGAAGGAACGCCAGTCATCACCGCTTTTTACAACGATTTTGTATTTACCCGTTTGCGGTGGGTACTGTTTTTTTGCCAGTGCGTTAGAAGCGGACATCGGCAAGACTTTCCTCAGGTTTTGGCAATACTTTCCAAAGCAAATTGAAGATGCGGCGCTGCTGATCTGCTGCCGCCATATCATTGATAAGCACACCTGATGCAGGCTCCGATTTAGCATCCAGAATTACCAGACCACCAAAAATCAGAGTGACGTTATTTTCAAAATCTTCTTTGGGGACCCAGCGATATTCAGCGACATCTCCCATGAGATACGTGTTCCCCTGCTCTACGATCTGGCGCATGGTTATACCGGCGGCACGCATAGCTCTATAACGATCAATAACTTCGGGCGGACTTAAACGATCATCTGAGTACCAAACCAATAACTCACGCTTGTGACGTGGTACATTGTTAGATGCCTCAAGCATGATCGCGTCCAGCGCATCTAAAAACCAATTTTCGCTATCCAGCACGATGGCCTTTTCACGCTTTTCACGAACACCGTCAGCAGTGACCTCGATACCCGCTTTAGCCAGCGCCATATTGATACGACTTAACGTACGTTCACGCGGACTTACTTTTTCGTTTTCGATGTCGCGCAGGGTCACAATGCCCAAGCCCGCCTTTTCGGACATTTCTTCCAATGTCCAACCGGCCATAGCCCGCGCTGCCCGAACGTAACGCCCCTTATACATAATTTTTTCTCAAGCTTTACTTTAGGTAAATCCATAAGGTATCTTTTATAGATGCTTTCATATCTAAAAGCAATAGTTTTAACGTTCTGTTAACATATTATGGATATAAATCCTCCTCAAGCCGGCATAGATCGGCTCAAAACATAGGGGGAAGATATGAAAGCGTACCAAAATAAGAGCGATACACAGGCCTGGGAAAACCGCTACGGCGTCGGGTTCTCGCAATATCTGGCAGATCAAATGGCACACTATGACCGCCGCACCATTGATTTCCTGGATGTCAAAGAACTGAACGATCTGGTGGTTGAATACCGGGTCCGCATCCGGAGCCTGATTGCATTCTATCGCGCCGCCAAGCAATACGACGCTAAGCCTGGATCACAAGTACGTCGAGCCTACGCTAACCAAGAAACAGCCCTTCTGAAACGTCAGATCGCAGAACTGCGTGATCTCTACCGTATGGCATTCCTGGATAGCCGGACATTAACCAATGAGTACCTAAGCCGTCTTAAGGCGGATGGCGTCACACAAATGCAATTCATCACTGAAAAAACAAAAGCAGCCTGATCAAGAAGCTGCATAAGGGGGAAACATGGATTTCGATAAAGAACTGGGCGCACGCCTGCGCCGTATACGCCAACAAAAGCACGTCAGCCAGGATTGTCTTGGCCACTGGCTGGGCGTGACTTTTCAACAAGTACAGAAATATGAATCTGGCGCTACACGTATGCCGGCTGAAAAACTCGCCAAATGTGCCGTAATGTTTGGCGTGCCGGTGGGGTATTTTTTTGGTGATTCATTATCAGAGAGTTTTGATGAAAGGACGTTGCGTTTAGCGGCTGCTATTGCGGGTTTACCGTCCGAAGATGTCAGTCGACCGCTTTATCAATTGGTGCTCGCGCTTTATCAAATCACATCGATACAAAAGGCGGCTTAATAAATGTAGGATTTTTATACTAGATGCTTTGTCGGGCGTGACTCTAGTCCCTAATGATGGGGATATACACTCTGCCACCACACTTCAACAGTCCCCCCTGAGTCTTATTTTAAAAATATTTTATGATAATTTTTCCCACACGGTTTCAGGAAGATAAATAAAATTCTCGTCTCGCTTTTGTTTTCGGCCTGGAATACGCAAATCCTTGTATCCAGCTTTTACATGATCAAGAATGCTTTCCATTCCTTGGGTCAATTCCTGCAGGCTGATGCCGAGAATTTCGGGTTTGAAAATAAAAAAGAATGCGCTGTTGCCGCCTGTGTCGTGTGGTTTTGCAATATTTCCTGTGCCAGGTCTGATAGAAGATAGAATTTCTGCGATTAATGCCAACCCAAAACCTTTATGGCCTGCTACTTCGCCGCCCAGCGGCATGAGCATGGCTTCTATCGGGGCTCTGCAAAATAACGATGCATCTATTGTGCTTTTTCCGTCTTTATCCATGAGCCACCCTTCCGGAACTTCATGTCCCTGAATATGGCGCTGTCGAACAGCACCTTCAGATGTCACGCTCGTGGTCATGTCGAGGATGACATCACCGTCGTTTGAGGGAATGCCGTATACGATCGGGTTTGTTGCTATGAGTCCTTGTGCACTACCGATCGGTGCTACTTTCTGACTTAAGCCGTTAAAGTTTGAAAAGCCAAAGCATACAAATCCGTGCCCCGTCATGATTTTTGCCAGTGTGGCAAGCCGGCCTAAATGGTGCGCATTTTTAATCGTGATGAAATGCAGCGGTGTTTCTTTAATTCCTTGCACCACGGTTTCCGCAGCATTCATGACTTTGATGTTCAGGGATTTATTGCCGGTGATTTCTGTAGAAAATTGATTCACAGAACGCACTAATGGCTTAGCATTATTATCGACCACGCCTTGTTTGATATTCTGAATATAATCCGGCACACGCATCACGCCGTGAGATGAATATCCGTCCAGTTCATTGTCGATCAACATCGTCGTCAAACCTGTTGCGGATTGCTGATCAACGCCTTCTTTCATGAACGCGGCGATGCAGGATTGACGCAAATCTTCCAAAAGAACTTTTTTCATAAAATTTATCCCTGGCGTTAAGGCCTTACTCGAATTCTCATTTTGTACAGGATTTGGCGAGGAAATTGTTCAGATATTGCTGGATGATCCTGACCGTGAATGTTTGATTACCGAAGGTAGTATTTTCATATTTTCTTCCACTGTTGTTTCATTCCGGAAAATGAAACGTGGACATAATAATGTGTCTGCGTTATATAAGTCCTCATTCCATCAGACAACATCGGGTTTTACCGTGACGCGCACACTCATTAAAGATTTGCCTGGATGTATAGATCAGGAAACGATCATCAAAGGTTTCGTGGAAACTATACGTGACCAGAGATTTGTACAATTCGTGACCATCAGAGATGCAAGTGGTGCGGTTCAGATTGTTAACGAAAAGACACCCGAGAACGAAGCCCGCAGCGCGCTTATCAGCCAACTCACTGTAGGCTCGACCGCTGCTTTCACAGGCAAGATAGTCACCGCGCCGAAAGTCAAACTGGGCGGGCTGGAGCTTCAGCTTCGTGATATAAATGTTTACACGTGGGCGAAGAGCCCCCTCCCCATTTCTGCGGATTCTTCCTTCGATAAAAAAATCGATCAGCGCGCGCTCAGCTTGCGCTTTCCTGACCAGCAGCTCATTTATAAAGTGCAAACCACCATGGTTGCGGCCATGCATGAGTTTTGGGCGAATAATGATTTTACCATCATGTATTCACCCAAGCTGATGGAAACGGCCAGCGAGTCCGGTGCCGAAGTCTTCAAGGTCGATTATTTCAATCGCGATGCTTTCCTTGCGCAATCACCCCAGTTTTACAAGCAAATGGGCGTGGCCGGCGGCATTGAGCGTTATGCCGAGATTGGCCCGGTTTTCCGCGCTGATCCGTCTTCAACACCGCGCCATAACAGCGAATTTATCTCCGTCGATATGGAGATGGCGTGGGTTGACAGCCATGAAGACGTCATGGCCATGGAAGAACAATTCCTGGCCCATGTCTTCAATAAGGTTGCCAATGCCCACAGCGCCGAGATTGAAAAAATATTTGGCGTAAAAGTTACGGTACCGACCTTGCCATTTCCGCGCGTCACCCTGAAGGAAGCGCGCGAGATTCTTGCGCAGAAAGGCCACCACATCGCGGTCGATGACGATCTGGACCCCGCTGGCGAACGTTTGCTTGGCCAACATTTCCTGGAAACGCAGGGGCATGACTTTTTCTTTGCCACGGAATATCCGACAAAAATCCGCGCGTTTTATCACATGCGTTCCGAGGAAAATCCCGGCGTCACCAAGAGTTTTGACCTGATGTACAAGGGCATTGAAATCACGACGGGTGCCCAGCGCGAACACAGAATTGATATTCTAAGACAGCAGGCAGCCGAGCGTGGCCTGCAGGAAGAGCATCTTCAAAGCTATTTCAATTCCTTCACCTATGGTTGTCCGCCGCATGGCGGCCTTGGGTTAGGATTTGGCCGTCTTCTGGGCGGTATGCTGGGGCAAACCGGTATTACACCGGTGACGTTCCTGCCCCGTACGATGACACGCCTGACCCCGTAAGCGGCTTATTTGAAGCTGACAATGTCGTATTGTTCGCTGCGATTATAGAACTCTTCGCTTGTGACATCCCGCTCAATGAGCACGTCCTGAATGAAGTGGCGCTTAAAGTTTTTGTTTAGAAATACTCTTAATTTTTCCAATTCGTCCGGCGATATATAACGGGGTGTGATCTCTGCACATACGCCGCGGGTTTTTTTAAGCAATTCCGTAGCGCCGAGAAGCACTTCCAGTTCAAATCCTTCCGTATCGATCAGCATGAAATTATCCTGATTTATTCCAAGGGCATCCAATGTCGTGACTTCGACAACTTCTGTTTTATAATGGAAATCCACCTTGAAAGAGTGTCTGCCGCAGGATGCTTCATTTAAATGCAGGGGCAATTCGCCCTTTTTATCGCCGATGGCCAGCATTCTGAAATCGAGTTCGGAGTCGTGTGCGATTTGTTTTGTGTTTTGAATCAGATCATCAAAATTCTTTCTTGTTGGCTCAAACCCTAAAAATTTTCTGAAGCCCAAGGAATGCGCATTCAGAATGGTTGTGCCGACATTGGCACCCACGTCTATAAACAGCACGTCTTTGGGGTTTATCTGGCTGACGATTAGTTCCATCAAGTCCATTTGATAAGATCCAAAACGAATAATATCCCTGAAGGTGTGGCCGGAGAAAACGTTCAGCTTCAATATATAGCGCCCGGCGTAACGGCATGTCAGGTTAAATCCTTCAATCCGTCGGGCAGCTTCCATAAGCCACGTAATGAGAACTTCCGGATCTGACGTTTTTAAAATCTGGTCTGTTACATCTGCTTGCGGGTGCTTTTTAAACAAAAGCGCAGCGCATGCCTTTAATCTTGAGAGATAATTCATTTTTTGTATTTTTCCTTACAATTACTGGAGGAATATAATACAGTTGAACCTTAAAATGCTTTCAAAATCCATACATTTTGGTTGGCACGGTTCATGGATAAAAAAGACAAAACCATTATAGCGATTGGCGGCGGCGGTTTTTCTCACGAACCGGAAAACCCGCTGCTGGATTTATACGTATTAAAGCAGTCGACCAAAAAAAAGCCGAAAATATGCTTTTTGCCTGCGGCCAATCCTAATCCGGCTCTTTACACAAAGAACTTCCAGAAAGCTTTTTCGCGGTATGACTGCAAGACATCTGCGCTTTCGTTGCTTTCTCCGCATACTGCGGATCTTTCTGATTTCCTTCTGTCTCAGGATATCATTTACGTAGGCGGCGGCAACACGAAGAGCATGATTGCACTCTGGCAGACGTGGCATATCGATAAAATCCTCAGGCAGGCATGGGAGCAAGGTATCGTGCTTGCCGGTGTCAGCGCCGGGGCCATATGCTGGTTTGAACATGGATTCACGGATTCCATCCCGGGGACCATTACCCTGTTGCCTTGCCTTGGTCTTTTGAAAGGCACCTGTTGCCCTCATTACGACGGAGAACCTGTAAGACAACAGGCTGTCAAAGCGATGATGGCAGAAGACCGCATACAATCGACTTACGTCATTGACGATAGCGCCGCTATCCATTTCAGCGGGAATGAGGTCAAGACGGCTGTTTCATCCGTTAAGGGTAAGAAAGCTGCTTTTATCAACCATACAGGCCGGCATGACCTTAGCGTAGACTATCTGGGCGACTGACCGTGCCCATTACCCCAAGCGTTGTGCAAAGGCCGGGCTATTGCTACGCCACGGCAATGGAAGTGTCTTTTTAACGTCGGTAATGCCCATAGCCGACATCACCAGCCGTTCAAGACCGACAGCGGCACCCGCCGAATAATCGTCCGTGTCCTTAAACCGCGCCAAAAGACCAACTAGTGGACGGTAATCCTGTGCGTATTGAGGCAGGGTCAGTTCGACAACTCTTTTCTGGACGTCCGCGTTCTTGGTTCTCACGCTGCCGCCGGATATCTCCAGCCCTTTAACAGCTTCCCCGCTTTGAAACATGTCAGGCGAAGAAGCCACGATATCGTAGCCATAAACTTTGATGCGTTTCATTTCTTCCAGGCTCATATCGCCTGAAACAAATCTTTTTTCTTCTTCCGGCGTCAAAATGGGTTGCGCCATGGGATGGATGACGGTTTCCAGTGCGCCATTTTTCTTCCTGAAAAGCGGGGGATTTTCAACAATTGTAATGTTTACGCCGTTCTTTTTTGAGGGCGCGATGTAAGGCGAGTCATTACCATGAACTTCCATGGCACGTTCGTATGGAATGCGCGCGATGTTCTCGATTTCTTTTCCGCCGATGGCCAGGGACGGCGCAATAATTCCAAGCAGGATGGAAATGACCTTTTCCTTGGCTTCTGCGGGTGTTGTGGTGCCGCTTTGGAATGGAAGCTCGAGATCGATCTGATTGTGATACGGGATATGGAATTTTCCATCTTCACCCGGTCTGAAACAGAATGATTTCTGGAAGTATGGCTTCTTGCCTGCCATGACGATCAATTGTTTTTCAAATTGTGCGGACTGACGGAGGAAATAACGGCTTATAGAGCTGACGCCTGTAATCACTTCTGCGGTCGGACCGTTATATTCATGAACGCCATGGTGAACGATGGGTGTGTTGAAAAACACAAACCCCCGGCCTTGCAATTCTTTGTATATTACATTTTCAACATCACTTGATGCCTGATAAACGCCGATGTTTTCAGCGATATGATTGAAATAGAAGCTCAATTCTTCTTCAATAAAGTCAGACATGATCGTTCTCTCTTCCAAAATCCATATTACAAATATGCATAACTAACCTACCCCGACAATCGTTGTATGTGAAATAATTGTGCGGTTTTAATTATTCAGGAAGGCCTCAAATTGTTGTTGATCCTGATACAAAACAGCCTTCAGGCCGCAGGCGCGTGCTTGATCTACGTTTTCCCGCAGATCATCGACAAATAATGTGCCGGCTGGATTGATATCGGCCGCTTGCAAGACTTTCTCAAAAATGGCGCGTGAAGGCTTAACCAAGCCCATGTCAAAACTTAAAAATGCTTCGTAGTCAGCAAGCTTGAAATCGCTTAATTCCAGCAATCTGGTCCAATGTAAAAGATTGGTGTTAGACAGGAATACGATGCGGGCAGTTTTCTTTAATTCCGCCAGGTAGTCCAGCATGCCCGGCCGCATGGAAAGATGACAGCACCAGTCTTCGTTAAAAGTGTTCCAATCGTCCCTGTATCCGAATTCGCGTTTTATCATTGTAAAAAATTCAATAACGCTGCGTTCACCTGTTGAATAGGAAACATCCCGAAATTTCTTAAAAATATCGTCTTCAGACGTTTTGTCAGTACATTTCATCGATAATCTGGAGAGTAGTTTTTTGTTGTCGTGATCATTCACCACGCCACCCAGATCAAAAATGAATGTATGAAATTTTTTCATCTGTTTTGATTGGGAATTTGCGTTCCAACCTCCCAGTAGTTGGTATTCTGGGGGATACCGTCTTTAAAGGCACCCAGATTGTCCACGAGCAGAGATCCAGTTTCCCTGACAATTTTGACAATCAGATCCTTTTGAGCATGGTAATACGGGTGCGCCGTAACAAGCACGACAGTGTCGTACGCGCGCAAATCCTCGAGATTCTCCAACGCGGGGCAGCCGGTTAACCCGGTGATTTCCTTGCCTGTGTAGAACGGATCGTGGATAGCGATATTGACCACCGCCGGTTTAAGCCGTTTTACAAGTTCCAGGGTTGGAGAACGCGTATGAACCTTAAATGAGGGTCCATAAGAAAGCCCGAGAACCGCGACAGATTTAACCCCACGGTTTTTGATTACAGTTTCGAGCATATGCAACTGTGATTTGCCTTCCGCATTAAATTCGATAGCTTTTTCCAGTTTTCCCATGCCATTAGCGGCATCAGCCATGTATTTTTTTGCAAGCGGAATGCAATAACCACCGATACCCAATGATGGATGGTATCTTTCTATGTTCCATTTGGTCGATGCCAACTCAAAAACATCTACCATGTCATAGTCCGGAAAGGCGGTTGCCAGGCCATTGACGATATTCAAAGTAGTGTCACGCAGGAAATTCTCTACAATCTTCACAAGCATTGCATGTTTGCAGTCGCGTGCGACGTGAATATCCCCCGCAATACCTTCATAAATCTTTTTCATGAGATCAATGATTTCCAGGCTGTCTCCGCCAATAATCTTGGCGAGGTTTTGCATTCTCAAATTATCGCTGTTAAAAACATCGCGTCTTGGAGAGGCACCTATATGATAATTTTTTCCATGCACCCAGCCTTGTTGATCGAAGGCCGCATGTATATCCGAAAACCAGTTCGGCGATATCGTAGACTCTGCGATCAGATAAACCGGATAGTCCTTGTTTGATTGGTGTACGATTTTGGAAACGGCGTTTCGTATGGGCTCGTAGAATGTTTCACCTTCTTTTTCTGTCGGGACAGACAAGAAATGTATGGCGGAATCCTGAGGTGCCTGAAAATCATCAACATGCAACGCCGTAATGTGTTTTTTGTGTGCGCCGGAAGGGTCACGCACCAATTCATTTAATTCAACGCGCGGTAGTTTTCCTTCCTTAATATTGACGATCAACGGGCCATCAATATCCAGAATGGTGACACTTATGCCTTTGTCCGCAAACGCCTGTGCCAGCGTGTAGCCGATAAGACCGCCGCCCCAGATATGTATGTTTTTTAAATCATTCATTATCTTTACTTTCAGCCGTTGTAATATTTCGCTCTCAAAGCCGCCCGGTCCAATTTCCCGGTTCTTCCAAGGGGGATGCTGTCTACTTTTTTGAACACATCCGGAATTTTATATTTTGCGAGATATTTCAGTCCAAATGACGACAGTTCCTGGTCGGACACGTCTTCAGTGCCCTCAAAGGCAAGCATTGTTTTTTCGCCATAAATTTCATCCTTGATGGCGATGCAGGCGGCCAACCTAATCGAGGGGAATTTAAGATATACCCCCTCCACTTCCGCCGGCGCTATCTTGTTGCCACCGCGATGAATTTCATCTTTCAGCCGCCCGCTGATGGAAACGTATCCATCTGGACGTAAAAAGGCCAAATCGCCTGTTTTGAAATAATCTCCGTTAAATGCGGCGGAGGTCAGATCGGGTCTGCCCAGATAGAACATCATAATATGGTCTGTTTTGATCTGGAGCTCACCACTCTCTCCGGCTTCGGCGAAGCTTCCGTCTGATTTGACAATTTTGTACTGCACGCCGGGCGTCGGTTTGCCAATACTGTCGGAGCCCGTATCGTATGCTCCGGGCATGAGAATAAAATCTGCAGAGTTTGTTTCTGTGGACCCATAAATGTCGCAAAGATCGGATTTCGGGAATTTTTGCAGGAATGCCTTGCCCGTTGTCTCCGGCAAAACCTCGCCCCCCGCCATGTAAAGAACAGGTGCGTGCGAAAGAATGTCCTGCGATGTGTTTTGCAACATCATGCGCATCATGGAGGGCACAATCGGGAATTTTGTGACATTGTATTTCTCAACAAATCCTACGATCTCATCCGCAGAAAACTTCGGCACAATGAGAATGGTAGACCCACGCCACAGTGAAATGAGAGATGTCCACTGACCAAAGCTAAAAGTCAGCTTTAAAGCGATTAAAACGATATCGTCCGCTTCAAAGGGGATAAGAGAATGGACTCTTTCGAGTTTTTTACTGTATCCGACATGTGACACGACCACGCCTTTTGGTGCGCCTGTTGTGCCTGAAGTGAACACAATCAGTGCTGCGCCGGAAAGATGATCGAAGTTTTCCGGCCGGTGTACTGATTTTGATTGTATGAGGTATTCTTCTTCGTTCAGGACGAAAGCCTTATCCTGCAGATGCGTCGGTTTACCCACAATAAAGCGCGCCTTCGTCATTGACAGAATAGCGTCAACGGTATCGGCCGGTGTATTTTTGTCCAACGGCACCACTACACCTTGCGACAGAAGTACAGCCACAATGGCGATCAGATTTTCGGGCTTATTTTCAGTTACAACGATAACGGGTTCGTTTCGTTGCAATCCGCGCTGCAATAGAATTGTCGAGATTTCAGATGAGCGCCTGTTCAGTTCTTCATATGTGCACTGAAAATCAGGCGCAATGATTGCCGATTTTTCTTTGTGCTTTTTAAAGGATTCAGCAAGCATGCCATCAAGACGGTCATTACCCACTTCGTAATCTCCTAATTTTATTGCTGCTATTTAAATTATTGGTTACATTGACGTTTAATTAAGCGGGGTAAAAATTGGAAGAAAAAAATTACAACCCAGAACACAACTCGCCATTATGGGGGATTTCCACTTCGCATCTGGCTGATAAGCAGGATTTTGCCTCGCTTTTGGCTTACGAACCCAGCGTTATTGAGTTTTACAATTACCCGGATATCGATCCAATTGTTAAGTTTTGTGATCGTCACAACATCATTCCAGCCTTGCATGTTCCCACACCCTATAATGGAAGGACGCCTTTAACGCGTTTTTGCCCCACGGCTTCCGGCACCGCCCAAGAAATTGAGGCGGCCATAGAGATGACGCGGACAACGATTTCATGCGCTGCGGATATCGGGGCCCTGCATGTTGTTGTGCATTTTCCTACCCCTTTTCCGCCCTATTATCCGATCACGGATTCCGAGATTGCGCATTTTTTCGAAAATGTCTGCGATCACGCGAACAGTCTAAATGTTAATCTTTTGATCGAAAATCTTACCCCTAACCCGCATTTTTATACTCCGGACCATTATTTACGTCTTTGGAATGACTATAATCTTCATGCCTGCCTGGATGTCGGGCATGCTCATTTGCTGGAACCTACCTTTAGTGTTCAGGACTACATAGAAAACTGGCAGAATGCGGTTAAATCTGTTCATCTTTATAACATGACCAAAGAACGTTACAGTTCTTATGGGCATGAACCTATTGAGGTGAACCAATCCGAAGCTGATGGCTGGATAAACATGAAAAAGACGCTGGATAGCATCATTACCAAGTGCAATCCCCGCGCCATTATTCTTGAATATAATCCCATGGATGCCAAAGGAATAAAGAAGTCGGCCAAAAGCTGGAAAGATTTTAAACACAGAGAATTCCTATGAATCAGAATGCGCCAATGAATAAAGAGACTGATGTTCTCGTCATCGCCGCCCATCCGGATGATGCGGAACTTGCTATCGGTGGATTTATTTCATACCTGACCAACAATAGCGTGAAGGTAACAATTTTAAATTTTACAGTTTCTGAAGTAGACGACACATCGCGAGAAAAAAGAATCGCGGCTGCAACCAAGGCCGCGGCGATTCTGAATGCAAACCTTGATTGGGGAAATAATCAAAAACTGGATCAGGTTGAAGATCTTCTGAATTATGCCTGCACGAAGGAAGTCGACAGAATAGTTTCACTCTATAATCCAAAAATCGTCATTACACACACAGACATAGATTCTCATACGGATCATGTTATGCTTTCAAAGGCCGTTTTATCATCGTCAAGGCGATGGAATGCCGACATTTATGCCTTCCAGCCGAACGAGCACAAATCCCCCGTTTACCAATCATTTCAGCCGAATTTTTTTATTGATATCACCAAATATGCTCAAAAAAAATACGACGCCATTGATTGCTACAATTACAACAGTGCGAATTTCAGAAAACTGAACATTGATTCTATACGCAAACTGGATGCCGCCCGTGGCGTGTTGTGCGGCTATGAGTATGCCGAAGGGTTAAAAATTATCCGCAAACGCGGCATCAACTTCTTGTGAGTTTAGGACTGACACACATGAAACCTGAACATTACACATTGCCCGCGACTTCGAAAATTATTTGCCCGAATGTCAAAATGGGGAAAAACGTCACTATCGGGCAGAATGTAATCTTAGGAGGCGATGAAATATGCATCGGCGATGATGTCCGGATTGCCGATGGAACCGACATAAGATCCAGCCGCATCCAGATTGGCGCAGGAAGCGATATCGGCAAGAACGTAAAAATTCTTGTTGCTGATTTATTTGAAATCGGCCACGCCAGCCGTATAAGCGATAAAACATCCATAGCATGTCGCCGTTTTACCGCCAAAAAATTTTTGTACGTAGGTAATGATTTTTCCGTTGGGTATGGCGGCACTTATGAATCTACATCTATTGTTGAACTTGGCGAACGCGTGGCGCTGGGGCCCCATACAATACTGAACGCTAATCATAAAATTGTTATGGCGGATGATGTTGGATCAGGAAGTTATGTTTCTATCTGGACACATGGTTTTCATTTTGGCCATTCGACACTTGATGGCTATCCGCTAGCGCATGAGGGGGTGGTTATCGATCGCAATGTATGGCTGGGGTATCATGTTACGGTCCTGCCTTCGGTGAGCATCGGTGAGAATACTATCGTGGCGGCGTGCTCCGTTGTTTCCAAATCATTGCCGGCGAATTGCCTTGCAGCGGGCGCGCCTGCTGTGGCGAAAAAGAAATTACAGAGCAAATCCCTTGATGCCGCAGATAGTTATGCGCTGCTTGAAAATTTTATCCAAAAATGGGCCATCGAATTGCAATGGAAGGGCCTGAAGACGCAAATACTGGCGCATCCAGGCACGATTAAAATAAAATCCTCCAAGGAGACCGCGATAGTTCAAATTATAGATCAGGATCACGAACCCAGCTTCAGTGAGGCATGCAACGTTGATGGTTGCAGCTATATATTTATTGCTCCGTCAGAGCCGTATGATTATTCCAGTCTGTCCCATCAACAGGAAAACGTCGTTCTTTTTAGTATCAAAAAAAGGGAAATTTCGGGTGTACGCCGCGAAATCGCCGAAGATTTAAGAGATTTTCTTCGCAGACACACTCTCTCCTGCGGGGATGACAAGGTGTTTTCTTCAATAGAGCCAATAGTTTTTCAGAGATTGCGTAGCATGGTATAGCTATGCCGCGCTCGGTTAACCATTTGTCGCATAAAAATTTGAACAATAAGAAAAACCGTGTCTATACTCTAAAAACAATACAGCGGAGAGCAAGATGAAAGCTGAAAAAGTTACTCAAGTGGCAATCCCCGAGATTCAAATTTCTCGCTGGGCTAACATTGCAACAGACGGCACTCTGGATGTGCCCTCGGGCGTACGACCTATACAAATGTGCAGCAGTGATGGCACCGGCGCTCCGCTTGTGAAGACCGGCACGTTCGGTGCTGATGTCATCCGCTTTGGCCCTGGAAAGGGTGTCACTAATCATACGCATGAAGGGGCACACATCCTGTTCGTCATTAAAGGCAGCGGCTTCGTGGAATATGAAGGCGTAGATCATGCACTGGAACCGGGCGTCTGCTATCTCGTTCCGAGCATGGCCGATCATGCCATCAAGGCCACAACGGAACTTGTGTTGATTGCGGTTGGCAATGATCACCGTGCATTGGATAGCCAGGACCGTCTTGAGCTTGTCAGACCGGTAAAATAACCAGCCAGTGCAATGGAAACGTTGGGAAAAAATATTATTGCGATTGGCGGTGGTGGCTTTACGCATGAACCAGAAAATCCTTTACTGGATTTATATGTTCTGGAGCAAACCCACGCTGACAACCCCAGAATATCATTCCTTCCCACGGCTAATTCCAATCCGGCAAAATATGTCGAGGATTTTTACCGTTTTTTTTCCCAGTATAAATGCCAACCCTCGCATCTGGATTTATTCAATCCGCATACCAGTGACATAAAAGATTATCTGTTATCACAGGATGTTATTTATGTCGGCGGTGGAAACACCAAAAGCATGCTTGCAGTCTGGCGTGAATGGGGGATCGATACCATTCTAAAACAAGCCTGGGATCATGGTGTTGTACTCGCGGGCGTCAGCGCAGGCGCTGTATGCTGGTTTGAAGAAGGTGTTACAGCCTCCATTCCCGGGCATGTCACGCACATAAAAGGCCTGGGATTTTTAGATGGGTCTTGCTGTCCGCACTATGACGCAAGCCCGGACAGGCAAAGAGTCATTCATGAACGCATCGAGTCAGGTAGTATCCAACAAGGATTTTTAATAGACGATCATGCCGCCATTCACTTTGCCGGTCATTCAGTGAAATGTGCGGTTTCCTCTTTGCCAAACAGACGCGTATCAATTCTCAAGCTAGATCAAATTGACCTGCCCCCAATAAATTAGTCCAAAAGTTGGGAGAGTCTGCTAACCATAATGCAAGGAGCAGGCGAATGAAGAAGAGATTTACAGAAGAACAGATCATCAAGGTATTGAAGGAGCATGAGGCTG
>Ga0209066_10002092_pt1 | contig 25038 bp, 21 predicted proteins | sample All_14_2_FD_187198 | JGI IMG/M metagenome (GOLD analysis project Ga0209066, IMG submission 187198) | Freshwater microbial communities in response to fracking from Pennsylvania, USA - Allegheny Zone_MetaG_DW_15 (SPAdes) (version 2) ... | reverse complement strand
GCTGCTGGGCTCGCTGCCGGTGGCGATCTTCTATTCGTTCTTCGTCGACTACTACGTCTCCTCCCTCACCGGCGCGGTGAAGGAGTAGACGGCCCGCCTCAGGCCACAGGGCCGGGCGGGCCCGGCGGATGCGGCACGGGCGTCGGCATGTCTTCCGGCGCCGGCGTGCCCGGCGGCAGGGGCATCTCGGGCGGCACGGGGTCGGTCTTGCCGGGAACGGGCGGCACGGCAGGAACTTCGCGGGGCGTGTCTGCGGCGTCGAGCGTCATCGTCGATTTCCCTTCGATAGGTCCGAAAAACGAATGCCCGCCTCACGGCGGGCATCCGGCTTCAGAGGATCAAGGACCTAGCGGTCCTTGTTCTGCGGCTGCTGAGGCTGACCCGGCTGCTGGTTGGGCTGCTGGTTCTGCTTCTGCTGCTGCTCACGCTGGACCTGTTCGCGCTGCTGGCGATCGCGATCCTGCTGCTGCGAGGGATTCTGCTTCTGGTCGTTCATGGCGTTTCTCCATGTTCGCCGCGACCGCCGGAATGACGATCGCTGCTTACCAAACGTCTCGTTCGGGAACGGGGTTGCGCGTTCTGCCGTTTCTTGTGCTGCACGGATAGAGAACAATGTCAGGAGGTCCATCGTGAAGACCATTACGCGCGTCTACGACACCTATGCCGAGGCTCGTCAGGTCGTGGCCGACCTCGAAGCCGCCGGCGCCCCGCCGTCGGACATCAACATCATCGCCAACCGCTATGTGTGCGAACAGACGGTGCGGGGCGGAGAGGGCGCGGGGGCCGGCGCGGGCATCGGCGCGGCGCTGGGCGGCACGGCGGGATGCTGGCGGGGCTCGGCATGATCGCCATTCCCGGGCTGGGGCCGGTGATTGCCGCGGGCGCGTTGGCGGCGACGGCGGTCGGCGCCGTTGCCGGTGCGGCGACCGGCGGCCTCGTCGGCGCGCTCGTTTCGTCGGGCGTGCCGCAGCGGGAGGCCGAGGTCTATTGCGAGGCAGTCCGTCGTGGCGGCACGATGGTGACCATGCGCACCTCGGAGGCCGACGAACAGCGGGTGCTGTTGATCATGGACCAGCACCGCCCGATCGACTACGTCGCGCGCGAGACCGACTATCGCACCGCCGGCTGGACGCGCTTCGATCCCGAGGCCGAGCCCTATACGCCCAGCCAGACCGAAATCGAGCGCCTGCGCCGGCCCTATTCGGCGTCGTAAGAGGCCTCAGTTTTCCGGCACCTTGCCGATGCGCTCGACCGCGACCTTCAGACGAGCAGCGTCCTGGTCGAGGAAGCTCTTGAAAGCCGGCGCGTCGAGATAGGCGATGGGCGTCTCGACCTTGGCCATGGCCTCCTTGAACTCGGGATCTTCGGCCGTGCGGCGGACGGCGTCGCGCAGCGTCGTGAGGATCGGCGCGGGCGTGGCGGCGGGCGCGAACAGCCCCGACCAGATGTAGAAGGTCGCGTCGTAGCCCAGCTCCTTCATGCTGGGCACCTCCGGCATCGACGCGAGCCGCTTGTCGCCCCATACCGCGAGCGCGCGCATCTTCCCGGCCTTGATCTGGCCGATCGCCGCGGAAGGGCCCGAGGCCAGCGCATCGATCTGTCCGCCCAGCAGGGCGGCGACCGCGGGGCCGCCGCCTTGGTAGGGAATGTGGAACAGCTTGATGCCCGCAGCATCGGCGAAGATCTCCATCGCGACGTGCAGCGTGCCGTAGACGCCCGAGGAGCCGTAGTTGATCGTCCCGGGCTTCGCCCTGGCGGTATCGACCAGATCCTTCAGCGTCTTGTAGGGGCCGTCTTCGCGCACGACCAAGACCGTGGGATCGGCGCTGATCAGGGCGATCGGCGCGAACTGGTCGAGCTCGTAGGCCGGCGCGCGCCCTTGCAGTCGATCGGCCACCGGCAGGACCGAGATCGAGGACAGCGCCATCAGGAGCGTGTAACCGTCGGGCGCCGAGCGCGCGGCCTGCGCCGTGCCGACCGAGCCGCCGGCGCCGCCCTTGTTCTGGACGACGACCGACTGCTTGAGCAGCTTGCCCATGATGTGTGCCGTCGGCCGGCCGGTGATGTCGGCCACGCCGCCGGGTGGGAAGGGCACGATCATGGTGATCGGCCGCGACGGATAGGCCTCCTGGGCCCGGACCGGAAGGCCGAGCGGCAGCATCGCCGCACCGGCCAGAAGGGTACGCCGTTTCATCTCGTTTCCTCCATTCCCGTCTTGATTGATTACTTGCCCTTGGAGCCGGCCCTGGCAGCGCCGCTCCGCGTACCGGGATAGCTGGCGGTGAAGCCGAACAGGGTCGAGAGCGCGTCGGGCACCATGATCTTGTCGAGATCGTCCAGGCCCGCCGTCTTGGTCGGCTTAAGGCCCAGCACCAATGGTCCGGCCGGCGTCTTCCAGTCGCCCACGAAGGAGGCGACGGCGTCGAGCGCCTTCAGCGTCTCGCCGGTCTGCGCCCGCGCGAAGCCGGCCAGCGCGTCGAGTGCGGTGGTGATCAGTTCCTGGGGTTTGATGCCTTCTTCGGTCGCGAGGGCGGGGACGAGCTTGTCCAGCAGCTGCTTGTCGTCGATCGTGAGGGAGGCGCTGCGCAGCCGGCCCTCGTCCTTGGCGGTGTCCATGTCGGTGTCGTCGCTCACCCCGTCCACGATCATCGACAGAGCGAGGCGCGCTTGGCCGCGCAGGGTGACCTCCAGCAGGGTGAGCGTCAGGACCTTGGCGGCGGGGTCGATACGATAGTCGAGTGCGATGTCGAACGGCACCCTGGGGACGCCATAGGGTTCGAGCGCCGTGAACATCTCGTCGTCGCCGGTCATGCCCTCCATCCGGAGCCTGGCGAAGCGCGGTGCGAGATCGTCCTTGGAATCCTTCCGGAGGCGGTCGAAGTCGAGGTCGTCGACCGTCACCTTCTCGATCTTGATGGTGCTTTCCTTGTCGCCTGTCGCTGGATTGGCGGGCACCACGGCCACCACATCCTTCAGCACGAAACCCGCAGTGCCGAGCGGCTCGGCGCCGGCGTAACGCAGCGTCTTCAGCTCGAACTGGGGCTTGATCTCCTTCTCGAACCGCTCCAGCCCGTTCTGCGCCCATGACCCGGTCGCAACTCCGATGAAAAGCAGCGCCGACAGCAGCGCCGCGAAAACCACCCGCATGAATCGATCTCCTCGTCAGGAGGCAAGGATAGCACAGACCACTGCCCGTCCAGACCGCGCGCCCTATACGTAGGGAGGAATCGCTTCTGTCATCCGGACGGGGCATGGTGCGTCATCGACCACCCGAAGGAGACGAAAAATGATCCGCAAGGCAAAGGCCGAATGGCGCGGCACCGGCAAGGACGGAACCGGCGACCTGACCAGCGATTCCGGCGTCCTGTCCAAGACGCCCTATTCGTTCAAGACGCGTTTTCAGGGCGAGAAGGGCACCAATCCCGAAGAATTGATCGCCGCCGCTCATGCCGGCTGCTTCACCATGGCGCTGGCGTTCCAGCTGCAGACCGCCGGCTTCACGCCGACCCTGCTGGAGACCGAGGCCGCGGTCTCGCTCGATCAGGACGGTGCCGGCTTCAAGATCAGCAAGTCGGCCCTCACACTCGTGGCCGAGGTGCCGAACCTCGACCAGGCGACCTTCGACAAGTTGGCCGAGGCGGCCGAAAAGGGTTGTCCGGTCTCCAAGTTGCTCAACGCCGAGATTACGCTTCACAAGACTCTGAAGTAGTCTCCGGCCATGACAAATCGCGGGCGCTGCCTCATGCAGTGCCCGCAACCCGGGGAGATATCGATGGTTCGTGCGTTCGCCTGTTCGCTCGCGTTGCTGGTCCTGCCACTCGCGGCGGTCATGGCCCAGAGTACGCTCACCAAGGAAGACGCCGAGAAGATGGTGATCGGCCTCTACGCCGTTTCCGTGGCCGTGGACACCTGCGATCTCGACATGACCAAGGAGCAGGAGACGCGACTGGAGTTCTGGATCGCCTGGGCCGAGAAGCAGCTCGACATCGCCGATCGCAAGCTCGACAAGACCTACGACACGATGGAAAAGGAAGCCGAGAAGAACAAGAAGGACTTCTGCGAGAAGATGATGCCGATCGCCACGCAGGCCCTGAAGGAACTTCCGCCGGCGATGTAGGGCCGAGCGACGCTCGGCCTCCGCAGCGGCAGGACATTGCCTTTGGCAATGTCCGGGAGCGCCGAAGAACGAACGACGACAGCGCTACTTCAGTTCGATCCACGCCGGCGCGTGGTCGCTCGGGCTCTCGCGCCCGCGTTCGTCCCGATCGACGCCGCCGCGCTTCAGGCGCGCGGCGAGATCGGGGCTGAGCAGCAGATGGTCGAGTCGCAGGCCGGCATCGCGCTCCCAGCGCTGCCGCTTGTAGTCCCAGAACGTGTACATCGGCTCGCCGGGATGGAGCCGGCGCAGGCCGTCGGTCCAGCCCTGCGCCAGCAGCTTCGCGAAGGCCGCGCGCGGGGCCGGCTGGACCAGCGCATCGTTCTTCCACGATCGCAGCGAATAGATGTCGAAGTCGGTCGGCACGATATTGTAGTCGCCGGCCAGCACGACCGGCACGCCGCTCTTCAGGAGCGACTTCGCGTGGCGCTGCAGGCGGCGCAGCCAGTCGAGCTTGTAGTCGAACTTCGGCCCCGGCTGCGGATTGCCGTTGGGTGCATAGAGGCAGCCGACGACCAGGCCTTTCACCGCCGCCTCGATGTAGCGGCTCTGCGTGTCGCTGCGGTCGCCCGGCAGGCCCTTGCGCGTCAGCACCGGCTCAGCCCTGCGTACGAGGATGGCGACGCCGTTCCAGGTCTTCTGTCCCTGCCAGACCGCATGATAGCCGGCCCGCCGCAGATCGGCCGCGGGGAAGGCCTCGTCGGCTGCCTTCAGTTCCTGCAGGCAGACGATGTCGGGCCTGGCGCGCTTCAGCCAGCCGAGCAGATTGGGCAGGCGCCGATTGACGTTGTTCACGTTGAAGGTGGCGATCTTCATGGTCAACGATACCCCGCCGCCTGCAGTTCGAAGAGTTCGGCGTAGCGGCCCTGCTGCGCCATCAGCTCCTCGTGCGTGCCCTGGGCTTCGACCCTGCCGTCGGCCAACACCAGGATGCGGTCGGCCATGCGGACGCTGGAGAAGCGGTGGGAGATCAGCACCGCGGTCTTGCCCTGGCTCAGCTCCTTGAAGCGCTGGAACACCTCGAATTCGGCGCGGGCGTCGAGCGCAGCGGTCGGCTCGTCGAGGATCAGGACCTCCGCCTCGCGCATGTAGGCGCGGGCAATCGCGACCTTCTGCCATTCGCCGCCCGACAGTTCGACGCCGTTCTTGAAGCGCTTGCCGATCATCTGGTCGTAGCCAAGGGGCAGCCGCGCGATCACCTCGTCGGCCTGGCTGCGGCGGGCGGCGCGCGCGATGCGCTCATGATCGTCGCGCGCCTCAACGCGACCCACTGCGATATTGTCGCCAGCCGGCAGATTGTAGCGCACGAAGTCCTGGAAGATGACACCCATGCTGCCGCGCAGCTCGTCGAGCCCGTAGTCACGCAGGTCGCGGCCGTCGAGCAGTATGCGGCCCTCGTCGGGGTCGTAGAGCCGGGTCAGCAGCTTCACCAGGGTGGTCTTGCCGGCGCCGTTCTCGCCGACCAGCGCCACCACCTCGCCAGCCTTGAGGGTGAAAGAGAGATGGCGCACCGCCCAGCGCTCGGCGCCGGGATAGATGAAGCCGACATCCTCGAACACGAAGCCGTCACGAATCGGTTTGGGAAAGGCCAGGGGATTGGCCGGCGAATGAATCTCCGGCCGGACCGCGAAGAAGGAGAAGAGGTCGTCGAGATAGAGCGCCTGGCCCGCCACCGAGGAGAAGCCGCTCAGCAGCGATTCGAGCAGGGTGCGCAGGCGGCGGAACGAGCCGGCCAGGAACGTCAGGTCGCCGACCGAGAATTCGCCGGTCAGGGTGCGCCAGGCGATGTAGGCGTAGGCGAAGTAGTAGCCGATCGTGCCGATCGTCGTGAACAGCGCGCCCCAGCCGGCGCGGCGCAGGGCGAGGCGGCGGTTGGCGTCGTAGAAGGAGGCGGCGAGCCGGCGATAGCGATCGATCAGGAAATCGTTTAGGCCGAAGATCTTCACTTCCTTGGCCGTCTCCACGCTGGCCGCGGTCTGGCGGAGATAGTCGAGTTCGCGGCGCTCGGGGGTGCGGCCGAAGTCGAGCGAGTAGCTCTTGGCGTTGAAATGCGCCTCGCCCAGGAAGGCAGGGACCAGCGCCACCAGCAGCAGCACGATCAGCCAGGGCGCGAAGACGATCAGGCCGGCGGCGAGGCTCGCCACCGTCACGAGATCCTGGGCCTGCGAGAAGAGCTGGCTCATCAGGGTCATGCGGCCGCTGGTCTGGCGGCGCGCCCGCTCCAGCTGGTCCTGAAACTCGGCATCCTCGAAGTCCTCGAGGTCGAGCGTCGCGGCATGCTCCATCAGCCGCACGCTCGAACTGGTGCTGACCCGCTCGGCCAGCAGCCCGTCGAGCAGCGCGACGATGCGGCCCAGTATGTCGGCCAGCACCGCTACCGCGAACTCGGCGCCGAGCAGCAGGCCGAGCCGGTTGAGATGGCCGCTGTCCAGCCATTGCTGCAGCGTCGCCGGCTTGTCCGCGAGCTGCACCAGCATCACGACATCGTCGATGATCAGCTTGCCGACGTAGAGTGTCGCGACCGGCAGCAGGGCCCGTATCAGGCGCAGCACGATCGTCGACGCCGCAAGGGCGGGGCTCGTCGCCCAGACCATGGCGAGGAAGGGGCGCAGGTTCCGGAGCGCGCCGAGCCGCTCCCGAAACGAGCTGGCGCCGATCGTCGACGGTGCAGGCATCCCGGCTCAACCCCGGCGGTGGGGTGCGGGTTCCGGCTCAGCCATCCGGCATGGGCTGGGCGTCCAGCCACTGCCGCGCGAGGTGCAGTTCTCGGAAGATCGCGAGGGGCCGCCGGGCCGTGGCGGCGGCGGCGAAGCTCTTCGCCTGTCCGAAGCTCGTCTCGGACGCGGCGACGATCGCCAGCGGTCCGACCTGGCCGTGCTGGGCATAGAGCATGACTCTGGCGCCCAGCGCCCGCAGGTTCTCGTCGCTCAGCGCTTCGGGTGTGTGGGTGATCTCGAAGATCTTGCGATAGCCCATCGCACCGTCGGCCGTGACGCCCGCGAAATAGCGCTCGATGTCGCTCACCGTCACCCTGTCCTGGGCGACGGCGACGACCAGCCGGTCGGTATGCGAGATCGTCCACTGAACAGGCATCGGAGGAATTCTAGCACGGAATGGATGACGCACGGGACCCGGAGGCGGCATAGTGCGGCCTCCGGGGGAGTATCATGAGCATTCGCGTTTTTTCCGTCGTCCTCGTTGCCTCGCTTCTGGCCGCCACGATGCCGGCCAGCGCCGAAATCCTGCCGACGCCGCCCGGCTGGCAGATCGAACGAGCGGTCCTGGTGAACCGGCACGGCGTGCGCTCGCCGACGGCCGCCAACGAGGAACTCGACAAGTACAGTGCGACACCGTGGCCGACCTGGCCTGTCGAGCCCGGCTTCCTGTCGCCCCGCGGCGAAGAGCTCATGCGCCTGATGGGTGGCTACTACCGCGTTCTCTACGGCGGTCGTGGACTGGTCCAGGCGGACGATTGCCCGGCCGTCGGCACGGTCGCGGCGTGGACCGACCTTTCGCAGCGGACGCGGACGTCGGGCGCCGCGCTGCTGGCCGGCATGTATCCGCGCTGCGCCAATCTGCCCCTGCGCAACCAGGCCAACTTCACGGTACCGGATCCCCTCTTCAATCCGCAGCCGACCGCGTCCTGTCCGATGGATCTCGCGGCCAACCGGGCAGCCATCATGTCCCGTCTGGGTGGCAGCTTCGCCTCGGTGCAGCGCGACTACGCCACGTCGCTGTCCATGATGCAGTCCGTACTCTGTCCGGCCGATGCGTCCAAGGGTGCCGGCGGCGGCAGCTGTGGCGAAGCCGGCACCGCCAACGGAATCGTCGCGGGGACGGAGGACGGCGTGCGGCTGCGTGGACCCCTGGGCTATGCCTCGACGGCGGCTGAGAACTTCCTCATGCAATCGGCCGAAGGGATGCCCAAGGATCAGGTCGCCTGGGGCCGCCTCGCGCATGACGACACTTTGCGCGAGCTCCTGACGCTGCATCAGCTGGACCAGGACCTCACCCAGAAGACGAAGACCATCGCCCAGCAGCGCGGGTCGAATCTTCTCACTCTGATCGGCGCGATCCTGGTGAACGGTCATAGTTTCCCCGGCCATGCCGCCACCGGCCAGCCCGTGCGGCTGGGATTCCTGGTGGGGCACGAGAGCAACATCCACAATCTCGCGGCCTTGCTCGACCTGACCTGGCAGATCCCGGGCTTCCTGCCCGGCGAAGCCTCGCCTGGCGGCGCCTTGGCCTTCGAGCAGTTCCGCGACGTCGCGAACGGAAAGCGCTATGTGCGCGTTGCCTATTATGCGCAGACACTGGACGAGATGCGCCGTCGTGCGCCGTTGAACTACCGCGATCCGCCGGGGATGGTGCAGGTGGCGCTGCCGGCGTGCTCGGCCGATCAGGTCAATAATGCGTGTCCGCTGGAAACCTTCCTGAAGATCGCGAAGGCGGCTGTCGATCCCGGCTGCATCACGGCGATGGCGGGCAATTACTAGCGGTCGGAAACGAGGCGCTCGCGGCCGAGCGCCGTGATCGCATCGCCTTCCGGGCTGGTTTCGATCAGGGACAAGTGAAGGAGGCGTGCGCGATGCTCTTCGGGCATCGATGCGGCCGTGCCTTCGGCCAGCGCACGCAACGAAGCAAGAGCGGCCTGGGTAAGCGGCGCGATCAGGCCTTTGGGCATAGTTCGAATGTCTCTCGCCATGTATGTCATCACCTCCGGATTGAGCGGTGATAACGGCCGGAGGTCGCGAAAGTTGAAGGCGCAGACCTCGATTACGCGGGGAACCGCCCCGACTTTGCCCGGTTTTGGGCGAGCGCCTAAGCGTCGGCCGTCACGCGCGACGGCGGGTCGAGCAGGGACACCAGCACGCGCTCGAGGCTTTCCGCTTCGAGCGGTTTGGGCAGGACGGGAACGTTGGCATAGCGCCGGTCGATGCTGTCTCGCTGATAGCCGGTGACGAAGACGAACGGGACGCCCCGCGCGATCAGGAGGTCGGCCAGCGGGTCGGCGAACTCGCCTGCGAGGTTGAAGTCGAGGAGCGCTCCGTCGAATCGCTCGCTGCGCGCCGCTGCCAGTCCGTCGGCGAGGCCGCCATAGGGGCCCAGAACGGTGGCGCCGAGATCTTCGAGGATGCGCTTGGCCATCATGCCGACCAGCACCTCGTCCTCGACCATGAGAAGTCGCCGGCCGGCGAGACTGCGGGAGCGCCGGCTCGGCACCTCGCGCGGTCCGTCCGCTTCGGGCTCCCGAGCAGGCGCCGGACCGACGATCTGAGCGCGCGGAATGGACAGACGGCAATGCAGCCCCTCGGGCCGCCAGTCGTAGGACACGCCGCCGCGGAACTGCGCCTCGATCGAGGAGCGCACGATCGACAGGCCGAAGCCCAGCGATTTCGGCTCCACCGCGGGCGGCCCACCGGTCTCGACCCAGTCGACGACCAGCGCCTGATCGTCGAGTTTCCAGACGAGCCGCAGATGGCCGGTTTCGGTCGATAGCGCGCCGTACTTGGCCGCATTGGTGGCGAGCTCGTGCACGGCGAGGGCCACGGCCTGCGCGGTCGCCGGCAGCAGCATGGCGGGCGGGCCGCCGGACTCGATGCGCTGGCGATGGTCGGTGCGATAGGGCGCCAGCTCCTCTTCGACGATCTGGCTGAGATTGGCCCCCTGCCAGCGGGTCGCCGACAGGAGGTTATGCGTGGCGGCGAGTGCATGGATGCGGCCCTCGACCGTCGAGACGAACTCGGGCGTGCTCCTGGCCTTGGTGAGACGCAGTACAGACAGGACCACGGCCAGCATGTTCTTGGCGCGATGATCCACCTCGCGCGCCAGCACCAGCTGTCGCTCCTCGGCGCGCTTGCGCTCGGTGATGTCGACGGTGACACCGTTCATGCGCAAGGCCGTGCCGTTGGCGTCGCGCGAGACCACTCCCGCCCCGAAGCACCAGCGGACCTCGCCGCTGGGCCGGATGATCCGGAACTCGACCTTGAAGCGGCTGGCACCGGTGGCGACGACCGCCCCCGTCGAATTCCTTTCGCGATCCTCGGGGTGGATCATCGCCTCGATGCGCTCGATCGTGGGCGTGAACAGCGCGGGGTCGACGCCAAAGATACGATAGGGTCCGTCGTCCCACTCGACGCGACCCGAGACGAGGTCGACTTCCCACGATCCCATGTCGCCGGCGCTGAGGGCGATCGAGCGTCGCTCCTCGCTGCGTCGCAGCTGCTCGGTCTGCGCCTCCAGCGCGGCGGTGCGTTCGGCGACACGCTTCTCGAGTTCCCTGTTCATCGCCTCGAGTTCGCGGGTCTTGCGGTACAGCTCGATGAAGACCCGGACCTTCGCGCGCAGCACCTCGGGCACCACGGGGACCGTTACGTAGTCGACGGCCCCGATTTCGTAGCCGCGCAGATGATCGGTCTCGGCGATCTGCACCGCCGACACGAAAATGATGGCGAGCTTCTGGAAGCGCGGGTGCTCGCGGATCATGGCCGCGAGCTGGAACCCGTCGATCTGCGGCATGACGACGTCGATCAGCACGACCGCGACGTCGTCCAGCTTGAGCAGCAGGCCGAGCGCCTCGTGCGGCGAGTTCGCCTTCACGAGATTCTCCCCGAGTTCGCCGAGGATGACTTCGTAGCTCAGCAGTTTCGCCGGCTGATCGTCGATCAGCAGGATGTTGACCTTGTCCATGGGGGCTGATGCCTGGGCCAAGGTCAGCGATGCAGCCAGAGGCGCAGCGCCGAGAAGAGCTGCTCGGTGTTCACCGGCTTGGCGAGATAGTCGGAGGCGCCCGCTTCCAGGCACTTCTCGCGATCTCCCTTCATCGCCTTGGCGGTGAGGGCGAGGATGGGCAGGCGGCGCAGGGCCGGCTTGCTGCGGATCAGGGTCATGGTCTCGTAGCCGTCCATGTCGGGCATCATGATGTCCATCAGCACGATCGCTATGTCAGGCGAGTTCTCGAGAATTGAGATCGCCTCGGCGCCGGTCGTCGCGGTCAGTACCCGCATGCCGCGCCGCTCCAGCGCGCTCGACAGGGCGAAGATGTTGCGGGCGTCGTCGTCGACCACCAGCACGGTGCGGCCGGCGAGAACTTCGTCGGAGCCATGCAGCCTCTCCAGCATCCGCTGCTTTTCAGGCGCCAGCGCCGCCGCCGCGTGATGGAGGAACAGGGAGGTCTCGTCGAACAATCTCTCGGGCGAGGCGGCGCCCTTGACCACGATGCTGCGCGCCATCGAATGCAGCCGGCCTTCCTCGTCGGCGCTCAGGTCGCGGCCGGTGAACACCACGACGGGCAGATCGGCCAGCGACGGGTCGGCCTGCAGGGACTCGAGTACTTCGAAACCCGACATGTCCGGCAGCCGCAGGTCGAGCACCATGCAGTCGTGGCGGCCGGCCCGCAGCCTCTCGAGGGCCTCGCGCCCCGACGCGACCATGGCGATCTCGACATCGGGATGGTCGAGCAAGGCGGCGATGCTCGAACGCTCCGCCTCGTCGTCCTCCGCGATCAGCAGCTTCTTGCGACGCGGCCGGACATAGTCGTTGATGCGCGCCAGCGCTGCATTGAGCCCTTCGGTGGAGGTGGGCTTGCTGAGATAGGAGAAGGCACCGCGCGACAGGCCCTGCTGGCGGTCCTCGTCCATGGTCAGGATCTGCACCGGTATATGGCGCGTCTCCAGCGTGCGCTTGAACTGGCTGAGGACGTTCCAGCCCAGCATGTCCGGCAGGAACACGTCCAGTGACACGGCAACGGGCTTGTACTGGAGCGCGAGGTCCAGCGCTTCGGAACCTCGCGCCGTCACCACGGCCTTCAGCCCGGCCGCATGCGCGGCATCGACCAGGATTCCGGCGTAGTTGGCATCGTCCTCGACGACCAGCAGCACGCGGTCGCCCGGCTGCAGCTCGTGGCGATCGTCGGGGAACTGGTCCGCGAGATGTTCCGGCAAGGCAACGGACGCCAGCGGCTGCGCTCCCGGGCTCGCCGCGGGTTGGCGCACGGCCGTGCACGGGCCGGTGTACATCATCGGCAGGTAGAGCGTGAACGTGCTGCCGAGGCCCGGGGTGCTGCGCAGCGCGAGTTCGCCGCCCAGCAGGCTCGCCAGCTCGCGGCTGATCGCGAGGCCGAGGCCGGTGCCGCCATACTTGCGGCTGGTGCTGGCGTCGGCCTGCTGGAAGGCCTCGAACACGATCTTCTGCTTCTCGGCCGGGATGCCGACACCGGTGTCGGTGACCTCGAAGGCAACCGCCGCACTCGCCTGATTCAGGGCAACGTTGTCGGAGCGCCATCCGGCGGTCACCGGCGCCACGCGCAGGCGCACGCTGCCCTCGGCGGTGAACTTCATGGCGTTCGAAAGCAGGTTCTTCAGGATCTGCTGCAGGCGCTTGGAATCGGTGACGATGGACCGGCCGAGCCGGGGATCGATCTCGACTTCGAAGGCGAGGCCCTGCGACTCGGCCTGGTGGCGGAATGGACGCGCGACCGATTCGAGCACGTTGGCGAAGTAGATCTCTTCGGCCTCGACGGTAACGGTGCCGGATTCGATCTTCGACAGGTCGAGGATGTCGCTGATGAGGTTCAGCAGGTCGGTGCCGGCGCCATGGATGGTGCGGGCGAACTCGACCTGCCGCGGCGCCAGGTTGCCGTCGGGATTCTCCGCGAGCTGCTGGCCCAGGATCAGGATGGAGTTGAGCGGCGTGCGCAGCTCGTGGCTCATGTTGGCCAGGAACTCCGACTTGTAGCGCGAGGTGAGCGCCAGCTCCGAGGCCTTCTCCTCGACCGCGCGCCGCGCCTGCTCGATCTCCTGGTTGGCGCGCTCGACCTCGGCGTTGCGTTCGGCGAGCTGGGCGGCCTTCTGCTCGAGCTGCTCGTTGGTCTGCTGCAACTCGCTCTGCTGGCTCTGCAGCTCGCCCGCCAGGGTCTGCGATTGCTGCAGCAGGCTTTCGGTCTGCATCGTAGCCTCGATCGAATTCAGCACGATGCCGATCGACGCGGTGAGCTGTTCGAGGAAGGCGATCTGCAGGTCGGTAAAGGTGCTGAGCGAGGCCAGCTCGATCACGGCCTTGACCTGACCCTCGAACAGCACGGGCAGGACGATGAGGCTCCTGGGCGGGGCGCTGTACAGGCCGGAGGTGATCGGGCGCGCGGCGTCCGGAACGGCCGATATGTGGATCGGCCGGCCGTCGGCCGCGCATTGGCCGACCAGGCCCTCGCCGACACGCAAGGTTTCGGGATGCCCGTCGCCCATCGCATCGGCATAGACGGAAAGCAGGCGCAGCCGGGACTTTCCGTCGTCGACCGTCTGATAGATCACCGCCTGGTGCGCGTTCACGAGCGGCGTCAGCTCGCTCAGGATCAGCCGTCCGACGGTTCCGAGGTCGCGCTGGCCTTGCAGCATGTTGGTGAACTTGGCGAGGTTGGTTTTCAGCCAGTCCTGCTCGGTGTTGCGCTCCGTCGTGAGACGGAGGTTGTCGATCATGGTGTTGAGCTTGTCCTTGAGCTCCGCCACCTCGCCCAGCGCATCGACCTGGATCGAGCGCGTCAGATCGCCCTTGGTGACCGCCGTCGCCACTTCGGCGATGGCGCGGACCTGGGTGGTGAGGTTGGCCGCCAGGAGATTCACGTTGCCGGTGAGGTCCTTCCACGTGCCGGCGACGCCGGGGACCTGCGCCTGGCCGCCCAGCTTGCCCTCGGTGCCGACCTCGCGGGCGACGCGCGTCACTTCGCCGGCGAAGCCGTTCAGCTGGTCGACCATGGTGTTGATGGTCTCCTTGAGCTGAAGGATCTCGCCGCGCACGTGGACGGTGATCTTCTTGGAGAGGTCGCCGGTTGCGACGGCGGTGGTCACCTCCGCGATGTTGCGGACCTGCGTCGTGAGGTTGGCGGCCAGCAGGTTGACGTTGTCGGTGAGGTCTTTCCAGATGCCGGCGACGCCCGGCACCTGCGCCTGTCCGCCGAGCTTGCCCTCGGTGCCGACCTCGCGGGCGACGCGGGTCACCTCGCCGGCGAAGCCGTTCAGCTGATCCACCATCGTGTTGATCGTATCCTTCAGCTGAAGGATCTCTCCGCGCACGTCGACCGTGATCTTCTTGGAGAGGTCGCCGGTCGCGACGGCGGTGGTCACCTCGGCGATGTTGCGTACCTGGGTGGTGAGGTTGGCCGCCAGCAGGTTGACGTTGTCGGTGAGGTCCTTCCAGGTGCCGGCGACACCGGGCACCTGTGCCTGGCCGCCGAGTTTCCCTTCGGTGCCGACTTCACGGGCAACGCGTGTCACCTCGCCGGCGAAGCCGTTCAGCTGGTCGACCATCGTGTTGATCGTATCCTTCAGCTGAAGGATCTCGCCGCGCACGTCGACGGTGATCTTCTTGGACAGATCGCCGTTGGCCACGGCGGTGGTAACCTCGGCGATGTTGCGGACCTGGCCGGTGAGGTTGGTGGCCATGAAGTTGACGTTGTCGGTCAGGTCCTTCCAGGTGCCGGCGACGCCCGGCACCTGCGCCTGGCCGCCGAGCTTGCCCTCGGTGCCGACCTCTCGCGCCACGCGCGTCACTTCGCCAGCGAACGAGTTGAGCTGATCGACCATCGTGTTGATGGTCTCCTTCAGGCGCAGGATCTCGCCGGAGGCATCGACGGTGATCTTCTTGGAGAGGTCGCCGCCGGCCACCGCGATCGTGACGTCGGCGATGTTGCGCACCTGGGTGGTGAGGTTGGCCGCCAGCAGGTTGACGTTGTCGGTGAGGTCCTTCCAGGTGCCGGCGACGCCCGGAACCTGCGCCTGTCCGCCGAGCTTGCCCTCGGTGCCGACCTCGCGGGCGACACGCGTCACCTCGCCGGCGAAGCCGTTCAGCTGGTCGACCATCGTATTGATGGTTTCCTTCAGCTGCAGGATTTCGCCGCGCACGTCGACGGTGATCTTCTTGGAAAGGTCGCCGCGCGCGACCGCCGTCGTCACGTCGGCGATGTTGCGGACCTGCGCCGTCAGGTTGGTCGCCATCGAGTTGACGTTGTCGGTCAGGTCCTTCCAGGTACCGGCCACGCCCGGGACCTGCGCCTGGCCGCCGAGCTTGCCTTCCGTGCCGACCTCGCGCGCCACGCGGGTGACCTCGCCGGCGAAGCCGTTCAGCTGGTCGACCATGGTGTTGATCGTGTCCTTCAGCTGAAGGATCTCCCCGCGGACGTCGACGGTGATCTTCTTGGAGAGATCGCCGCGCGCGACGGCCGTCGTGACGTCGGCGATGTTGCGCACCTGGTCGGTCAGGTTGCCGCACATTGCGTTGACCGAATCGGTGAGGTCCTTCCAGGTGCCAGCCACGCCCGGGACGATGGCCTGGCCGCCCAGCTTGCCCTCGGTGCCGACCTCGCGCGCCACGCGCGTCACTTCCGAGGCGAAGGAGCGCAGCTGGTCGACCATGGTGTTGATGGCCTCCTTCAGCTGCAGGATCTCGCCGCGCACGTCGACGGTGATCTTGCGCGAGAGGTCGCCGTTGGCCACGGCGATGGTCACGTCCGAGATGTTGCGCACCTGGGCCGTCAGGTTGTTGGCCATCGAGTTGACGCTCTCGGTGAGCTCGCGCCACACGCCGGTGACTTCGCTCACCTTGGCCTGGCCACCCAGCTTGCCCTCGGTGCCGACCTCGCGCGCCACGCGCGTCACCTCGGAGGTGAAGATCGCGAGCTGCTTGATCATGGTGTTGACGATGGTTGCGGCGCGCAGGAACTCGCCCTTCAACGGGCGACCGTCGACGTCGAGCCGCACGGTCTGGAGCAGGTCGCCCTGCGCCACGGCGCCGATCACACGGGTCACTTCGGTCGTGGGCCACACCAGATCGTCGATCAGCGTGTTGACGGAACTTTCCATCTCGCCCCAGGCGCCCGCCGACAGGCCAAATTTCACCCGCTGACGGGTGCGGCCCTGCTCACCGACGGCCTTGCCGATACGTTCGAGCTGTTGGGCCATGCTCTCGTTGCCGGCTGCGATTTCGTTCACGACCGAGGCGATCTTGCCCAAGGCGCCCTCGTCGGCGCCGGTGAGACGGACAGCGAAATTGCCGGCCCTTATCTCCTGCAACATGCTCAGCAGGTCGCGAAGGTCCGGGGAAGAGGGCGTGCGAACGGGATGAGAAGGCGATGGCGCCGTCGGCCCATGCGCAACGGTTGAACCGGCGTCAGCGGTCATGACAAAGCCCCCTCGGTTCGGGAGCGCGCCACCCGCGGATTATTTTGCGGTTCCCGGGAACCGGTTCCAGCGCAGGTTGGACCCCCTCTAGCGAGTGACAACGCGCTTCATTGCGATGGGTTCCGCATGACTTTCGCCAGGCTCTGGCGAATTCGGGTCAGCCCTCTCCGAACTCCATCGCCTCGCGACGTCCGGCCTGTTCGTTGGCCATCATCACCAGCCCGTAGGTCACGACGACGATGAAGACGATGGTGGCGTAGAGCGTGTAGGAGTGCGTCGCCGCGGCGGCGCCGGGCGGCAGGACGTGAACGACCTCCAGGCTGAGGACGCCCGCGCGAACGACCCGGGCGACGCCCAGGCCCACGAAGGCGAAGGCCGCCGGCAGGCGACTCTGCAGTCTGTCCCGATGGCGCCCCTGCCATATCTCCCACGCCGAAGCGAGGCCCAGCAGTCCGATCGTCAGCGAGAACGGAATGGAGGCGGCCTGCCGTCCCGCGCCCAGCGCGCGGAGCACGACGAACAAGGCAAGGAAGACGAGGCTGACCGAGATGCAGGCCATGAACAGCCCGACCAGGTCGTTGAACCCTCGGTTGGCGTGACGCAGGCTCAACCACATGGCGGCAAAGCCCGCGACGATCACCATGTTGGCCAGGACATTGAGGGCCACGTCGGCCTGCGACGTGCGGAAGTGCAGGATCAGGGCACCCAGGCCGGTGAACACCAGCACGACCATCCAGGCTCGGAGCGCCGGTGCCTCGCGATGGAGGTACCAGGTCAGGAACGCCGCGCCCGCGCAGAAGAAGGTGACGACGCCGCCGATCAGATAGAGCGCCTTGACGTTCACTTCCATGACCATCAGGCCGGAGGGGCGACCGACAGGCCCTTGACCTTGTGGCGGTCGATGAAGCCCTGGACCATGCCCGACTTCTTGGCTTTCTCGACGAAGTCGGCAAGGAAGGCCGCTGCCTCGATATTGGCCTTCGCCGTGCCGACCGCCTGCTGCACCGCGGTGAACTTGCCGTCGAGGATCTTCAGCCCCGGCGCCTTCTCCACATCCTTGAGAAGGCCGGGGCGGAGGCCGGCGAGCACCTCAAGCTTGTCCGACATGAACTTCTCGTAGGCGGCGTCGAGGCCGTTGACCTGGACGAGCGTGGCGTTGCGGATGTTGTTCACCAGCCAGAGATCGTAGGCGGAACGGGCGGAGACGGCGATGCGCACGCCCGCCTTGTCGACGTCGGCGATCGATTTGATGGGCGAGCCTTCGGGCACCATGTAGGTGGCCTCGATCTCGACATAGGCGGCGGTGAACTGGATCTTCTCGGCGCGCTGCGGTTCGGCGCCGATCAGACCGATGTCCCACACGTCCTTGCCGACCTGGTCACCCAGCTCGCCGGGCGATTTGAACGTGACATACTTCACGGGCACGCCCAGCACCCCCGCGATCTCGCGCGCCATGTCGGGTGCGACACCGGTCGGATCGCCGCTCTCGCTGCGGCCGGTCACCAGCAGGAAGTTGGAGAGGTTGATGCCGGCGCGCAGGACGCCAGTCGGGGCAAGTTGGGCTCGGACCTTGTCGTTCATCCCGACAGTCTATGGCCAACCGGTCGCGGATGGTAGGTTGATCACTGCCCCTTGGCCCGTCTTCGGTCACAGGGCCAAGTCGTCCGATTCAGGCTACAATCCAGGACATGAACGCCGATATCGTCGTCGAGACCACCGCCGGGAGGATCCGCGGCATTCGCGATCGCGGAGTCGAAATCTTCAAGGGCATTCCGTATGCCGAGCCGCCGCTTGGCGACCTGCGCTTCCGGCCGCCGCGCAGGCCAACCTCCTGGAGCGGGGTCCGTGACGCACTCGAGTACGGCCCCATGGCGGTGCAGAGTCCCAACGTCTTCGCGCTGCCCGGGGATCTGCTGCGGCTCTTCACCCTGGCGGGCGGGCAGAAGCTCGACGAGGACTGCCTCTACTTGAACGTCTGGACCTCGGGGCGCGAGGGATCGCGGCGACCGGTCCTGTTCTGGTGCCACGGCGGCGCCTTCATCACCGGTTCCGGCTCATCGCCCTGGTCCGACGGCGCCAACCTGTGTCGCCTCGACGATGTCGTCGTGGTTTCGTTCAACCACCGGCTGGGGGCCCTGGGCTACCTGCATCTCGAGGACATGGCCGAGGGCTTCGAGCATGCCGGGCTCGCGGGCGTGCTCGACATCGTGGCGGCGCTCGAATGGGTGCGCGACAACATCGGACGCTTCGGCGGCGATCCCGACAACGTCACCATCTTCGGCGAATCGGGCGGCGGCGCGAAGGTGAGCGTGCTCATGGCGATGCCGCCGGCCAGGGGGCTGTTCCACAAGGCGATCGTGCAGAGCGGGCCGGCCGTGCAGATGGCGAACCGGGAAGATGGTTCGAGGACCGCACGCCAGATGCTCGAGCATCTCGGGCTCGAGGCCGCCAGCGCCGCCGAGCTGCGCCGCCTCCCGGTGACGAAGATCCTGGAAGCGCAGGTCAAGGTGCTGGCGGGCGTCAGCCGCGCGGCCTTTGCCGACCGGCGCCGCCTCGGCTTCAATCCGGTGATCGACGGCACGCTGTTTCCCGGCGGTCCTTTTGCGCCCCAGGCGCCGCTCGCCTCGCGCGACGTGCCGCTGATGATCGGCAGCAACAAGGACGAGATGACCCTGTTCCTCGGGCACATGCCCTGGGTGGCCGACGCTACGTTCGACAGCCTCCCCGAATCGCTGGCGCCCTATCTCGGCGACCGGGCGGGCGAGATCGTCGCCGTGTACCGGAAGGCGCAACCCAGGTTGAGGCCCGACGAGATCGCCATTGCCATCGTCTCGGACCAGGGCATCCGCGCGCCGTCGCTCCTGATGGCCGAGCGCAAGCTGGCGCAGGAGGCTGCGCCGGTGTTCGTCTACCTGTTTGCCTGGGAGACGCCGGTCCTGGGCGGCCGGCTGCGCTCCTGTCACACGCTCGAAATACCCTTCGTCTTCTCGAATCTCGACTCGGCGGAACTGACCGGGGACGATCTGGCGCGCCTGCCGCTCGGAGAGGTGATGAGCCGGACCTGGATCGCCTTCGCGCGCAACGGCATTCCTAGCCATCCTGGCCTGCCGGTATGGCCGGCCTATACGATGGGCATGCGTGCCACCATGGTGTTCGACACGGTGTGCCACCTCGACATCGACCCGCTGGGCATCGAGCGACGGGTCTGGGAGACAAGGGAATGAAGATCACCGACGTCACCTTGACGCTGTTCGCCTGGGACGACATCCCGCCCACCACCTACGGCGCCCATACCGGCCGCTTCTCGGGCAAGAGCGCGCTGGGACTGCTGCGTCTCGTCACCGATCAGGGGCTCGAAGGGCATGCCTTCCTGGGCTCGGCGATGAATCCCGCCACTTCCGACGGGCAGGCGCTGATCTCTCATCTCAAGCCGGTGCTCATCGGCAAGGATCCGTTCCAGCGCGAGCACATCAACCAGGAAATCTGGAAGCGCCAGCGCTCGGCCGGCGTGCGGGCCATCGGTGCGGTCGACGTGGCACTGTGGGACCTCGTCGGCAAGGCGATGGGGCAGCCGATCGATCGCCTGCTCGGCACCTATCGCGAATCGGTGCCCGCCTATGCGAGCTCCGCAGTGCTGGGCTCGCCCGCCGAGTACGCCGAGGAGGCGGTGCGGTTCAAGGACTATGGCTGGGCTGCCTACAAGATCCATCCGCCGACGCACTGGAAGGAGGACATTGCGGTCTGCGAGGCGGTGCGCCGCGCCGTCGGCGACTACACGATCATGCTCGATTCGACCTGGAGCTACGATTACCCGGCCGCCATCCGCGTCGGCCGCGCCGTCGAGGCGCTGGGCTTCTACTGGTATGAGGATCCGCTCGCCGACCAGGATATCTACAACTACACCAAGCTGAAGCAGCAGCTCTCCATCCCGATCATGGCGACCGAGTATCCGCAGACCGGCCTCGATTCCTACCAGCCGTGGATCCTGCAGCAGGCGACCGACTATCTGCGCGGCGACGTCGCGGTGAAGGGCGGCATCACCACGCTGGTGAAGACCGCGCATCTCGCCGAGGCCTTCCGCATGAACTACGAAGTCCATCACGGCGGCAATTCGCTGAACAACGTGGCGAACCTCCACGTCATCGCCGCCATCCGCAACACCGAGTTCTTCGAGGTGCTGCTGCCCGACGGCGCGCAGAAGTACGGGCTGGTGCATGACATCACCGTCGGACGCGATGGGCTGGTCCACGTGCCGCACGAACCGGGCCTCGGGGCCTCCATCGATTTCGACCTGGTCGAGCGCAAGAAGCTCGCCGTCCTGAGCTAGGAGGCTCGCATCGAGATCTATATCGATGCCGACGCCTGTCCGGTGAAGGCGGAGGTCTATCGCGTCGCGGAGCGCTACGGACTGAAGGTCTTCGTCGTCGCCAATGCCTACATCAACGTGCCACGCGATCCGCGCATCGAAAGGGTCGTCGTGAGTGACGGCTTCGATGCGGCCGACGACTGGATCGCCGAGCATGCCGGGGCCGACGACATCGTCATCACGTCCGACATCCCGCTGGCCGACCGCAGCCTCAAGAAGGGCGCCGCGGTCATTGGCGCCAACGGCATACCCTTTACCAGCGCCTCGATCGGCATGGCGCTGGCGAACCGCGAACTGATGTCCAATCTTCGGGCAATGGGCGAGATCACGGGAGGACCGAAGCCGATGGCACCCCGGGACAGGTCGCGCTTCCTGTCGGCGCTCGACGAAGCGGTCCAGAAAATCCGGCGGCGCCGGTCCTGAGCGGCGGGATCGTCAGCGTCTTTCCATCCAGACGTCTTCGAAGCGGAAGCCGTTGTAGGAAGAGTTGGTCTGGGGCACGAACCCATGGACGTGGGGCTGCCAGCAGGTTGCGGCACGCTTCCACGTCAGCGGCAGGCGGGCGGCGTCGGCCAGCAGCCGCGCATCGATCTCCCTGGCGAGCTGGCGCCGCTTCGCCACGTCGAGTTCCGACGACTGCACGTCGAAGAGACGCTCGATCTCGGGATTGCAGTAGTGGTTGTAGTTGCGCTCGGACCGGCAGGAGAAGGTTTCGTAAAAGACCTGATCGGGATCGTCGATCGCATTGCCGGTCGTCTCGATCGCAAGCTCAAAGTCGCGGCGTTGCAGCCGGGTGTGCCAGTGGGCGGTTTCGATAACGTCCACAGTCGGCTCGATGAAGACGCCCTGGAGTTGCTTGGCCAACACCGCCGCCGGGTTGCGATAGGCCGAGACGGCGCGGGTCGAGATCCTGATCCGCAGCGGTTTGTCCGGCCCATAGCCGGCTGCCTGCAGGAGGGCCCGGGCCTCCGCCTGGTTCTTCTCCACGTCATCGCCGTAGCCTGGGAGCTTCTCCAGCATCTCGGCCGTCAGGCCCCACCGCCCTTCGGGCGGCGGTTGCAGGTGCCCGCCGACTGTTCCGGCGCCGCCGCCGTCCAGCGTGTCGACGAACTCCCGGCGGTCCAGCGCAAGCATGAGCGCGCGGCGGATGTCGGGATTGTCGAAAGGCGCGGTACTGCGATTCAACATGAGGTTGGTGTTGTTGTTCGCCGCTGCCGTCTCGCATACCGCGTGTGACGACCGACGCTTGACGTCTCGCAACTGCGTCATCGAGACGTCGCCCGGAAAGGTCATGTCGTAGCGGCCGGCAACGAAGCCCAGCAGCGCGGCGGACCGGCTCGCCACCACCGTGAATTCGATGCCGTCGAGAAGCGGCCGGCCGGCCTTCCAGTAGCCGGGGTTGCGCTTCAGGCGGATGCGTTCGAACTTGTCGAAGGTGTCGAGCACGAAGGGCCCGGTGCCGACCGGCTTCACGCGCATCTGCGCCGGCGGCACGTGGCAGGGATAGATCGGCGTGAAGCCCGACGCCAGCATGGGCAGCAGCGATGGCTGCGGCCGGTGGAGTGCGATCGTCACCTCATGGTCGGTGCGCGCGCGCACGGACTTGACGTTGGCGAACCAGGCGCCGCGCGGATTGGCCCGCAGCCTGTTTCGCGCGCGATTGGTGAGCAATTCGAAGGTGCATTCGACGTCGCTCGACGTGAAGGGCATGCCGTCGTGCCATCTCACGCCGCGGCGCAAGGCGAAGGACAATTCGGTGTGATCCTCGTTCCACGACCAGAACTCCGCGAGATCGGGGACGATCGACTCGTCCGAGTTCTGCGCCATTGCCGGGTTGAACATGACGAGATTGTTGAAGATCGGCATGAAGGCGACGACGGTCGCCGCGTTGGCTTCTTCCAGGATCGAGGCCGTCGCCGGACTGTCCCGGTGGAAGAGGCGCAGCGTGCCGCCGCTGCGCTGGGCGAGTGCGGCATCACCCCAGCACAGGAGCAGGACAAGGGAGCCGATCAGCAATCTCGTACGCATCGCCAGACCCTTACGCATACCGGAGCCAGCGGTCACAGGCTTGTCTCAACCCTGACAGGTTCGCGGGCTGGCGGCACCTCCATTCGGCACACTAGGCACGGGGGGCGCCTCACGGAAAGGTGCCGGAGGCGCAATGATACAAGGAATACAATTGCTTGACGGGCGGCTTGGAATGGCTCTGAAGCCGGACCTCAAATACACTGGCCGGGCACTTCCACCGCCGCGGGGCGTTCAAGGGCACGAGGCGTTCACGAGTTGATGGCCATGCAGAAGCAAACCTGGATCCGGACCGGCGCGGCCGTCGCGACATTCTCGGCGTTGCTGGTGCTCGCGGGCTTCGCGGCGCCCACGTTGCTGAACATCGACCAGTACAAGCCCGCGATGATCGCCGCCGTGAAGGAGGCGACCGGCCGGGAACTGGTGATCGAGGGCCCCCTCAAGCTCACGGTCTTGCCGACTCTGCGAATCAGCGCCCGGCAGGTCCATTTCGCCAATGCGGTGGGCGCCAAGGGCGCCCAGATGGTGGACGTGCGCTGGGTCGGCATCACGCCGTCCTTCTGGGCCTTGCTGCAGGGGCGCATCGAGGTCGAGCGGCTCACGCTGTTCCGGCCGACGCTCGTCCTCGAGACCGATGCCGAGGGCCGGCCCAACTGGGAGTTCCATCCCGGCGCGGGCGCCGCCCAACCTGCCGGGGCCCCGAGCAGCGGCCTGCATCTGGCGATCGGCACCCTGAAGATCAGGGAGGGGACGCTCAGCTACACCAACCCGACGACCGGACAGACGCTGAAGGCGGAAAACCTGGAGGCGCTGGCATCGGTCGGTGCCCTGCAGGGGCCCTTCGAGTTCGACGCCTCGGCGACCGTCAACGGTATCCCGCTGTCTCTGATGGCCAAGGTCGGCGCGCCGACCGACAAGGGCAGCGACATGTCTTTCAAGCTCAAGGTGCAGAGCGGTACCTTGAATTTCGACGGTCATGTCAGTCGCATCGCTCCCGATGCCGACATCAAGGGCAAGGTCTCTCTCGCCACCGGCGGCCTGACCGATTTCATCACGAGCCTGATGCGGGCGGGGGGGCAGGCGGCCCCCGGCTTCGATGCCACCGCGATCGGCCCGTTCGCCTTCGATGGTGACATCGACCTCTCGGCCCGGAAGCTGGCGCTGACCGACTTCCGGATGTCGGTCGGTACCGAGAGCGTGTCAGGCAGTGTCACCCTCGTGACAGGGCCCAACCCGTCGCTGGAGAGCCGCCTGTCGCTGCCGAAGGTCGATGCCGAGAAGTGGCTGGCACTGTTGTCCGACCCCGAAGCATTCCGGCCGAAGCCGGCCGCAAAACCCGCACCCCCGCCACCCGCGGCTGCTGCGCCCGCCGCACCGGCCAAGGGCGCCGCACCGGCGAAGGCCGCCGCAGCGCCTGCGCGCGCCTCCCTGTCGCCGTTTCCGCCCGAATTCACCGTTCTGCTGTCGGTCGATGCCCAGGAAGTGAGCTATCGTAACGGACTGGCACGCGACGTCGGGCTCGCCGTCGAGATCCGCAATGGCGTGATCGCCGTGCCGCGGCTCAGCGCCATCCTGCCGGGCGACATGGTCCTGAAGGCGAATGCCGCCGCGACACCCCCGGCCCCTGCTGCGCCGGCGCCGAAGCCCGGGGCTGCTCCGTCGATCCAATCCGCGGGAGAATTCAGCCTGACCGGGCCACGGCTGCGCGAGACTCTGGCATGGCTGGCGATCGACACGTCGGGCGTGCCGGCCGGCAAGTTGCAGACCCTCGCGATCGAGGGCAAGGTCGCGTCGACGGCCAACAGCCTGCAGATTTCCGATCTCACGATGGATTTGGACGGTCAGCGCGCGACCGGTAGCGGCAGCATCACCTTCGGCGTCCCGCTGACCGTGGCGACCTCAGTGCAACTCGACAGTTTCGACCTCGATGCCTATCTGCCTCGGCCGCGCGAGCCGTCGGTCGTTGTGCCGCCGACCGCGGCGGCGGCGCCATCTGCCCCGGCGGCTCCGGCCGCTCCCGACAAGACCCTGCCGGTGCTGGGGCTCAAGGCCAAGGTCGCCAAGCTCGTCTTCCGCGGCGGCATCGTGAACGGCATCGACGCGGATCTGGCCGTCCAGGGCAATCTCCTGAAGGTGAACGGCCTGAAAGTCGGCGACCTGCTGGGCGCGAAGTTCGACTTCAAGGGGCAGGTTGCGGACTTCGGGACGGCACCGCGCTTCGACCTCACGTTCAATGCCACGATGCCGGATACCGACAAGCTGCTGGTCTATGCCGGCCTGCCGAAATTCCTGAACGGCAAGCTCGGCGCCTCGACGGCCGG
>Ga0209066_10002091_pt1 | contig 25054 bp, 28 predicted proteins | sample All_14_2_FD_187198 | JGI IMG/M metagenome (GOLD analysis project Ga0209066, IMG submission 187198) | Freshwater microbial communities in response to fracking from Pennsylvania, USA - Allegheny Zone_MetaG_DW_15 (SPAdes) (version 2) ... | reverse complement strand
CAGGGCCGGGCCCGCCCGGCCCTGTGGCCTGAGGCGGGCCGTCTACTCCTTCACCGCGCCGGTGAGGGAGGAGACGTAGTAGTCGACGAAGAACGAATAGAAGATCGCCACCGGCAGCGAGCCCAGCAGCGAACCGGCCATCAGCGATCCCCATTGGTAGACGTCGCCTGACACGAGTTCGGTGAGGATGGCGACCGGCACCGTCTTCTTCTCGCTGCTCTGCACGAAGGCGAGCGCATAGATGAACTCGTTCCACGACAGGGTGAAGGAAAAGATGCCGGCCGAGATCAGCCCCGGCACCGCCAGCGGCAACGTGATGCGCCGCAGGATCTGCAGGCGGGTCGCGCCGTCGATCAGGGCGCATTCCTCCAGCTCGTAGGGAATGGACTTGAAGTAGCCGATCAGCAGCCAGGTGCAGAACGGCACCAGGAAGGTCGGGTAGGTCAGGATCAGGGCCAGCGGCGTGTCGAACAGGCCGAGCTGGTAGACCGTCGTGGCCAGCGGGATGAACAGGATCGAGGGCGGCACCAGATAGGCGAGGTAGATGCCGAGGCCGACATACTGGCTGCCCTTGAAGCGCAGCCGCTGGATGGCGTAGGCGGCCAGCACGCTCGAGAACAGCGACAGGAAGGTCGAGCAGATGGCGACGCCCATCGTCGTCATCAGCCACTTCGGATAGGCCGTCTCGAACAGCAGCTTGTAGATGTGATCGAGCGTCGGGCTGCCGATCAGGAACGGGTTGTAGGTCTTGTAGTCGTACAGCTCGGCGTTCGGTTTGAACGCCGTGATCGCCATCCAGTAGAACGGGAAGAGCAGGATGACGACGAAGCAGATCAGCGGGACGTAGATCGTCACCATGCGCCGGCCGCGGCTCTCCCAGACCATGTCGTCGGGAGGCGCGGTGGCGCTGGTCGGCGTCGGCGCGGGGGCGGCGGCGTCAGTCACTGGCTTCTCCCTGCTGCCACTTGCGGCGCGCGAGCGCGAAGTAGCTGAACAGCGTTGCGAACACGAGGAACGGGATCATGGCGACGGCGATCGCCGCGCCCTCGCCCAACTCGCCACCGGCGATACCGCGCTGGAAGGCGAGCGTGGCCATCAGGTGGGTCGAATTGATCGGCCCGCCGCGGGTGATGGCGTACACGAGTTGGAAGTCGGTGAACGTGAAGATGATGGAGAAGGTCATCACGATCGCCAGGATCGGCAGCAGCAGCGGGAAGGTGATGTAGCGGAAGCGCTGCCAGGCCGTGGACCCGTCGAGCAGCGCGGCCTCGTAGAGCGACGGCGAGATCGTCTGCAGGCCGGCCAGCAGCGAGATCGCCACGAACGGGATGCCGCGCCAGATGTTGGCCGCGATCAGCGACCAGCGCGCCGGCCAGGTCGTGCTGAGGAAGTCGAAGGGCTTCTCGCGGATGCCGACCACGTCGGTGGCGAGATAGGAGATGATCGAGAACTGCGGATCGTAGATCCACCAGAAGGCCAGCGCCGACAGCACGGTCGGCACGATCCACGGCAGCAGGATGATCGCCCGCAGCAGGTTCTTCATCGGCAGGTGCCGGTTCAGCAGCAGCGCCAGCCACAGGCCCAGCGCGAATTTCCCGAAGGTCGCGACGGCCGTATAGAAGACGCTGTAGAACACCGCCGTCCAGAATTGCGGATCCTCGAGCAGGTATTCGAAGTTCTCGAAACCGATCCAGTTGCCGGTACGGCCGATCTTGGTGTCGGTGAAGGACAGCCAGATGCCGAGGCCCAGCGGGTAGGTCAGGAACACCGTCAACAGGCCGACGGCCGGCAACAGGCACATGAAAATCAGGAACGCCTTGTTGTCGAACAGGCGCGCCAGCCAACCCTGCTGTATTCGGGTCCGGTTCCAGTCGGTCATCGTGGCGACGGTCATCTTCCCTCCGAAGAGCGGGAAAGGCGGCGCGGCCCTCGATGGCCGCGCCGTCCCCTCGGCTGTGCCTTAGCGGTAGTAGCGGCGCGTGCGACGCTCCGCTTCCTTGGCGGCATCGGCCGGCGTCGCCTGTCCGGCGGCCACCGAGGCGAACATCTGCACGAGGATGTATTCCGCAGCGACCGTGCCGGCGGCCTGGGTGATCGGCCCCTTGTAGCCGCTCCAGAACCGGTTGTTCATGGTGCTGCGATAGATCGCGATCTTCGGGTCGCTCGACCACACCTTGCTCTTGTCGTAGGCGTTGAGCGGATGCGACCAGTAGCCGAGGCAGCCGGTCAGCCACGGGTCGTACTGCTCGGCCTCCATCATGAAGGCGAGGTAGGCCTTGGCGGCGTTGGGGAACTTGCTGTGCTTGAACACCATGGCGTTCAGCACCGTGGCGCTCATCGGCGTCGAACTGGCCACGCCCTGGGTCAGCAGCGCGTGCTCGGTATCGTCGGCGATCGCCTTGGTGGCCGGATCGTTCTTCAGCGCGAAGTACATCGACACGCCGTTGGCCGTGAAGAACAGCTCGTTCGACGCATAGGCCCGGTTGTTGCTGATGTCGTTCCACGACATCGTGCCCGGGATGAAGGTCGGGTAGAGTTCCTTCACGTAGTTGAGCGCGTTGACGGTCTCCTTGCTGTTGATCGTGACCTTGCCGTCCTCGTCGACCAGCGAGCCGCCATGGGCCCACAGCATCCAGTTGGCGAAGCCGTTGGCGTCGCCCACCGCATTGCCGAGTGCGAAGCCGGCCGGCTTCTTGATCTTCTGCAGCTGCTGGCAGAGCTTCAGCAGGTCCGGCAAGGTGGTCGGCACCTTGTCGTAGCCCGCTTCCTTCAGCGCGGACACGCGGTAGACCAGGGGGCCGCCGGTGCCGCCCATCGGCAGGCCGATCCAGTTGTTGGTCTTGGCCTTCTTGCCGAACTTCTCGCCGAGGAACATCCAGCCGCCGTATTTCTTGCCGAGATACTCGGCGACGTCGCTGAGCTCGACCACCTTGTCGGCATAGATGTGCGGATCCTCGGCCCAGCCCAGCACGATGTCGGGCCCGGCACCGGTGTTGGCCGAAACGGCGGTCTGCTGGCGGATGTCCTCCCAGCCCACGAAGTCGACCTTCACCTCGACGCCGGTCTCCTTGGCGAACTTGGCGCTGTTGGCCCGGAAGATCACCTCGTCCGGCTCGACGAAGCGTGCGGGCCGCAGGAGGCGCAGGGTGGCGCCCTTCTCGATCGGCAGCTTGGGCGCCGGCACGTCGGCCTTGGGAATCTCCGACTGGGCGTTGGCTGCGCGGCCCATCGCCATCGCCGCTGCCGCGGCCCCGAGAATGATCGACTCACGCCGCCTGATGATGAACGCCATTGTTTCCTCCTTCGTTGATCTTTGTCGTCTTCTTCTTTTCCCCGTTCTCAGAGGCGCTGGCCCGACTGCTGGTCGAACAGATGGACCAGGGCGGGATCGGGCCGCACGGGCAGGATCTCGCCGGGCTTCGCCGTAACACGCTCGCGGAACGCACCGATGACCGGCTGGCCGCCGATCTTCATCAGGACCTGGGTCTCCGAGCCGGTCGGCTCGACCACCTGGACCGTGGCTTGGATGCCGCCGGGATCGAGCATCAGATGCTCGGGCCGCACGCCGTACACTGCCGGACCGTCGGCCGGACGGCCGCCGTTGGTCGGCAGCGGCCAGGCCGTGCCGTCTTCCATGCGCAGTGCGCCGTTCGACACGGTGCCCTTCACCATGTTCATGGCCGGCGAACCGATGAAGCCGGCCACGAAGAGATTGGCCGGCCGGTCGTAGAGTTCGAGCGGTGCGCCGATCTGCTCGATATGGCCGTTGTTCATGACCACGATCTTGTCGGCCATGGTCATGGCCTCGATCTGGTCGTGTGTGACGTAGACGGTCGTGACCTTGAGCCGCTGGTGCAGCTCCTTGATCTCCGAGCGCATCTGGACGCGCAGCTTGGCGTCGAGGTTGGAGAGCGGCTCGTCGAACAGGAAGACCTGCGGATTGCGCACGATGGCGCGGCCCATGGCGACCCTCTGGCGCTGACCGCCGGAGAGCTGGCGCGGGAATCGGTGCAGCAGCTGCTCGAGGCCCAGGATCTTGGCGGCCCGGCCGACCTCCTCGTCCATCACCGACTTCGGCGCCTTGGCCAAGGTCAGCGAGAAGGCCATGTTGTCGTAGACGGTCATGTGCGGGTAGAGCGCGTAGTTCTGGAACACCATCGCGATGTCCCGGTCCTTCGGCGGCACGGTATTCACCACCCGCCCGCCGATCGCGATCTCGCCCGACGTGATGTTCTCGAGCCCCGCCAGCATGCGCAGCAGGGTGGACTTGCCGCAGCCCGACGGGCCGACCAGGACCACGAACTCGCCATCGGCGATGTCGACACTGACGCCATGCAGAATCTCTACAGGACCGAACGCCTTCCGCACGTTGCGGACTTCGACCGTCGCCATGTTTCCTCCACGCGCGCGGCCTGCGGCCGCTTATTGCTTGTACTTTTGCCGGTTCTTTCGACCGATCGTACCCGATCATAGGCAAAGCCCGAGCGAAGCGCGAGCGCTCACTGACGAGATGGTAACCGGGTTACCGAGCGACCGCTTGTCGAAAACCCGTGCCGCATTCAGGATCGTTCCAACATTCGCTCTTGGGGATCATCTGCCATGAATTTCGACGCTCTCGGGGCCGCCTGGGCACCGCGCCTGCTCAGTATCGTGCGAATCATGAGTGGCCTTCTGTTCCTGCAGCATGGCACCGCCAAGCTGCTGGCGTTTCCGGCCGGCGCCGTCCCGCCGAACTTCACCCTCATGTCGCCGCCGGGCTATGCCGGCATGATCGAGTTCGTCTGCGGCATCCTGTTGGTCATCGGCCTCTTCAGCCGCCTCGCAGCTTTCGTCGCTTCGGGCATGACGGCCGTGGCCTACTTCATGGTTCACGCCCCGATGGGCTTCTTCCCTATTCTCAACAAAGGCGAACTCGCCGCGCTCTACTGTTTCGTCTTCCTCTATATCGCTGCGGCCGGTCCCGGCCCGTGGAGCATCGATGCCGCGCGCCGGAAGTAGCGCTTAACGCGCCTTCGCCGAAACGCTATGGAACGAATGGACGGCTGCCTCGTGCAGCCGTTTCGTCGTGTGCGACCGACAAGAGAGAAACAGGAGGAGCGTTCATGTCCCAGCCGGTCCCGATCAACCGCCGCCGTTTTGCCGCCCTGGCCGGCGCGACGGCGCTCGCTGCCCCGACGGTGGCCCGCGCGCAGGCAGGCTGGAAGCCCGAGAAGCCGATCACGATCTACAACCCGTTCGCGGCGGGCGGCGTGACCGACGTGCACATGCGCCTGCTCGCCGAGGCCGTGGGCAAGATCCTGGGCCAGCAGGTCATCATCGACATCAAGCCGGGCGCCGCCGGCACGCTCGCGCCGGCCATGCTGCTCAACGCCAAGCCCGACGGCTACACCCTGGCCGTGATGAGCATCAACACGCTGCGCTATCCGCACTACCAGCAGACCAACTGGAACCCGCTGACCGACTTCACCTACATCACCGGCCTGTCGGGCTACACGATGGGCATCGTCGTGCGCTCCGATTCCCCGTGGAAGACCTTCCAGGACATGATCGCCGCCGGCAAGAAGGACCCGGACAAGTACAATTACGGCACCTCGGGGGTCGGCGGCACCGGCCAGCTCATGATGATCGAGGTCGAGCAGGCGACGGGCGCCAAGTTCACCCACGTTCCCTACAAGGGCGGCGCGGAATGGATGCAGGCGCTGATGGGCGGCGAGATCCAGTTCATTGCGGACGCGGCCCAGTGGGCGCCCTTCGTCGACGACGGCAAGTGTCGCATCCTCGCCTTCGCGACCGAGAAGCGCATCCCGCGCTATCCCGACGTGCCGACGATGATCGAGCTGGGCGTCAACGTGGTGGGCCAGAGCCCCTATGGACTGCTGGGGCCGAAAGGCATGCCGCCGGCGATCGTCGACACGCTCTACCAGGCCTTCAAGAAGGCCTCGGCCGAACCGAAGGTGACCGAGTATCTGGCGAAGTTCATCCAGGTCCCGTGGGACAAGAATCCCGCTGAATTCCGTGCCTTTGCCGAGAAGTACTATGCCGAGGTGAAGCCGCTGCTGATAAAGGCCGGTCTCGCCAAGCCCTGACGCCCGTCGGCAACCCGCCGGCAGCGTAAGCTGGAAGCACTATTGGATGTGGACCGCCCTGTTCGTGGACTCGGTCCACATCTGCCTCAGCTTTTGCACCGTCTGCTCGTGTGAACCGTTCACGAGCGTCGGTTCGTAGTGTCGGCCCCCTCTCGCGCGGTCGCCCGGTGGGTAGTAGAGCGTGAATTCGCCGGGGTTCACCAAGAAGAGGGCTGCCGTCTGATCCCACAGTAGCATCTCGCCCCCGGGGCCGGAGGCCACGGCTGCGGGCTCCCACGTCGACAACGAGCTGCAGGCCCGCCCCTTGGTCTCAGGCGTGGTGTACAGGGACGAGCACTGACCGTCGTTGATCAGAGCCTTGCGCAACCGACCGGGTAGCCCAGCCAGTCCCAGACCGCCTTTCGTGCCATCGGATTCGGTGCCTGCGACCATCTGAATGTTGGGGGTGTAGCAATGGCCGGGCGGATTGCCGGTGTCGTGGCAGTCGGTGAAACGCGGAATGTCGACGAAATCGGCTTTCAATCCCGTCAGCATCGGCATCGACCTCCTGCAGGCCTCGATGTCGTAGCTGCAGTTGAACGACAAGCGGCCAGACTCGCGGGAATCATCGCCAATCGGCCGGCCCATGATCACGATTCGCTCGACCTTGTGCTTCACGAGCGGCAGATAGTTTATGAACGAAGTGTAGGCACGATCAGCAGGATGGACACTGACTTGCAGTTGGACACGGCGTTTGCCACCGTGCGGGGGTAGTCGTCGTCCGGGGCCCAAGGGCGCGGAAGCGCTGGCACGAGACCATTGGACGTATTCATCATCGATCGGAAGAACGGCAGCCATGGCCATCTTCCAAGGTCCGGGGTGGTGACTTGCCGGCCGCCCACAACGACCGGCACCTTCCTGCTGCGAGGCTGATCCGGAAGGTTGTTCACCAACTGGTCGACCGCCGGCGCCGCCTGCTCGGGCAAGGTATATCCCTCTGTTTGCACGATCGCAGCCACATGCACGCTCCCGAGGACGACCGGGATGGCCATCATGTCGTCGATGTCATAGTCATTGTCGAGGATTACGCAGCTGTCGCGCGGCGGTTCGGCAGAACCACTCGGTGCTCCCTGCGCAAAAGCGGCGCTCGGCAGGGAACCAACGGCCGCCAATACGGTATGGGCGACACAAGACACCAGAAAATACCGGACCCTGGTCATCTTTCCTCCCGAGCGATGGGGACTCCCGTTCGCATGCGACAGGCTCTCTTGTCCATCGCGCCTGGAGACTCCCCGCGGGCTCGAGTGTAAGACGGAATCCATCAGGGAGAACATCATGGCGTTGAAGAAGGTGGCCCTCGAGATCGGCATGGGCACCGACATAAGGGGCGGCGATTACACCAAGGCCGCGGTCCGCGCCCTGCGCGACGCGCTGTGGCACAACTCGCTCACCGTGGCGACGGCGCTCGGCAAGTCGAGCGACGACATGGTCGTCGACGTGCTGATCGGCGTGCCCCAGCCGGACAAGGTCGACACGGCGGAGGTGCTGGCGGTGTTGCCGCACGGCACCGGCACGGTGAAGGTCGTCGAGGGCGGCCTGGAGATCGACAACGAAGCCGGCACGGACAAGACGGTGATCGCCCAGGCGGCCGCCATCGTCCGGCTCGACCTGTAAGGGAGCCAAGACCATGACCGCCAAGCGCGTGATCCTCGAACTCGGTACCGGCAACGACCTGCACGGTGGCGACTACACCAAGGCCGCCTTGCGCGCGGTGCAGGACGCCCTGCACCATTCCTCGCTCGCCATGATCCGGACGCTGAAGATCGACACCAAGACCGGCATGTTCGTCGATGTGACGATCGGCGTTCAGCGGCCCGACAAGGTCGACGCGGAGAAGGTCAAGGCCTCCCTGCCGCACGGCATCGTGACGGTGAAGGTGGTGAAGGGCGGCCTCGACGTCGCCGATCCCGAGAACAACGATCCGGCGGTGATCGCCAGCGCAGCGATCGCCGTCCGGATGGAGATTCCGGAGCGCTGAGGCCGCCTCGGAGGCCTCAGCCGCGCGCGGCGCGGCCCATGAACAGCAGCCCGGCGCCCGCGATCACGGCGACGATGCCGGCGATGGTCGGAATGGGAATGGTGCGCTGCTCATCGGCGGTGACCTTCAGCGGGCCCGCATCGACAATGGTCTTGCGCTCGGTGAAGGAGATATTGTCGACCGCGAGGCCGGCGATGCCGATCACGATCAGTAGCACACCCAAAATTGCCATCGGCTTCATGCCGCGAACTCCCACATTGGTTCCCCGGACAACGTAAAAAGTCGTCCGGGGTTGCCGATCGGGCGTTCAGGCCTTGGGCCGCACCAGCATGGCGACGCCCTGCTCGATGGCCGTCCGGGCCATGGCGCGGAGCTGCTCGTCGGTCGCGCTGCTGACCGGGTGACCGATCTGGGCAAAGGCATAACCCGGCATGCCGAGCACGCGGCTCATCATTTCTGCGGCGCTGGCGAAGCGGGTCGTCATCACGCTGAAAGCAGGCACTTCCAGCCGTTCAGCGGTAACTGAGTCGTGCAGACTGCACGATGAGCAGGACCCTCAATCCCCCAGGCCGGAGACGACGGCATCCCAGCCCTTGATCTCCGCCACGATGTGGGGATCAGCCGGCGCGCTGTAGTTCGACTTGGTGCGGCTCACCACGTTGGCGACGCCGTATTCCTCGCGCAGGATTTGATCCAGGTGCTTGAAGAAGCCCTTGGTGCCTTCCTTGCCGTTGGAGATGAAGCCGATGGTCTTGCCTTCGAGCGTGTCGAGGCGCGGGGCGAGTTGGCCGGCCGGCGGGGCAGTGCCCGGCGTGGGGTCGAGAACTTCGAACATGGTGTTTCCTCTTACTTCTTGGGGGGTTCGCAATCGACGCAGACGCCGATCGGCAGGGTGACGGCATGGCTCTTGTTGCCGAGCCAGGGCGGGATGACTGCGCCGAAGCCGCCGGCCGGCCCGCCGGCCGCCACGACCAGGAGTTGGTCGGGCGACTCCATCGCGGTGTAGACGCTGTCGCCACGGTCGCGCACCACGGCGCCCTTGCCGACATCGGCCCACTCCCGGCGATGGATGCGGGCGCGCTCATGGATGAAGGTCGCGATGTCGGCCTTGGTCCAGCCGCCCGCCTGCAGATGCTCGCGCAGCTGCTTGGGAATGATCAGCGCGTAGTTACCGGGATGGATCGAGTAATGGCGCATGTTGGCGCGCATCTCGGCCGCGAAGGTCTCGAGAATCTCCTCGGGCTTGGTCGTCCATTCGTTCATCAGCTGGCGCGGCGCGCCGGCCGCCAGCACCGTCACGGAGGATGCACCCTTCGGCACGCCGCGATGCTCGGCCAGCGGCAGCCACGTCGTGTCCTCTTCGTCCTCGGCGACGCAGTAGCTGAACTTGCCGGGATGGCCGAGGGTCGAGCGGTCGATCACGCCCGGCCGGTCGTCCAGCAGGTTGATCAGGCAGAGCCGGATGGCGCGTCCGATGACCGCCGTCGCCCGGTCCGAATTGGCGAGCGCGTTGAAGGAGCCGCTGGCACCGATCTCCAGGCGGATCGGACCGTTCAGGATGACCAGCACCGCGCAGCCGCCGGTGCTCGCGGTGGCGCCGTGCATCAGGAATTCCTCCTGCATCATGGCGGTCCAGGCGGTCACCACGACCGGGAAATGCATGGGCAGGCAACCCGCCATCACGGCGTTGATCGCGAGCTTCTCGGCGGTGATGGCGAGGCCGCGCACCGGCTCGATCCCGATCAGCTGGTCGGGCGGCATCATCACCCAGTCGAGGCATTCCTGAACCGCCTCGCGCGTCGGCGGCACGATGGGCAGACCGTCGGTCCAGCCGTTGGAATGATAGAGTTCCTGAACCGCCGAGATGCTGTCGGCCGAGTAGGATCGGGATGCAAACTGCACGTCGTTTCCTCCACCGCTCCGGGCACATGACACCGGACGGCTTTCCGGCAGAATAGACCTCTGGGTGCCTATGCCAACTGCAAGCTGATAGCCCGGATTATTCCATTTCTCGTATCAACACGTGGCCGGCTTGGGCCGCGATCGCCGCGCCAGGGCGAGGAAACCGGCGGCCGCCGGCGACGGCTCGCGTTCGCGCAACAACACGATGCCGAGACGTCGCGATAGTTTCGGCTCGCCGAGCCGGATCGCGCGCAGGTCGCGGCCCAGGAAGTGGCCCGTCGCGCCGGTGGGGACGATGGCGAGACCGACCCCGGCCCGCACGCAGCCCATCAGGGTCGCGAACTGGTTGACCGTGGTCATCTGGCGCAGCGTCACTCCCGCGACCGAGGCGGCGGCATCGATCGTACGGCGGGTGCGTGAATCGCCGGGCAACGCGACCAGCGGCTCGTCGCGCAGCTCGGCGAGCGTCACCCGGGGACGGCTGGCCAGCCGGTGGCGGCGCGGCACGACCAGACAGAAGGTCTCGCGCTGCAGCGCCTCGCCCGACATCGCATCCGGCAGTTCGTCGACATAGGCGAGGCCCAGATCGGCGACACCGCTGCGCACCGCCTCCAGCACGCTGCCGTGCACGCCTTCATGGACCTGTATCTCGATGCCTGGCCTGTCGGCGCGATAGGCCGCGAGCAGGAGCGGCAGCGTCCCGCTGGCCACCGACATGATGCTGGCGATGGCGAGCCGGCCGCGCTGCTCTTCGGCGACCTCGCGGATCGAACGCACGGTGATGCGCAGGTCGTTCAGCATGCGCTCGGCCACCGCCGCGAACTCGCGGCCGGCCGGCGTGATCTGCACATGCCGCGTGCTGCGCTCGAACAGGCGCACGCCCAGCGCCGTCTCGACCCGCTTGATCGTGCGGGTCAGCGCCGGCTGCGAGATGCGCAGCCGCGACGCCGCCGCGATGAAGCTGCCATATTCGCCGACGGCGAGGACGGCCTCGAGCTGGCGGGCGCTGAAGTCCGGCAGGGTCGGCTGGACCATGGCGCCCGCCGATCGTCAGGCAGCCAGCATGCGTCCGGGGTTGCGCTTGCGCAGGATCGGCATGATCCACTTGCCGAACCGCTCCGCCTCCTCGTCGTGCAGGTAGCCCGAGAGGCAGAAGGAGTGGCAGCCGAGATCGATGAACTTCTGCAACGTGTCGGCGCACTGTTCGGGATCGCCGACGATGGCGATGCCGGCGCCGGGGCGGACCTGGGTGATGCCCGTCCACAGATGCGGCTCGATGGTCTCGCCGATCGCCGCCAGCTCGCGGACGCGGCGGTTGGCCTCCGAGGTGGCGAAGCGCTCCTTCACGAAGGCCTTCTGCGACTCGCTGGCGTGCTCGACCAGCCCATGGGCGAAGTCCCAGGCTTCCTTCTCGGTCTCGCGGCAGACGACCTGCAGGCGCATGCCGAAGCCGATCTCCTGCTCGCGGCCGTGCCGCGCCGCCATCGACTTGATCTCTTCCATGTTGGCGCGGATGCGCTCGTAGGTGTCGCCCCAGAAGAGATGGACGTCGGAGTGCTTGGCCGAGATCTCCCAGGCCTGCTTCGAGCCGCCGCCGAGATAGAAGCGCGGATGCGGTTGCTGGAACGGATAGGGCCGGATCTGCGCGCCCTTCAGCTGATAGAACTTGCCGTCGAAGTTCACCGGCCCCTTCGTGGTCCACAGCGCCTTCAGGATCGAGACTTCCTCGTCCATGATCTCGTAGCGCTCTTCCTTGCCCCACCTGATGCCTTCGGAGGCATTCTCGGCCTCGCTCTGGCCGGCGATCAGGTTGATGCAGATGCGCCCGCCCGACAGCTGGTCGAAGGCGGTGATCATCTTCGCGAGCAGCACGGGGTTGATGTAGCTCGGCCGCGCCGCCACCAGCATGCGCATCGACTTGGAGCGCGCCACCATCATCGCGCTGGTGATCCAGGCTTCCCAGCAGGCGGTCTGGACGGGCACCAGCATGTACTCGAAGCCCGCCGCCTCGGCCGCGCCGACGATCTTGTCGAACAGCTCGAGCGACGGCGGCACCTGGGCGCTCGGCAGGCCATAGGCGATGGTGTCGCCCGCCGTGGGCAGGAACCAGCCGAATTCGAGTTTGCGCATATGATCCGTTTCCTTCCGCTGGCAGCTTAGCGCAATTCATTGTGGTCGCGACCGGCTGGAACCGGCACGATCGGGACACCATAAGGGAGAGACGGGTAGATGCTGCAACATGGTAGGCGTCCGACAATCGCATCGCGGCACGGCATGGTGGCGGCGGCCCATCCACTCGCGGCGGCGGCCGGCGCGCGCATCCTGTCGAACGGCGGCAACGCCTTCGATGCGGCGGTGGCGACGGCCGCGGCCCTGAACGTCGTCGAACCCTACATGTCCGGCCTCGCCGGCCGCGGCGTCGCCACCTGCTACATCGCCGCTGAGAAGCGCGTCCGGACCCTCGACTTCGTCGGGCCGATCTCCCAGAACTTCCCGATCGACAAGCTCAGCAACCGCGCGCAGCTGCAGCGCGGCGCGGTGGCCGTCGGGGCGCCGGGCAATCTCGCCGGCTGGTGCGAACTCAACCGGGCCCACGGCAGGAAGAAGCTGCCGGAGCTCTTCGCCCCGGCGATCGCCATCGCGCGCGACGGCTTCCGGCTGATCGAGTTCAATCTCGAGGAGATGCAGGCGATCGCCGGCGACCTCGCGGCCCATGAGGCGCTGCATCCGGAATGGTCGCGGGTCTATACCGGCGGCACCGGCACCGTGAAGCCGGGCTTCGTGCTGAAGCAGCCCGACCTCGCGCGCACGCTCGAGGCGCTGGCCAGCGAAGGGCCGGGCCTGCTCTATGGCGGTGCGCTCGGCCAGAAGATCCTCGACCGGCTGACCGAACTGGGCGGGTGCATGGTCATGGACGATCTATTGGCCGCCAAGGCGACCTGGCGCGACCCGGTCGCCGTCAGCTATCGCGGCCGCACCGTCCACGTGCCGCCGCCGCCCTGCGAGGGCTTCCAGTTCCTGCTGACCCTGCGCATCCTGGAGGGCTTCGACCTCGCGGCGATGAAGCGCAATTCGACCGAGCATCTCGACACGGTGCTGCGCGCCGTCCGCTTGGCCGCCGGCGTGCGTATCGCAGCGGGCGTGCCGTCGCCGCAGAAGCTGGCCGAGATCCTGTCCGACAGCCATGTCGAGACGCTGCGCGCCCGGGTGCGCGACGGCAAGCCGGTGATCGGCCCGACCGAACAGTGGACGCCGCCGCAGGAGCCGGTCTCGACGACCGACGAGAGCCACACCACCTCGTTCTCGATTGCCGACAACGACGGCAACCTGATCTGCCTGACGCAGAGCCTGGGCAGCGTCTTCGGCTCGGGCGTCGTGGTGCCGGGCACCGGCCTCTGCCTCAACAATTTCCTCTACTGGGCCGACGTGAACCCGCAGAGCCCCAACCGGGTGAAGCCGGGCGACCAGCTGCCGATGTGCATGGCGCCCTCGATCTCGACCCAGGACGGCGCTCCGGTCCTCGCGCTGGGCACGCCCGGCAGCTACGGCATCCTACAGACCCAGCCGCAGGCCCTGGTCCAGTACGTCGATTTCGGCCTGCCGCTGCAGCAGGCGATCGAGGCGCCGCGCGGCCGTCTCACCGACGGCGCCGCCGTGCTGCTGGAATCGCGCCTGTCGCCCGAGGTTCATGCCGACCTGCGCCGGCTCGGCCATGACGTCACCACCGGGCCGGACTGGACGTGGAGCGTGGGCGGCATGCAGGGCGTGGCGGTCGACCCGGAAACCGGCATCTTCACCGGCGGCTGCGATCCCCGGCGCGACGGCTACTGCGTTCCGGCATAGAGGCCTACTTGAGCGGCCGCGACGGTTCGGAGATCTCGGCCATGGCGGCACCGACACGCCCTGCCGCGGCGGCATCCGGCTCGGTGGCGATGTCGCCCAGCGCCACGATGCCGGCCAGGTTCTTGTCGCGGTCGAGGACGGCCAGGCGCCGGATCTGCAGCACCTTCATGCGTTCGAGCACTTCCTCCGTCGGCTCGTCGCAGAAGGCATAGGCGACGTCCTCCGTCATGCAGTCCTTCACCAATGCATCCACCGGCGACCAGCCGGCCGCGACCGCGCGCACAACGATGTCGCGATCGGTGATCGTGCCGACCAGCCGCTTGCCGTCACAGACCGGAAGCGAACCGACGCCCATCGCCTCCATGGCCTCGGCGGCCGCCTGCAGGGAAGCATCGGGCGCGATCGTCTCGACCTCGCGGGTCATGATTTCGGATACCTGCATGCGCGGGTAATGCGACTCTCGCGACATGGTTGCGAGCGGTCTTTAGGCATTCCTCTTGCACGGAGGCGCAAGGCAAGATGGAATGCGCTCCAACGAGAACATTCAGGAGGGGGATGGATGATGCGTAAACTGGCATGGCTCGCGGTCGCGGCGATCGCCGTCATCGGCGCCGGGACGGCAAACGCCCAGCAGACGCCGCGCAAGGGCGGCACGCTGCGGATGACGGCGCCCTACGCCGCAAGCTTCGGCAGTCTCGATCCGCACGTAACGCCGCGTGCCCAGGACGACATCGTCGGCAAGGCGCTGCAGCGTTCGCTCTACAATTGGGATACCGCCGCCAACAAGCTGTCGCTGGAACTCGCCAAGTCGGTTTCGGTGTCGGCCGACGGCCTTACCTACACCTACAAGCTGCGCGACGACGCCTTCTTCCACAACGGCCGCAAGATGACGGCCGATGACGTGATCTTCTCCTTCACCCGCATCATGGACGGCAGCAAGGGCTATCCCGGCGCGCGCTACGTCCGCCTGATCAAGGGCGCGGTCGACGTCGAGAAAGGCACGGCCAAGGAAATCGCCGGCCTGAAGAAGATCGACGACTTCACGCTCGAGATGACGATCACCGACCGTGTCGACCCTGGCTACTACTTCTTCGGCGGCTCGACCGCGATCCTGCCCAAGGAAGAGGTCGAGAAGGGCAATTATGCCTCCAATCCGGTCGGCCTCGGCCCGTTCAAGTTCAAGGAGCACATCCCCGGCTCGCGCGTCTCGATGGAGCGCTTCGACAAGTTCTACAAGACCGGCCAGCCCTACCTCGACAAGCTCGAGGTGCTGATCATGGCCGAGGCGGCCGCCCGCGACGTCGCCTTCCGCAACAAGGAGATCGACACCTCGATCCTCGGCCCGGCGCAGTACGTCGCCTATCGCGCCGATCCGCAGCTTTCCAAGGGCATCCTGGAAGTGGCCGAGATGTTCACGCGCTCGATGCACATGAACCTGGGCTCGATCAAGCCGTTCCAGGACAAACGGGTGCGCCAGGCGATCAACTATGCGATCGATTCCAACCTGATCATCTCGCGCCTGGTCAAGGACAAGGCCTATCGCGCCACCAGCTGGCTGCCGCCCTCCTCCGCGGCCTTCGACAAGACCATGAAGCCCTATCCCTACGATCCCGAGAAGGCCAAGAAGCTGCTGGCCGAGGCGGGTTATCCCAACGGCTTCGAGTTCGAATGGACGACCAGCCAGAACGAGAGCTGGGGCCTGCCGATCGTCGAGGCGGTGATCCCGATGCTGGCCAGGGTCGGCATCAAGGCCAAGCCCAAGCTGGTCGAGGTCACGGTGCTGACCGAGCTGCTGATGAAGGGCGACCACCAGGCGCTGATCGCGTCGAGCCTGACCGGCCCGGATTCGCTCGCCACGCTGCGCTGCTACTACTCCAAGACGCCCCGCACGGCCTGCAACTACACCGGCTTCAACAACGCCGATTTCGACAAGCTGCTCGACGATGCCGCCCAGGAAGGCGACATGGCCAAGCGCGACGAGATCCTGAAGAAGGCCAACAACCTGCTCTATGACGAGGCGCCGGTCTGGTTCTTCAACTACAACAAGGCGGTGCTGGCGTTCCAGCCGTGGGTCCACGGCCTGCAGCCCAACCCGACCGAGATCACGCACCAGTACCCGGAGAACATCTGGGTCGATGCCAGCTCGCCGGCGAAATAACGGCGAACGAAGAAAGTAGAAGGGTCCCTCGCTGCCGCTCGGGATGACAAGGTCTCCGTCATCGCGAGCCTAGCGAGGGAACTTCCAGAACCCCGCAATGCTCCTCGTCCTCGGCCGCCGCCTCGCCAACATCATCCCGACGATGCTCGCCGTCGTGGCGCTCGTCTTCCTGCTCTTCTCCGTCCTGCCGGGCAGCTTCATTTCCGGCATGAACGAGGACGGGCGCTCGACCATCGACCCCGCGGTCATGGAGCGCATGCGCAAGGAGATGGGGCTCGACGACCCGCTGGTCGAGCGCTTCGCCAAATACGTGGCCGCGACCGCCACCGGCGATCTCGGCACCTCGTTCCGCACCCGCGAGCCGGTCACCAAGATGCTGGCCGTCCGCATCTGGCCGTCGCTGAAGCTGGTGCTCGCCGCCATGACCTTCGCCATCCTGGTCGGCGTCACGCTGGGCTTTCTCGCCGCGCTGAAGCCCGGCAGCCTGATCGACACCGCGGCCATGGTCGGCGCCATTTCCGGGCTCTCGCTCAGCCAGTTCTGGTTCGGCCTGATGCTGATGTACCTGTTCGCTCTGAAGCTCCAATGGCTGCCGAGCTTCGGCTATGGCGACGGCGGCCTGCGCAACCTGATCCTGCCCGCCGTCGCGCTGGGGGTCGGACCGATGGCCCTGCTCGCCCGCACCACGCGCGCCGCGGTGCTCGACGTGCTCAACGCCGATTTCGTCCGCACCGCCCGCAGCAAGGGCATGAGCGAGCGCCGCGTCGTCGAATGGCACGTGCTGCGCAACGCTCTGGTCCTCGTCATCACCATCGTCGGCCTGCAGTTCGGCTCGCTGATGGGCCAGGCGGTCGTGGTGGAGAAGCTGTTCGCTTGGCCGGGTGTCGGTTCACTGATGGTCGATTCGGTGTTCCAGCGCGACATGCCGACGGTCCAGGGCTGCATCCTGATGATCGTGCTGTTCTTCCTCGTCATCAACACGCTGGTCGACCTGGCCTATGTCGTGATCGACCCCCGGATCCGCTACCGATGAGCCTCGCCCTGAAGCTTCCCCGCCTGCGACTGAAGGGCGGTGCCTCCCTCTGGGTCGGCGGCGGCCTGGTCGCCATCGCCATTTCCTCGGCAATCCTGGCGCCGTGGATCGCGCTCACCGACCCGGTGCTCGACGCCAACCTGATGAACGCCGAGCTGCCGCCCAGCTGGGAGTTTCCCTTCGGCACCGACGCCCAGGGTCGCGACATCTACTCGCGCATCGTCTGGGGCGCCCGCGTCTCGCTGAGCGTCGGCATCATCAGCCAGATCTGCAACAGCCTGATCGGGGTCACGCTCGGCCTCACCGCCGGCTACTGGGGCGGCTGGTGGGACGATCTGGTGAGCGGCCTCACCAACCTGATGCTGGCGATCCCGTCGCTGGTCTTCGCGCTGGCCATCATGGCGATCCTCGGCCCCGGCCTCGTCAGCCTGGTGATCGCGCTCGGCCTCACCAGCTGGTCCTATTCGTGCCGCATCGCGCGCGCGCAGGTCCTGTCGCTGAAGAGCCAGGGCTATATCCAGGCGGCGCGCATCCTGGGCTATGGCGACCTGCGCATCATGTTTACGCAGGTCCTGCCCAACATCCTGGGGCCGCTGATCGTGATCGCGACCCTGGGCATGGGCGGCGCGATCCTGGCCGAGGCGGCGCTGTCGTTCCTGGGCCTCGGCATCCGCCCGCCCTTCCCGAGCTGGGGCAGCATGCTGTCGGAAGCGCGCGACCAGATCACCACGGCGCCCTGGCTCTCGGTGTTCCCCGGCCTCGCCATCTTCTTCACCGTGCTCGGCCTCAACCTGCTGGGCGACGGATTGCGGGACTATCTCGATCCGCAGTCGACGACGCGGCGCGGATGAGGACCGGCGCATGACGACGACACCTCTGCTCAAGGTCGAGAACCTGCGCATCGCGCTGGACGGCGACGGTGTGACCTACGATGCCGTCGAGAACGTCTCGTTCGAGATCGGCCGCGGCGAGGCCTTCGGCCTGGTGGGCGAATCGGGCTGCGGCAAGAGCATCACGGCACTGTCGGTGATGGGCCTGTTGCGCCGGCCGCTGTCGCTGGCGGGCGGCAAGATCGTCCTCGACGGCCAGGAGATCCAGAACGTCTCCGCCGCCGAGATGCGGCGGCTGCGCGGCAAGCGCATCGCCATGATCTTCCAGGAGCCGATGACGGCACTCAACCCGCTGTCCCCGGTCGGCCGGCAGATCGCGGAGATGTTCGTACTGCACCAGGGCGCGAACTGGACCGAAGCGATGGACCGCGCGGAAGACGCGCTACGCCAGGTGCGCGTGCCCTCGCCCGAGCGGCGCATCAAGGACTATCCGCACCAGCTCTCGGGCGGCATGCGCCAGCGGGTGATGATCGCCATCGCGCTGGCCTGCGGCCCCGACCTGCTGGTCGCCGACGAGCCGACCACGGCGCTCGACGTCACGGTGCAGGCCGAGATCATCGACCTGATGGCCGAACTCTGCGCCGCCAAGGGCACGGCCGTGTTGATGATCAGCCACGATCTCGGCCTGGTCGCCAACATGTGCAAGCGGGTCGCGGTCATGTATGCCGGCCGCATCGTCGAGAGCCAGGTGGCGGACGCCATCTTCGCCGCGCCGACCCATCCCTACACGCAGGGGCTGATCGATTCCCTGCCGCGGCTCGGCGAGCGTGCGAAGCGCGGCCGCCAGAAGCTGCGCGAGATCTCGGGCGTCGTGCCATCCATCGCCAACTACCCGCCCGGATGCCGGTTCAACCCGCGCTGCCCCGCCGTCACCGACCTCTGCCGGTCGGTCGTGCCGGAGGCGACGCCGCTGCCGGCCGAGGGACTCGTGAGGTGCCATCATCATGGCTGAGGGCCTGCTTTCGCTCGACGACCTGGCGGTCCATTTCAAGGTCGGCAACGCGCTCGGCGGCGGTATCAAGACGCTGAAGGCGGTCGACGGCGTCACGCTCGACGTGAAGCCCGGCGAGTGCCTCGGCCTCGTGGGCGAATCCGGCTGCGGCAAGTCCACGCTGGCACTTGCCATCATGGGCCTGCTGCCGCCGACCCGCGGCACGATCGGCATCGACGGCCAGCAGATCTCCGGCAGCACCCCGCCCGACCGCATGAAGATGGCGCGCACGGTCCAGATGGTCTTCCAGGACCCCTACGCCTCGCTCAATCCCCGCCAGACCGTGCGCCGCACCCTGGCCGATCCGCTGCGCCTGCACGGCGTCACCGACAAGGCCGAGGTCGAGGCCCGCGTCATCGACATGATGGCCAAGGTCGGGCTGCGCCCCGAGCAGGCCGACCGCTATCCGCACGAATTCTCCGGCGGCCAGCGCCAGCGCATCGGCATCGCCCGCGCCCTGATTCTGAAGCCCAAGCTGGTGCTGTGCGACGAGCCGGTGTCGGCGCTCGACGTGTCGATCCGCGCCCAGATCATCAACCTCCTGCTCGAACTCAAGGACGAGATGGGGCTGGCCTACATCATGATCAGCCACGATCTCGGCGTGGTCGAACATGTCAGCGACCGCGTCGCCGTCATGTATCTCGGCCGCATCGTCGAACAGGGCGGCTGGCAGGAGATCTTCGAGAATCCGCGCCACCCCTACACGCGCGCCCTGATCGCCGCGATCCCCGATCCGTTCCACCGCGCCGCCATCGGCGCCAACGCCAAGGCGCGCGGCGAGATCGCCAGCGCCCTCAACCCGCCGCCCGGCTGCCATTTCAATCCGCGCTGTCCGTTGAAGGCCGATGTCTGCACGGCCGAATATCCCGCGTTCGGCGAGGTCTCGCCCGGTCATCGCGCGGCTTGTCATTTCCGCGATCGCGTGGGTTGATGGGGCCACCGCCCCATGACCCTCCTCGATACCGACATCCTTCTCGACTGGATCGTCCGCCGCGGCCTCGACGGCCTCGACGAGGGCGAGCTGCTGCGCGAGTTCTGCGAGAAGTGCCGCGAAGCCGGCCTGATGGTGTCGCGCGCACTCTCCTTCATCGACACGCTGCATCCCGTCCATGAAGGCCGCATCTACCGCTGGCGGGACGATTCGGTGGAGGAAGAGGCGGCCACGGACTATGCGCGCACCGACCAGGGCGGGCCCGCCGCCGAGTCCTGGCAGCGCAGCCCGTTCTTCCATCTGTTGCAGACCGGCGGCGAGGAGCTGCGCCGCCGCATCGGCTTCGGCGAGGATCCCGGCTTCGGCATCATCCAGGAGATGAAGGACCTCGGCCACACCGACTACATCGTCTTCATCCACCGCTTTGCCGGCAACACCAAGATCGGCGACATGGATGGCGTCTATTCGGCCTGGTCGACGCGCCATTCCGAGGGCTTCAGCGACGCCAACATCGTGGCCCTGCGCCGGCTGGTACCGGCACTCGCACTGGCCATCAAGAGCGCCGCCCTGGCCCGCATCGCCGACACGCTGGTGCAGGTCTATCTCGGCCGCGATGCCGGCCGGCGGGTGCTGGAGGGCAGCATCCAGCGCGGCGTCGCCGACCGGGTCGAGGCCGCCCTCTGGTTCTCCGACCTGCGCAGCTTCACGGCCATCACCGATACAGCCAAGCCCAGCGAGATCATCCCGCTGCTGAACGACTATGCCGAAGCGGTGATCACGTCGATCCACGAGGCCGGCGGCGACGTCCTTAAATTGATCGGGGACGGCACGCTCGCCGTCTTCCGCGCCGACGATCCGGCCGAGGCCTGCCGGTGCGCCCTGCGCGCCGAGGAGAATCTGCGGGCGCGCATGAAGGAACTGAACGAGCGCCGTCTCGCCGCGGAGCAGCCGGTGACGACGGCCTATATCGGGCTGCACATCGGCGAGGTCTTCTACGGCAATATCGGCAGCTTCGACCGTCTCGACTTCACTGTGGTGGGGCCGGCGGTCAACGAGACCAGCCGCATCGCCTCGATGTGCCGCTCGGTCGACCGTCCCCTCCTCATCTCCTCGACTTTTGCCGAGATCCTGCCTGCCGAGGAACGCGCCCGCCTCGTGTCGGTCGGCCGCTTCGCCCTGCGCGGGGTCGGCAAGGCACAGGACCTCTTCACCATCGATCCCGAGTTGCTTTGACATTCGACAGGGTTGCCGACGCCGCGGACGCTGCTAGGTTCGCGGCCTGACCCAGAAGGAGCAGCCCATGGCAAAGACACCCGCCATCTCGATCGGCATCAAGGAAGCGGACCGCAAGCAGATCGCCGAGGGCCTGAGCCACCTGCTGGCCGACACCTACACGCTCTATCTCACGACCCACAATTTCCACTGGAACGTCACCGGGCCGATGTTCACGTCGCTCCACACGATGTTCATGACCCAGTACACCGAGCTCTGGAACGCCGTCGATCCGATCGCCGAGCGTATCCGCTCGCTGGGCTATCCCGCCCCCGGTTCCTACGGCCAGTTCGGCAAGCTGAGTTCGCTGGCCGATGCGCCGGCCAAGCCGCCCAAGGCGCTGGAGATGGTGAGCATCCTCGTCACCGGCCACGAAGCCGTGGCACGTACCGCCCGCGGGATCTTCCCGGTGGCCGACAAGGCCGGCGACGAACCCACGGCCGATCTGCTCACCCAGCGCCTGACGGTCCATGAACAGTCGGCCTGGATGCTGCGCTCGCTGCTGGAATAGCCGCTGCAAGCATGGCCCGCATCAGACGCCGTCGCCTGTTGAGGCTCGCCGGCGACGGCGCCGCCGCGTCCATGGCCGCCATTCTGGCGACCGGTCGCATGCCGGCGCTGGCGCAGCAAAGGACCGTCCACTGGCTGAAATGGGTCGACTTCGTACCGGCCTCCGACGCGCTGCTGCGCACAGAGGTTCTGCCGGAAGCCGAGCGGGCGCTGGGCATTCGGGTCGCCCTGGAGACGATCAACGGCAATGACCTGCTGCCCCGGGTGACCGGCGCGATCGGGGCGGGCAACGGCCCCGACCTGGTCATGGCGTTCAACGAACAGACTTTCCTCTACGTCCGCGCGGCGGCCGATCTCACCGACATCGCCAACGCCGTCGCACAGGCCCAAGGCGGCCTGTATCCGTATGCCAAGACGACCTGCAGCGACGGCGGCAGGTTCATGGCCATGCCGTGGGCGGTGATCGGCAGCATGATCGCCTATCGCCGATCATGGTTCGAGGAAGCCGGTGTGACCGCCTTCCCCGCGGACTGGCCCGCCTACCGCGATGTCGCTCGGAAACTGAAGGCGAGAGGCCGCCCGATCGGCCAGACCCTGGCCCATACGCTGGGCGACGCGCCTTCCTTCGCCTATCCGTACCTCTGGTCGTGGGGCGGGATGGAGGTCGATCCGGCCGGCAAGGTGATCCTCGACTCAGCGGCCACGCTCGAGTCGGTGAAGTTCCTGCAGGCGTTCTGGGCAGAGGGGTTCGACGAGCGCGGCCTCGGGTGGGACGATACCGGCAACAACCGGGCCTTCCTCTCCCAGACCATCTCGGCGACGCTCAATGGCGCCTCGATCTACATCGAGAGCTTGCGCCGGCCCGAACGATACCGAACCGCAGATGGCACGCCGCTCAATCGGGACATCCTGCACGCGCCCATGCCGGCCGGACCGGGCGGGCAGTTCGGCATGCATCTCCTGCAGTCGAACATGCTGATGAAGTATTCGAAGAACCAGGAGGCCGCGAAGGATTTCCTGAGGTGGATCCACGCCGAGAAGAACTTCGAGAAGTGGTTCGTCTCGCAACGGGGATTCTCGACACCCTGCACCGAGGTGTGGGAAGGCCACGCGGCCTGGACCGACGATCCCGTGATGGCTCCGTTCAAGGCCGCAGCCAGGCTCGGCCAGGCCCCCGGCCGGGCCGGGCCTCCGAACGCCAGGGCAGCGGAGGCGCTGTCGACGTACGTGCTCTCCGACATGTACGCCAAGGCCGTCAGGGGCATGCCGGCCGAAGAGGCCGTGAAATGGGCTGAAGACAGGCTGAAGAAGATCTATGGCTGAGCAGGGCCCGCCCAGCCATCCAGCACGTCCCACTTCGCCTTGCGCTGCGCGCCGCGCGTTTTCTTGAAGTCGTGGCCGTAGGGCGCCGTGTCGAACGATCCGTAGGTCGGGTTGGCCAGCATCAGCCACTGCCTGCCCCAATAGGGCATGCCGGCCTCGAACGCCTTCAGCCGGTCGGCCTCGCTGCTGCGATAGCGGTCGTCGAAGTCCCCGAGATTGTCGCCGATGTTCAGCAGAATGCGATAGTCCTTCGCGATGACGGCGCGGCGCGTGCTCTTGGCGCCGGTCCAGTCGGGCTTCTCGCCCTGCATCAGAAATGTGTCGACGTTGCCGCCCAGGGGAAAGCCGAGCTTCGCCATGTTCTCGCGCGTGTCCTTCTCGGTCTCGGCGCCCCGGTTGGTGACGTAGAAGACTTTCACGCCCTTCGATTCGGCGTATCGCGTGAAGTCGACGGCGCCGGGGATGGCTGCCGAGACCTGGGCGGCGCAGAACTGATTCCAGGTCCTGGTGCTGAAGCTCTGGTCCGCCCGCATCAGCCAGACCTGGTACTTCGAATTGTCGAGCAGGGTCTCGTCGACATCCAGCACGACGGCCGGCGGCAGGTTCTGGAAATCGCCCTTCTGCTCGCCAGGCGCCGCCGTCCAGCTCCTGTCGAGCAGCGCCTCGTCGAGGCGGATCCGCGCCAACGCATAGATGGCGAGCGCGTTGGCACGATACTCGACGGCGCGCTGCATCCAGAGATTGGCGAGCAGAAAGTCATGGGCCGGGACATCCTGGGCGCGGACCACGCCACCGGAGAGAACAGCGAGCAGCAGACCGAAAAGCAACGTCTTGCGTGCGGTCATGGCGATATCCTCTCCAGCAACTGCCGCTTGGTCGGCTCGTCGGCAAAGGAGGCCTCGATCGTCGTGCGGGCAATGGCGCGAAGATGCGCTTCGTCGAGACCCGCGAGGTCGTACTCAGTGCCGAGCGTGGTATGGAAGAAAGGCGGATCGTCGGAGTTCAGCGTGACCCGCACGCCCGCATCGATCAACCGGTGCAGCGGGTGCGATGCCCTGTCGGGATAGAGGCCAAGGGCCACGTTGCTGCCCGGACAGACCTCGAGGACGATGCCACGCCGCGCCAGTTCCTCCATCAAGGCCGGATCGTCGGCCGAGCGCACGCCATGGCCGATGCGGGTCACCGGCAGGTCGCGGATCGCGGCCCGGACGCTCTCCGGCCCCACGACCTCGCCGGCATGGACGGTGCAGCCATAGCCATTCTCGTGCGCCAGACGATAGGCCGGCGCGAAATCGACCGGCGAGAATTTGGCCTCGTCGCCGCCCATGCCGAAGCCCACGACATAGGGATGCGGCTCGGCCAGCATGGCGCGGACCATCGCCTCGGCCCGCTCCGGCCCGAGATGGCGGATGCAGATGATGATGATGCGGCCTTCGATACCGAACTCGCGCCTTGCGTCGTCGATGCCCTGCGCCAGTGCCTCGAGCCACTGCGCATAGGAGATACCGAGCGCGGCCGGGCGCTCGGGCGAACAGAACATCTCGACATAGACAGCACCCTCGCGGGCCGCCCCCGCCAGGTATGTGTAGATGACGTCGCGAAAATCGCGCGGCTTCTTCAGCGCCGTGCAGACGCGGTCGTAGGCCTCGAGGAAGCTCCAGAAGTTCGTCCAGGCATAGTGCCCCTTGGCATCCAGCAAGTTCGGCGGCAGCGCCAGGCCGTTGCGCTTCGCCAGTTCGAGGGCGAGCGATGGCGGGATCGAGCCTTCGAGATGGCAGTGGATTTCGGCCTTGGGTATCACGCAAATCCTCGGAGCGGCAGGTCGGGGCGTTGCAGCCAGTTGTCGGCGGGATAGTCGGCCCGCCCGTCGATCACGTGCAAACTGTAGGCCTGGCGCGGACGCGACGAACGGTTGGCCGTGCTGGCATGCGGCAGAAGGCCATGCAGGACGATGAGCGCGCCGCGCCGGACTTCGAGCGCGACCGGCTCGACCGGCGGCCACGGGGTCGAGTCGATCGTGCGGCTGACGAGTTCCCCCTCGTGATAGCCAAACCACTGCCGCAACGGCCCGCGGTGACCGCCCGGCAGAGCGATGAGG
>Ga0209066_10002090_pt1 | contig 25063 bp, 22 predicted proteins | sample All_14_2_FD_187198 | JGI IMG/M metagenome (GOLD analysis project Ga0209066, IMG submission 187198) | Freshwater microbial communities in response to fracking from Pennsylvania, USA - Allegheny Zone_MetaG_DW_15 (SPAdes) (version 2) ... | reverse complement strand
CGACCTGACCTCCACCCAGGTCGAGCTGCTCCACAGCCTGATGAAAACGGCAACCCAGTACACCATCCAGGGGATCCCGATCGTCGTCGTCACCCTGTCGCTGCCGGCCTATGTCGACGACTTCGCGATGATCGCCCGGCGATTCATGCACATGGAGAATCTCGACACCCTGTTCGCGTTGATCTCGATGGCCGACCGCATCTACCTGATCGCCCGCAGCCGCATCGCCGAGGTCAACGTCGGCATCATCGCCCGCGATCTCGGCGGCGGCGGCCATGCCACCGCCGCTTCGGCCACCCTGCGCGACATGACCCTGACCGAGGCCCAGGAAAAACTCATCCACACGCTCCATCGCCATGTCCTGCCGCAGCCGATCGCCCGGGAGATGATGTCGAAGCCGGCGATCACCATCCCCGCCGACACGACGATCGCCGAGGCCAATGAGATCCTGACCCGCTACAGCATCACCGCCATGCCGGTCCTGTCGCCGCTCGCCGTCGCCGAGGCGGACACGACGCCGCCGCCTCGGTCGATCCTCGGCATCATCTCGCGGATGGTGGTGGAGAAGGCCATCCACCACGATCTCGGATACCTGCCGGTCAGCGCCTACATGACCTCCGATATCGCCATTCTGCCGCCCGACGCGACCCTCGCCGACATCCAGGAACTGATCATCGAGCATCGCCAGCGCCTCATCCCCATCGTCGACCACGGCGTGCTCCAGGGCATCATCACCCGCACCGACCTGCTCAACCGCCTGGTCAACGACCCCGCCCACCTGCCCAAAAACCTGCTCCATGAATCGGATCACCCGTCACTCGAGCGCAAACGCAATCTCAACACGATCATTATCGAGTGCCTCAACAAACCGATGATCGAACTGTTGCAGAAGATCGGTGCCGTCGCCGATGAACTGCAGTTCAACGCCTTTGCCGTCGGCGGTTTTGTCCGGGATCTGCTGCTGAAGAAGAATAACCTCGATCTCGATATCGTCATCGAGGGAGACGGCATCCGCTTCGCCAAGAACCTCGCCCGGAAATTGCAGGGCCGGATCAAGACCCATGAACGCTTCGGCACCGCGATGGTCATGCTGCCGGACGGCACCAAGATCGATGTCGCCACCGCCCGCCTCGAGTATTACGAATACCCGGCGGCGCTGCCGACCGTCGAACTGTCGTCGATCAAGCTCGATCTCTATCGCCGCGACTTCACCATCAACGCGATGGCCATCCAGCTCAACCCCGAGCATTTCGGCACCCTGATCGATTTCTTCAACTGCCAGAACGATCTCAACCAGCGATCGATCAAGGTCCTGCACAATCTCAGCTTCGTCGAGGATCCCAGCCGGATATTCCGGGCCATCCGCTTCGAGGCGCGCATGGCCTTCGAGATCGCTCCCCATACTCGACGGTTGATGCATAACGCGGTCAGCATGCAGCTCTTCGGCAAGACCGGCGACCCGCGCTTTTTCTCCGAACTCAAACAGATCCTGTCCGAGGAGGACCCCGTCCCGGCCCTCCAGCGCCTGGCCGAATTCAATCTGTTCCCGTTCCTCTGGCCGGAACTCAAACCCCAACTGAAGATCGACCGCCGCTTTCTCCATATCCTCCATCAGGCGCAGCGGGCCATCTCCTGGTTTCGCCTGCTCTATCTCGATGAACCCTGCCACAACTGGATGGTCTATCTCCTCGCCATCATGAGCAGATCCCCGGATGAGGCGCTGATCGCGTTCTGCAACCGGTTCCAGATTCCCCAGAAGATCACCGATCGCCTCCTGTGGCAGAAGACCCATGCCGAAAAGACGGCCAACCAGCTGTCGAGACGGGAAATCATCGCCAACAGCGAGATTTACTGGCTCCTGAAGGAACTGAGTATCGAAGGCCTGCTGTATCTGATGGCCCTGGCCCGCAAGAACCAGGTGAAGAAGGCGGTGTCGAACTACGTCACATCCCTGCGCTATATCCGCTCCGACCTGACCGGTGACGACCTGATGGCCCTCGGCTATCGGCCGGGTCCGAAATTCAAGATGATCCTCAACGACCTCCTCGACGCCCGACTGGACGACCGGGTCCACAATCGCCAAGAGGAACTCGCCCTCCTCCGCCGCGCCTTTCCTCCGGACTCTCTTGCCGCCGCCGGCTCGCGTGCTTAGAGTGATTGTCTGGCGGGAGGTCCCGCCGCACAGAGCGTTTCATTCATTTTTTCCGGGTAACTCATGAACAATTTCATCACCGAGTTGATCATCATCGCTCCACCGCTGCTGTTCGCCCTCACGCTCCACGAGTTCGCCCATGGCTATGTGGCATACCGCCTCGGCGACCCGACGGCGAGGCTGGCCGGCAGATTGACGTTGAATCCGCTCAAACACCTCGACCCCATAGGCACCATCGCCTTTTTTCTCATCAAAATCGGCTGGGCCAAGCCCATTCCGGTCAACGCCGCCTATTTTCGGAACCCGCGCCAGGACATGTTGTGGGTGGCCCTGGCCGGTCCGGCGACCAATCTGGTCGTGGCCGTCATCAGCGCCATCGCCACCAAGGCCCTCTGGCTGCTGATGGAGGCGGTTCCTTCCGCCCAGATCGTCTCAGCGATCCTGGTCCCGTTCCAGGCGATGCTGATCGCCAGCGTCTGGATCAACCTGGTGCTCTGCATTTTCAACTTCCTGCCAATCCCGCCGCTCGACGGCAGCCGCATCCTCACCGGCATCCTGCCGCCCAACCTGGCAGCGGCATTTTCCCGTTTTGAACACCTCGGTTTCATCCTGATCCTGGTCCTCGCCTTCACCGGCATCCTGTCGCGGATCATCGTGCCGATCATCGACTTCGCCCACGGCCTTCTCCTCTCCTGAACGCTGGATCAGGCGAGGGAGTTGTGGCTGTCGTAGAGGTAGCGTTTGATCTTGTGCGTCGCCGTCTTGACGAACTGTTCCCGGCGTTCGAATATTTTCGTGATTCGTGACGCCGGCGGCAGCTGGCTGTTCAATTCCCCCCGCATCTGTTCGAGCAGTCGGTCGATATGTTCCCGTCGCTCGGTCCTCGACCGCCCTGCGGTCTCCTCGTCGATCGCCTCGTAATCCGGGTAGATCCACGCCTCCAGCCTGCCGTTGTTTTCAAGCACCAGTCCCTCCACGACCCAGCCGTAACTGTTGATCTTGTGCTCGATTACCTCCGGATAGACATTTTCGCCGTTGGCCAGGACGATCACGTTCTTGGAACGGCCGCTGACGTGGAGGTTGCCGGCAGCGTCGATATAGCCGAGATCGCCGGTCGCCAGCCAGCCGTCGGGCGACAGGACCTCGGCGGTGGCCTCCCTGTCGTTGTAGTATCCGATCATGATATTCGGGCCACAGGCGCAGATTTCGCCGATACCGGTATCGGTGGCCGGGTTGGTGATTTTGATCTTGACCCCCGGGATCGGTTTGCCGGTTGAACCGATCGAGATGGTGGCATCGCCGGCCGGTCCCCCTGCCAGCAACGGCGACGACTCGGTCAGACCATACCCGACCAGATACGGAAATTTCGCCTCCGCCAGGAACGTCTCGACCTCGGGATTGAGCGCGGCGCCGCCTATCCCCATCAATTTGAGATTACCGCCGAAGAAGTCGAGGAGTTTGCGACCGATTTTGCGATAGATGAAGCGCCGCCCGAAGGTGGTCCGGCACAGCATGGTCAGTAGCCGGCTCTTTTCGATCTGGGGCAGGACCCGTTTCTTATAGATCTTCTCGAGGACGAGGGGGACGGCGAAGATAACCAGCGGCTTCTCATGCTGGCAGCATTTCTGCAGGATGGCCGGCGTCGGGCTCTTGCCGACATAGGCGATGCGGCTGCCGGTGATCAACGGCAGGATGAAGCCGCAGGTGAATTCATAGGTATGCGACATCGGCAGGATGGAGAGGAAAACCGACCCCGGCGGGATGGGCATCAGACCCGACGCCGCATAGGCGTTGGAGGTGAGATTCTTGTGACTGAGCATCACCGCCTTGGAGTGGCCGGATGTACCCGAGGTATAGAGAATCGCGGCCAGGTCGTCCTGATCGACATCGGGAAAGACGGGTGGAGCGCCAGCTTCGGCCAGCATTGTCCGCGCCCCGGCGAGGTAGTCGGTATATGTCACCACCGGCACCAGTTCCGGGTCAGGAACATGATCGTCGAGGGTTATCACCCTGCCCTGCCCTCTGTTCTTCATTTCGATGATCTTGTCGATCTGCCGCTGCGTTGTGAATAGGATCTTCACCTGCATCTCGCCGAGGATATGGCGGACGTCGCTTTCCGGCAGATCCGGCAGCACCGGGACTACCACCGCGCCAAGCCGGACTGCGGCGAAGTAGGCGGTTCCCCAGTTTTCCGAGTTCTCGGCGAGAATGGCGACCCGATCACCTTTTCCGACACCCTCCCGCTGCATCCGGAAGGCAAGGGCGACAACACGATCATGAACCTCGGTATAGCTGATCGCCGGTTCAAGGGCCATGCCGATGGCCGGGGTATCGCCATACTTGCTGCAGCTCGAATCCAGAACATAGTTCAGCGTCATCCGCACTTCCGTCGCACCCGTCATCGGTTCACCTCAATATATTGTATACATGGTGTTCCATATCTCATCCCAAGGGACATCGGAGCCGTCACCCCTCGACCATATCCGGATACTACACAAACTGCAGACCCCGGTCAAACTCCCACTACCGCGCCGGCCGGCGATACACTTTGCCCTGAAGTCTTTAAAATACTTGACTTTGCCATATCGTCCAGCTACAAATTATCAGGCGTGCATCATTGATCCCTCAGCTATGAACCCCAGACGCTCAAGAGATTATGAACAGATCGACTATTCTCGGCACAACCCTGCTGATGTTTTTTTTCTTCACCATCATATCCCTGTTCAATGTCACCAGTCATGCAGATGCCGCCACCAAAAAGAAATACAGCAAAAAACGAACCGCCCGTGCCTCGAAGGTGGTTATTCTGGGCAAATATAACGACATCAGCAAGGTAAAACGGGTACTGCGATCGACCAAATCTCCTGCCCCCGCAAAGATCCAGGCAGCCGCAAGCCCTCGGAAAAAATCGAACTCGGCCCCGGTCGACAACAGCAGGATCGGCAAGCTCATATCGGCCCGCAGCGCCATCATCCTCGATGGCAGGAGCGGCAGGACCCTCTACGCCAAAAATGCCGACAACCCGCGTCAACCCGCCAGCACCATCAAGATCCTGACCGGCATGATCGCGCTCAAATCCCTGAGCGGCAGCGAACAGGTAGCCGTCAGTCGTTGGGCCGCCGATCAACCGCGCTCGAAGGCCGATCTCGATCCCGACAAGCAGTACCAGGCCAACGATCTGATCAACGCCGTGCTGTTGGCCTCCGCCAATGACGCCAGCGTCGCCCTGGCTGAAAAAATCGCCGGCAGCGAGTCCTCCTTCGCCAGAATGATGACCGAAAAGGCCCGGGAGTGGGGGGCAAAGAACACGGTCTGCAAAACCGCCAGTGGCCTCACCGCCAAGGGGCAGGCCTCCACCGCCCGCGACCTCGCCGTCATGTTCCGGCATTTCATGCAGGATCCGGCCTTCGCCTCCCGCATGAAGCAAGTCAAGGTGAAAACCAGCTATGGCTGCCTGCTCCGCAATCACAACAAGGCCCTGTGGCAGGTTGAAGGCACGCAGGGCGGCAAGACCGGTTTCACCAATGCCGCGCGGCAGACCTACGTCGGCAAGTTCAAACGTGGAGACCAGGAGATCGTCATCGCCGTCATGGGCTGTGAAACGATGTGGGCCGATGTCAAGAAACTGGTCAAGCATGGCTTTTCCCTTCAGGATCGTCTTACCACCGCCGCCCCCGCATCGACCATTGCCGTTCATGAGATTGTTGCCCAGTCGACTCCCTGATCGCCGCCACCGCCTGCATCTGTCCTGAAAACAGGTTATCCTTCCCGGTCCGCCGGGGAGGGGCGGCGGCAATGCCGTTTCCTCCAGGCACAGCACCGCCAGTTCCACGCCGGCGCCCCATCCTCTCGCCCCAAACCCAATCAACATACGCGCGGCGTCCATGCCCGCAGGTCAAAATGTCCCGGGGGGCCGATGAAACGGCTAGATGTAACTGCGAAGGCGGAGATCGAGGGGATGGGGGTGGAGATAGTACTGCTGCCGCAGATAGGGTTGATTGTATTTGCGGACGAAATGATTGAGCAGGGTAATCGGGACGATTAATGGCACATCGCCGTTGCGGTAGGCATCGACAATCTCCAGCATCTCCTGTTTCTCATCCGCCGACAGGTCGTTTTTGAAATAACCAAGGGCATGCAGCAGGACATTGCAGTGCTTCTTCGGCGTGGTCAGAATTCGCAAAGTCTCGGCCAGAAGGATGCCATATTCTCGATAGGCCTCATCGAGTTGCGCCGGCAGATTGGCCACGAATCGACCCATCCGGCGATACTGCTCCTGGCTGTGAGCGAGAAGGAGCAGCTTATGACGAGCGTGAAAGTCGACAAGCGCCCCCCTCCCGGACGACTCGGCGATGAGGTCGCGGAAATGCCGATGAACGAAGACGCTCTCGATGAAGTTCTCCCGCAGCCGGTCATCGTTCAGCCGACCGTCCTCCTCGACCGGCAGGAGGGGGAAATGGCGGACGAGGGCTCGGGCGAACATGCCGGTTCCGGTGCCATGGGGCACGCCATCCGCTGAGTAGACCTTGACCCGGAACAAACCGCTGCTCGGTGAACCTTTCTTGAAGATGAAGCCACAGAGGCCTTCGCTCGCCAACTGTCGGACCCTGGCCTCCGCCCAGATCGACATTTGTTCGGTATGATCAATGCCGGTCCGGCGGGTAACGAGCCTGGGGTTGTCCGTGTCGCCGATGAGCCGCATTGCCTCTCTCGGCACCGGCATGCCGCATTCCACCTCGGGGCACACTGGCACAAGCTCCATGTGCTGCCCCAGAATATCCCGGATGAAGTGATTGAGTTGGTGGCCACCGTCATAGCGGACCTTGTGGCCGAGAAGACAGGCACTGACACCGATTTTCAATTTTTCTCTCTCTTCCCGCATCGGCTTCATAGTTCAGTATCCAGACAGGCCAGCTACGTCCGCCACCCCGGACATCTTCAGGCAGGTATGGTAGTTGAAGGGGCAACCGGCTTGATCAGCCGGTGGACTGCGTCCACCAGGTCAAGGCGGGTGAATGGTTTCGGCAGGGTCGTTACATGATCAATATATCCGGCTACATTGAGATACCTCTCCTTGTCGATGACACCACCGCCGGAGATGGCGATCACTGGAATATCCGGATCTGTCTGACGCAGTTCCAGAATGGTTTTCAATCCGTCCTTCACCGGCATGACCAGATCGGTAATGACGAGATCGAAAGATTGTTTTCTAAATATCTCAATCCCTTCCTGCCCATTTCTGGCCTCGACGACTTCATAACCTTCGAGTTCCAGGATTCGCCGAAGGATATCAAGGGCTGTTTCTTCATCATCGATGATCAATATTCGTTGCATGATATACCATTCGCGTAAAGATCCGCACATCCGAACCCGCCACCGCAGATTATACGGCATCCCGCAAGAATCATGAAACAGAAACGCCGGCAGTGGCTGCTTTTCCTATCCTCCATTATTCATACTCAATCCGGAGAGTGAAAACAATCGTGAACGCTGAATCAAAAACCCTCTACGGGTCGGCTGATAAACCGCTCTCATTCTTCACCGGAAAAAATGAGTGATGTCCCGGCCGGCCCACGTCGCCCTTCGCCCCTACGCCTGTGCAAGCCATCAATTCAATGATCGGACCAACCGGCCAAATCCCCCGGGAATGGTCGCTGACGACCAGAAACAGCGCCCCTGCTTGTAATCGACAAACCAGTGGCCGCTCGGCCTTCTCCGAGCTGCGACAAAAATAAACGGTTGTTCCCGCGAAAAACAGGGGTGGAGATGCAGGCCCTTGCCATTCTGTTGCGGTTCCATCAGCGACATCGCCTCCTCGAGCGTCGGCAGACGCCAATCATGGAAACCGGCAAGCCCCGGTTCATTGACTTCGTCCACCCTCTTCTGCATCATCCGGAGGGAAGAGATATCGAACCCCTCCCTCTGCCACATTAACGAGGTCCGAAGATCGACCACCACCAGGATGTCATCGGCATCGACGAGTAGATTGTCGAACCGGCCCTGCCCATTGAGATCGGCATCATAGAAATTCCACTGCCTGACGATGCCGGCAGCCTCTTCATCCCGGATATCGCGTGCGACGGCCGGCAGCTGGGTTATATCCTGCGGCCCGTCGACCGCTGCACGCGAAGGCAGGGCAGGGCCCATGTCCTCAATGTCGACTATATCCTCGACCGGGACAATCAGCGACCCATCCCCGCCTTCAAGGACATTGTCAATCAGCCACTGCCTGATCTGGTCGTTGATGGCGTAACTCTTTTCGAAGCGCGAGGAAAGCCCCTGACCTTCCACGCATCTCCTCACCAATTCAGCCGGCGCCTTAATTTCAGCGATGATCCTGGCATGCTTGACGGCTCGTTCCATCAGGCACAGTTTCGGCTCTTCTCCCCAGTTGTCGATGAAGAAATAATAAACAAATTCTTTGTTATTGCGAACCCTTTCCCTTCCACCCCACGATTCGTAGGTGCCGAAACTGAGATCCGGGTTCATCTCCCAGTCGATGGAACTGATCGTTCGCTGGCCGAACAGCATTTGGTGAAACGTTGCCATGATATTTTCTCCGCTGTGTGATGTGATCAGATGCGCCGTTCTGCTGAAATACTTTATTTCAAAGCATGGTGTAGTGTATGATGCATGAGCATTTCCATCGCGCACTGCTCTCGACCTTCTCTATCTCATTAACATAGGAATAAGTATTATTTATGTCCAGTTCTCTTCCCCCTTTCCGAAAAAAAAGAGGCAGCCCGGTTCCGCTGGGAGTTTCGCCTTCTCCAGAGGGAGGATACAACTTCGCCGTTTTCAGCCGACATGCCACCGGAGTCGACCTCGTCATCGATTTCCCCTCATCGACCAGGGCCACGGGCGATCGCCATGAAATCCCATTGCACCCCGATGAAAACAAGACCGGCGACATCTGGCATGTCCGGCTCGAGACCGGTCTGGACCGATTTACCTACGGCTACCGCATGGATGGCCCCTTCTCGCCGGCGCATAACGGGCTCATTTACGATCCCGACATTATCCTCATTGATCCGCTGTGCCCCCGCCTTGTGCCAAGAAAATGGGGCGAAAAATGCACCTACGGCAAGGCCCCTTCCTGTACCCCGGTCAAGCAGGATTTTGACTGGGAAGGGGATCGACCCCTGAAAACCCCATTGCCGGAGACGGTGATCTACGAACTCCACCCGCGCGGTTTCACCCGCCACCCCAGCGCCGAAGCCCGCCATCCCGGCACCTATCGCGGGATCGTCGACAAGATCCCCTACCTGCAGGCCCTCGGCATTACCGCGGTCGAACTGATGCCGGTCACGGAGTTCGACGAGAACGATATCGTCTTCCATGACCCCGACAGCTCCGACCCGCTGAAGAACTTCTGGGGCTACAACCCCGTCTCCTTCTTCGCGCTCAAATCAGGTTACGCTGCCGATTGCCACAACCATATCGACGAGTTCAAGTCGATGGTCAAAAGCCTCCACCAGGCCGGAATCGAGGTCATCCTCGATATCGTCTTCAATCATACCGGCGAGGGAGGATACGACGGTCCGACGAGCAGCTTCCGCGGCATCGACAACCGCATCTACTATCTTCTCGACCAGGAAAACCGGACCTATCTCAACTTCTCCGGCTGCGGCAACACCCTCAACTGCAATCACCCGGTGGTCCGGAGCCTGATCCGTGATGCCCTGCGGTTCTGGGTGATCGAGATGCACGTGGACGGGTTCCGGTTCGACCTCGCTTCGATCCTCGGCCGGGACCGCACCGGCCAGGTCCTCTCCAACCCGCCGGTGATCGAGATGATTGCCGAGGATCCAGTGCTGCGGGACACCAAAATCATCGCCGAGGCCTGGGACGCTGCCGGCCTGTACCAGGTCGGCTCCTTCTCCACCGACAGTCGCTGGGCCGAGTGGAACGGCCGCTTCCGCGACGACGTCCGCGCCTTCATGGCCGGTCATGACGACATGGTCACCCGGCTTGCCACCCGCATCGCCGGCAGTTCGGATCTGTATCAAACCAGCTCTCGCAGCCCGTTGAGCTCGATCAACTTCATCACCAGCCATGACGGCTTCACCCTGTACGACCTGGTGAGCTATGAGGAGAAGCGGAATCGGGCCAACGGCGAGGACAATCGTGATGGCGAAAACCACAACCTCAGCTGGAACAGCGGCTTCGAGGGTGATCTGGGGCCGAGGTCGGTCAGAAAGCTGCGTTTCCGGCGGATGCGCAGCATGGCGGCCATCCTTCTCCTGTCTCAGGGGATCCCGATGATCACCGCCGGCGACGAGTTCGGTCGTAGCCAGAGGGGGAACAACAACGCCTGGTGCCAGGACAACCAGATAAGCTGGGTCGACTGGACTCTCGCCCGCAAAAACAAAGACCTTCTCCGGTTTTTTCAGCTCTGCATCGATCTGCGCAAGAAACACCCGGTCTTCCGGCGCGAGGAATTTTTCCATCACCACGATTCAGATTCCAAGACCGGCCATGCCCCGGAGATTACCTGGCAGTACCTTGAACCCGGGCAGCCGAACTGGGCCCCGGACTGCCATGGCCTCGCTTTCCTCCTCAATGGCCGACGGCCGGGCATGATCCGGGACGATGATTTCTTTATCATGATCAACGGCAGCCGCGACGAAACGCTGCGTTTCACCCTCCCCGGCGTCCCCGGCGACGCCGGCGATCGTGCCTGGTTCCGGATCATCAACACCGCCGCCGCCGCCCCTGACGACTTTGTCGATCCCGCTCTCCATCCGCCTCTCGACAGCGGCGAGGCGCTCGCCGTCCTTCCCCAGTCAGTCGTGGTACTGCAGTCCAGGCCCGGAAGATGACTGCACTCGTGGCAACCGGGCCGGCGGCCGGCGGTTATGACCGCAAGAAAACCTTTGGCAGGAAACCGATGAGCATGGTACTATATTGGAGTATGTTTTTTCTCGTCAACGATTATTTTTTTTAATAAAAATAAGCTATTGATGACACAGATATGTTCACCAGAACCAGTCAGGCCGCGACTGACAGTTTCCTCTTTCTCGGCGACTCTCTCGTCGCCGACAATAACTGGCAACGCCGGATACCCTTCTGCAAAGTACTTAACTACGGCGTACCCGGCGCCACCGCCGACGATCTCCTCGCCTCCCTGCCGGATCTCAGCGGGCGCGTAGACCCACCGGCCGCCATACTGATCATGATCGGCACCAACGACGCCCTCGTCGGGCAGTTCGAATTCGTGGACTGCCTGCGTCGTATCGTCGTCCAGCTCAGCAGGGATTTTCCAACCGCCGAAATCATCGTCACCAGTCTCCTGCCGATGAGGTTATCTTTTCCAGGCAAAGCGGAGATTGCCACGATCAACGACGAGATTAGAGCAATGACGATACAGACAGGCAGCTGCTATCTCGATATCTGCACCAGGTTCACCCATTCGGATGCGGACCTGTTTCAGGAAGACGGAGTCCATCTGACCCCCCAGGCATATGAAATCTGGACCAGGACCCTGCTCGAACATGTCGCCTTCCTCATCGAAAGCGATGACGAGTAAGGTAAAACCATTCTTCTTTTCTATTTCACAATGAGCGCGATGAGACAACATTTCCATGACAGACGAATTTCGGTTTACTCTTTTTTTCTCCTCTTAACCCTCGCCCTCGCCGGCGTTGCCACTGCAGCAACTCCGGCAACCGACGTCGGTACCGGTACTGCCGGGGAAGGCAAGGTGGTCGAGACCATGAACTCGGGCGGTTACACCTATCTGCTGGTCGAATCCGCCAAGGACAGGACCTGGGTGGCAATCCCCGAGACCGCCGTCAAGACGGGCGAAACCGTGCGGTACCTGCCGGGGATGACGATGAAGGATTTTCACAGCAAAACTCTGGATCGAACCTTTGCCACCCTCATCTTCTCACCAGGTCTCGACAACAACCCTTCCAGCGGTAAATCAACCACAGCGGCGCCACCACCATCCGGCGACAGCAGCTCATTCGCCTCGGCCATCGAGGCCGAAAAAACCGGCGAAACGCCGCCGGCATCCACTTCCGGAGGCAGCGGCGGGGCCGTCGTCCCCTTCGCCGAGCTCTCAGTTGACAAGGCCACTGGCCCGAATGGATACACGGTGAATGAAGTTTTCAAGAAAGCCAAAGAATTGAACGGCAAAACCGTCCGGGTTCGCGGCAAGGTGATGAAAGTCAATATGAACATCATGGGCCGCAACTGGATCCACCTGCAGGATGGTTCCGGCGATCCGTTGACCAACACCCACGATCTGGTCGTCACCACCGCCGAAACCCCGACCGAGGGTGCAATTGTCACCGCCGAAGGCAAAATGGTGGCCGATAAGGACTTCGGTGCCGGCTACGCCTATGTCGCCATCATCGAGGATGCGAAATTCCTCCGCTGAAAGGAATGCCCACGGACATGCACATCCTTGTCGTCGGGCCAGGCGCACTTGGCTGCCTTGTTGCAACCACCATCAGCCGGGGAACGGAGGGCACTGCGTCCCGGCTGTCGGTGCTTGACCACGATCGCAACCGGGCCGACTTGCTCAACCGCCAGGGCATATGCTACGAATTGGATGGCGATCGCCGCCGTTTCCCCATTGCCGTGACGGCGGATCCGCTGTCCGTGGGAGCGACCGATGTGGTCATCCTCTGCGTCAAGTCCTACGATATCCCGGCCAGCCTTGCATACTGTCAACCTCTGCTGGTGGAGGGAACGGTGCTGTTGTTCCTGCAGAACGGCATCGCCCACCTCGACTGCGGTGACGCCACCGGCGAGGCGGCCATCGCCTACGGCACAACGACCGAGGGGGCGACGCTGATCAATCCGGGCCATGTCCGCCACGCCGGCCATGGGGCCACGTTTTTCGGATTCCCGTCCCGGGCGGACGCCCACAGTGCCACGCTCCTCGCCCAGACCGCTGCGATCTGCAGCCGCGGCGGACTGACCACAACCATCACCGACGCCATCCTTCATCGTCTCTGGGCCAAACTGTTCGTCAATGTCGGCATCAACGCCCTGACCGCCATCCACGGCTGTACCAACGGCGACCTCCTGACTCTCCCCGGCGTTGTCGATCGGATGCGGACCGTCGTGACCGAAGCCGAGCATGTCGCCCGCGCCAGGGGCATCATTGTCAGCGGCGATCCCTTTGCCGCCACCGTCGAGGTCTGCAAAAAAACAGCCGGCAACATTTCCTCGATGCTCCAGGATGTGCGGCGACGGCGGCGGACGGAGATTGACGCCATCAACGGCGCCGTTGTCAGGGAGGGGCGGGCCCTTGGCCTGGAAACGCCGGAGAACCTCCGCCTGGCCGAGCAGATCAGGGCGATCGAGGCGGGCTATGCCGCGACCTGTTGAAAATCAATTACCATGAAGATTCTTCCCCACGAGATCGGTTTCGATCTGGACGGCGTCATCGCCGACACCGCCGCCACCTTCATCCGTCTGGCCTGCGAACGACACGACTACTGCTCGTTCACCCTGGCCGACATCACCTCCTTCCATGTCGAGGATTGTCTGGACATCCCGATGCCGCTGGTAGAACGGATCTTCACCGACATCCTCGAGGATTCGCTCGGCACCGGTCTGATGCCGATGCCGGGGGCAGTCGAGGTCATGACCGAACTCGCGGCCGCCGCTCCGGTAACGATCATCACCGCCCGCCCGCTGCTGCAGCCTGCCAGGGACTGGATTGACGCGCACTTCCCCGGCGAGGCGAGCCGTTCGATCCGCCTGATCGCCATGGGCGACCCTGACGACAAGGCCCGGTATATCCACGAACACAGGCTCCGCTACTTCGTCGACGATCGCGCCGAGACCTGTCGGCAGCTGGCAGTCGAAAACATCACCCCGCTGATCTTTTCGCAGCCCTGGAATCAGGACCGGCAGGACCTGAGGGCAGTCACCGGCTGGCAGGAAATACGGCAATTGATCACCTGGTGACTCCCTTTCCCGATCAAAGGCGGATGCGATGATCGGGCGTCATGACAGCACAGGACCAACACCGGCGGCGCCGAGATGCACCACACCGACGGGTCTGACATCCCCCATCGGCGAGAATGAATTGCAACGTTTGATTTGAGACCGGAAAAGGAACGCGACGATGCACTGCCCCCACTGCCACCAACCAATCAGCCTCCATCGCAACCCGACCCCGACGGTCGATATCATCATCGAGGTCGGCGACAGCATCGTTTTGATCGAGCGCAAAAATCCGCCGTATGGCTGGGCCCTGCCCGGGGGGTTTGTTGATTACGGAGAGTCCTACGAACAGGCGGCCCGGCGCGAGGCCATGGAAGAGACCGGGCTCGCCGTCACCGACCTCAGGCAGTTCCACACCTACTCCGACCCGGGGCGTGACCCCCGGCAGCATACCGCCTCGACCGTCTTCATCGCCAGCGCGGAGGGCGAACCGGTCGCCGGTGACGACGCCGGCAAGGCAGCCCTCTTCACCAGCACGGATCTGCCGCAGCTGGCCTTCGACCATGCCCGGATCCTTGCCGACTACTATGCCGCCAAAACGGCGGAACGATGAGCGGCGGGAAACAGGCCGCCTAGAAGATCAGCTGCAGCAGCCAGAACGCAAGCAGACCCGTGCCCACGGATCCATACAGCAGCAGTCAGGGGATGCAGTCGCTGCCGTACTTCCTGGCGATCACGGCGAAGGTGGCGACGCCGATCGCCACCGAACAGAGCAGGATGAGCAACACCTTCATGGCGCACCTCAGGCCTTGAGTTTGACCCCGGACTTCTTGCGCAGCCGGATCGATTCCGGCGTCACCTCGACAAGTTCGTCGTCATTAATATAGGCAATGCAATCCTCCAGGCTCATCGCCACCGGCGGGGTGAGAATGACCGCCTCGTCCGAACCGGAGGCCCGCATGTTGGTGAGCTTCTTGCCTTTGGCCGGGTTGACGACGAGATCGACCGCCCGACAGTGCTCGCCGATGATCTGCCCCTGATAGAGGGCGACGCCGGGGTTGATGAACAGCCGCCCCCGTTCCTGGAGGTTGAACAGGGCATAGGCGACGGCGATGCAGGGTTCCTTCACCACCAGCACCCCGTTGACCCGGTTGACGATGTCGCCGGCGTAGGGGCCGTAATCATGGAAGACGTAATTCATGATGCCCATGCCCTTGGTGTCGGTCATGAACTGCGACCGGTAGCCGAGCAGGCCGCGGGTCGGAATGACGAACACCAAGCGCACCATCCCGTTGGCGGTGTTCATCTCCTCCATCTGGCCCTTGAGCTTGCCCAGTTTTTCGATCACCGCCCCCTGATAGAGCTCATCGACATCGACGGTCAGACGTTCGTACGGTTCCAGCAACTGGCCGTTTTCGTCCTCGGTCATGATCACCTGCGGCCGGGTGACCTGGAATTCATAGCCCTCGCGCCGCATCTTCTCGATCAAAATCGACAGGTGCAGCTCCCCCCGGCCGGAGACCTTGAAGCCGACGGCATCGGTCAGGGACTCGTAGCGCAGGGCGACATCGGCCAACGCCTCCCGCTGCAACCGCTCCTCGATATGCCGCGAGGTGACGAATTTCCCCTCCCTGCCGGCAAAGGGCGAATCGTTGGGAATGAAGTTCATCGAGATGGTCGGCGGGTCGATCGTGATCAGCGGCAGCGGCCGGGGGTCGAGCGGATCGGTGAAGGTCACCCCGACGGTGACATCCTCCATCCCGGCGATGGCGACAATCTCACCCACCCCGGCCGTGTCGACCGCAACCTTCTCCGAACTCTCGAAGCGGAAGATCTTCGAGATCCGTACCGGTTTGATCGAGCCGTCACGGCGGGCGACGACGATCGGCTGGTTGATCGACATCGTCCCGTTCACCACCTTGCCGATGCCCAGGCGGCCGAGATAGGGCGAGTATTCGATGGTGCCGACCTGCATCTGCAGGGGCTGATCGCTCGCCCCTTTCGGCGCCGGGATATGCTCGACGATCATCTCGGACACACTGTCCATATTGCGATGCGTCTCGATATCGTCATCGAGACTGAGCATCGAATATCCGCCCTTGGCCGAGGCATAGACCACCGCGAAATCGAGAATGTTGTCGGGGGCGTTGAGTTTGACGAAAAGATCGAAGACCTGGTCGACGACCCAATCGCAGCGAGCCGCCGGCTTGTCAATCTTGTTGATGACGACGATGACCGGCAGATGGTTCTGCAGCGCCTTCTTGAGGACGAAATAGGTCTGCGGCATCGGCCCCTCCTGGGCATCGACCAGGAGCAGGGCGCCGTCGGCCATCTGCAGCACCCGCTCGACCTGACCTCCGAAATCGGCATGGCCGGGGGTATCGATGATGTTGATCCAGAAATCCTTGTATTGGTAGGAGCCGTTCTTGGCGGTGATCGTGATCCCGCGCTCCCGCTCGAGATCCATCGAGTCCATCAACCGTTCCGATACCTGCTGGTTATCGCGGAACATTCCTGAATGTTTGAATAATTGGTCAACCAGCGTCGTTTTTCCATGATCGACGTGAGCGATGATCGCCACGTTGCGTATCTTTGCCTGTTCCATTTCTCTATCCTGAAGAAGTCGCGAAGCCCGCTGCGTCCTGCGGCGGTGAGGTCATTTGCGGAGGTGATACAACAAAAAAAGCACTCACCTGGACAGGGGTGCCGGCATTAAAACCCGTCAACACGGATTTTCGAAGAAAAAGAGAGAATGATACTCCAATGATTGTCAGATGGCAAGTAAAAGCCGATTGGACACCCAATCGGCGCCCACTGCCTCTCCGCTACAACCGGCTCAGGACCTTGCGACGGGCAACGGCCGAGCGTCGCAGCACCGGGATTGAGCCATCGACATAATCGTAGACCCGCGCCTCCTTGTTGGCGGCAGGACGCATGATCCGGCCGATCACCTGCAGCAGTCGCCCCTCGAATGTGATCGGGGTGGTCAGGAACAGGCTGCTGAGGCCGGGACAGTCGAAGCCCTCACCGATGAGTTGCAGGGTGGCGACCAGGACCTGGACCTCCCCGTCCTGGACCGCCGCGACCACGGCATGACGCCTCTCCTGGGAGATCTGCCCGGTCAGCAGTTCGACCCGGATCCCGCGGCGATGCAGTTCAGCGGCAAAGATTTCACAATGGCCGATGCGATCGGAGACCACCAGCGCCGTCCCGGCGTCCGGCTCTTCGACCGTTTGGCAGATATCGTCGATGATCTGGAGGTTTCGACCCTCGTGGCTGACCAGGGCTTTGATGAGGGCCTGGTAGTCGCCGTGATAGCTGAAGGTGAACGCTGTTTGCCGCTGTATCAATCGCGGCCTGAGCACGGCGCCGGAGGCCTCCAGTTCCACCTGGTCGACCTTGTGGATCCTGTCGCCCATGAAGTAATAGATGAGCCGGGTGAAGCCGTCATCGCTGCGAAAGGCGGTGGCTGAGAGGCCGAGGAGGTAATGGCTGTCGAAATGCGAGACGACATCGGTGAACAGCGCCGCCGGCACCCGGTGGCACTCGTCGACCACGAGGTGGCCGAAATGAGGGACGAGTTGCTGTACATGTTTGCGTGCCGAATTGACAATGGCCACCGTCAACGGTTCGACGGCGAAATGACCGTCGCCCACCAGCCCGACCGGACAGCCGAGGAATTGACAGGCCCGATCCCGCCACTGGTAGAGCAGTTCCCGGGTATGAACGACCACCAGCACCGGCTGCCTTCTCTCGGCGATCAGGGCCAGCGCCATGATCGTCTTGCCGCTGCCGGTCCCGGCCTCGATGACGCCGAAGGAGCGGCTGCGGGCGATCTCCACCGCTTCCTGCTGGTAGGGCCGCAGGCGGCCGGAAAAGTGGAAGTCGATCTCCGGCAGCAGGCGCCGGCGGTCGACGATCTCCGGCGTGCAATCCATCATCTGCCGACACAGCCGGATCGCCTGGTTGGAAAAGCCGCGGGGAAAACGGAGACCTCCCGGAACCGCCACAAAGTATTCCAGCGTCGGCTTGAGGCGTTTGCCGATCCACCGGCCGTAGCGTTTGGCCGCGACATACCGGGGGTTGTCGATGGTCAGCAGCCGCTTGAGTTCCAGATCGACGGCGGTGTCGATTTCTGTCAGGAGGCAGTCGGCGGAGACGGTGAGGATCGGCTTTTCCATGGGAAGGGCTCGACGGTCGATGGAGGGTGGCTTGTGCTCTGTCACTGAATTGGCTACTATCACCTGGCCGCCGGAACCGGCGCGGAGGAGCAGCTGCCGCTGTCAACACCATCTTACCCGAAGGTCAAGGGCTTGCCAAACACACTCTGCCATATCGCCCTGCAGGTGCCGGTGCACAAGGCCGCGTGGCCGGACAAGGTCCTGCCGTGGGCCGTGGCCGGCTGCATCATCCCCGATATCCCCTGGATCCTGCTCCGGGCGGCACTAGCCCTCGGTCCGGCGGCACCTTACACGCTCAGGCTCTATGCCACCATCCAGGCCAGTCTCTTCTGCTGCGCTCTGTTTTCAGCCTTCCTGGCCCAGTTCTCCCGCCATCCGGCCGTGGTATTTTCCATCCTTGCCGGCAACTGCCTGTTCCACCTGCTGCTCGATGCGACGCAGGTCAAATGGGCCAACGGCATCCACCTCCTGGCGCCGTTCGACTGGACCGCCCTGCAGTTCCACCTGTTCGACCTCGACCATCCCCTCGGCATTCCGCTCACCGTCGCCGGGCTGATCACACTCCTGTGGTGCTGGCCGCGGATTGTTCGCCAGCCGATCTGGGCCGCCACCATCACCCCCGGCCGCACTCTTGCCGCTGCAACCTGTATTGCCCTCTACCTGACCGTTCCGCTGCTCTTTCTCGACGATCTCGAAAAGACCGATTTTCACTTTCTCCATACCTTGAAAGACAAAGCCGCCCGCCCCGGCAGGCCTATTGAATTCGATCGGGCGGCCTATGAGCGGTCGGTGCGGACGGTCACCATCTTCAGCGGCGAAACGTTCAGACTGGAAGGCGCGCTGCCGGACAGGTCCGGATCGGTATCGATCCGGGGACGATTCGTCACCCCGGATACCGTGGCGGTGACCGATTACCGGATGCACAACCGGATCAGGGATCCGGCCTCGATGCTGGGGATTATTCTGACTTGTGTTCTGACGCTGCAAACGATTATACTGTCAAAGTATTCTCGTTTTCCCCACCAGACAAAGGACAGCAATCATGAAGACGGCGCTCAAGGCGATCATTCTCCTCCTTCCCCTGCTCCTCCCGGGCCACAGCCTGGCCCAGAAGACTGAGACCATCACCCTCAATCTCCCTGAAAGCGTGATGGCCAGGACCGTCCAGGCGGTTCTGCCCCTGGATATCGATGCCAGGTCGGAAGGGCTCCAGGGAACGATCAGGATCATCAGCATCGACGACCTGCAGTTCGGCGACAGGTTCCTCTCCTGCCGGCTGCACGTGGCCGGCAGCGACCTGCGGATCGTATCCGAACTGGCCGGGCACCAGATCAATCTCAAGGTCGGGGAGGTCGAACTCGATTTCAACTGCAACGCCCGCCTGCGTTTTGATCCGCAACGCCAGATCCTCTATATCAAGCCCGTGGTCGACAGGATGAACGCGACGCAGAACGGCGGCCAGGGCGATCTCGGCCAGGCATTGGTGTCACTGCTCAATGGCCGGGAGTTCCCGGTCTCGATGCAGGACATGAAACCGCTGGTTGCCAAAAGCGGCGGCAAGACTCTCTTTATCGCAATGAAATTCGTCGATATCCAGGCCCGTCGGGACATGCTCCAATTCAGCCTGCTGCCCGAGGTAAGTTCCAGATAAGCCCCTCTCCTACCACACCAGATCGTCAGGGATCTCGTAGCCGGCGTAGGCATCGTCGGCTGGCGCTTCGTCTCTTTTCCTCTCCTTGTTCCACAGGACAATGACTGCCGGCTCGAGCCGGGTGATTTTTTCGGCAATCGCCGCCGGGATGACTTCATAGGCGGAGCCGGAACGGGCAACGGCCAGCAGCCCCCGGCTGAGGCCATCCACCATCGTCGCCGCCACGAAGATCCGCTGGATCTTGCCGCCATCGGCGAAACGAAAGGCCGTCCCCTGCCGGTCCTGATCCAGGCGGTGGCTGGCAACCAATTGCCTGACCTGCTCCGCCTCCTGCTTGCGCCGCAGTTCTTCCTCGCGCTGCTGGTTGCGCAATCGCTCCTTTTCCTTTTTCTCCGCCAGCGCCTGCTGGGCCAGGGCCTTGTTCTCGTCGACGATTTCCTGGGCCCGGCTCTTCTGCTGCTGCTTCTTGGTCAGGTATTCCTTCTTCTTCACCTGCTCGACCTGTTTCTTCTCGACCAGACCCAGCTTCAGCAACTGTTCCCGAAATGAATTTCCCATCGATCCAATCTCCTTCAATTCCCTTATTTCCTTCACCAACGGGACATGGCCCGTGCACTGCCGATCATTCCGGGAATCATTCTAGGTGACCCATCAATCAATTGCAATGATTCAGGCGAGCGATGCAGTTCTCCGCGCCGCTGCCGGATCCCTGCCTCAGGCGCTGGCCATCGGTGCCTGTGCATGGCGGATACGACCAACGATGCCGGCGCGACATTTTTTTGTCCGGTATCGGTTTGCGAGGATTGTGCCGACAAGATTTCAGAGGAGCAGGAATTCCCTGAACTCGCCGCGCATGCAGTGATTGGAGGCCATTGAGGCCGAATAGGCCCCGGCGTTGATCAGGGCCAGACAGTCGCCTGATGCCAGCGGCGGCAACACCACATCGGCGTACCAGACGTCGAGGGCCTCATTGATATTGCCGACCACGGTGCACGGCTCCCCGCCCGGCCGGAGCCAAACCGGCACCGGCTGAAAAGGGAGGCCATAGACGGCCGGTTCGACAGCGATGTTGAAGCCGGCGTCGACGCCGACAAAGACCGTTTCCTGCTTCTTTTCCACCGCATTGACCGTGAGGAGCAGCAGCCCGGCATCCTTGACCAGGTAATCTCCGGGTTCGACTTCGATCTGCAGCCGGCGCTCCTGGAAATGTCGGGTCAGGATCGCCGCCCACTGCGCCAGGTCGAGGGGACGGTCCTGGGCGGTGTGGGGAACGCCGAGACCGCCGCCGACATTGACTGTCGTGACCGTGTCGATCCGGTCGACGAACCACAGGCATTCCTCGACCACCCGTTCCCAGGCATGCAATTGCGGGGTCAGGTAGCCGCATCCGGTATGGAAGTGGATCCGCTCGATGGTGAGGCCATACCGGGCCGCCAGTTCGACAGCCTCGTCGAACTGTTCCCGGTAGATCCCGAATTTAGTGGTCCGGCCGCCGCTGTACTGCAGCAGCTCGTTATGGGCCCGGCCGACGCCGACGGCCGGATTGACCCGGATGCCGATCTTCCGCCCCGGTCGGCGCTCCCCCCATTGCCGGATCGAATGGAGGGAATCGCAGTTCATCACCAGACCGTCAAGCCGGGACAACCGATCGAAATCCCGGTCGGAGAGGCTCGTCGCGGTGAACGAGATCTCGGCCGGTGCGAAGCCGCAGCCAACGGCGTGCTCCACCTCCTGCGGCGAGCAGGCATCAATGCTGCAGAGGCCGCTGGTCTTCATCCAGGTCAGCAACGGGGCGAAGCGGTTGGCCTTCATCGCATAGTTGATGCGATGGCTACCGGCAAAGCCGGCCGCATCGAGAGCCGCATGCAGCCGGGCGATGTTCGCCTCCACCCGGCGGGCACTGTAGAAAAACGAAGGGCTGCCGTACTGATGCGCCAGATCCGTCGCCGCCCGGCCGGCAAACATCAGGCGGTCATCGCTGTATCGCAGATCGTAGCGCTGCCACCATCCGTCCATTGCCGCCCTCAGCCGACGATTTTGTTATCAGGGAAATCTGTCAGGTTATCGGAAATATACCCAGTCAGCTGCTCTTTTCTGCCGGTGATCCAGCCGCGGCAGTTTTCCGAGCCGCAACTGCAGGGAAACTGCTTGAACAGCACGTCCTCGGTCTGGGCATAGTCCATATACAGGTAATCGCCGGGCCGGATATCCCTGATGGCATGGACCACCAGATTCTCCATGTCGAGATAGACATTCGGCGCACAGGAGTGCAGAAAATAGCCGGAAAAATAGATGTCGTAGAGGTGGACGCCCGGCCTGATCTGCAGACTGTGCTGACGGATGTCATGAATGATTTCGCCGGCCAGGGCGGCAATCAGCTCTCCCTTGGCAAAGCCTCTGTGGGCGACGACCCCCATACCGACGACTTCGTCCTTGACCACCACCCCGAAGTCCTGACTGCGTGGAAACAGCACATTGTTGCCGAAATGCGATGGATACATTGTCTCTCACTACTCTCCATGTTGAGAATACCTGGATAGAGCCAGGCAGCTTTGCCGATTCAAGCCCGGTGGACGCCACCGGGCCTTCCAGCTTGACTACGCATATTCATTGCCCAATCGTATTCCATCCCCGGGCGCGGCTGCCTTCAATCCCATCGCTGTCGCGAAATACCCCTGCCCTACCTCGTCCGCTGGTCAATCGGCGAGTAGATCAGATCGCGGGGGCCGGTATATTCCGCCCGTGGCCTGATCAAGCGGTTGTTCGACCACTGTTCGAGGATATGCGACGTCCAGCCGACCACCCGGCTGATCGCGAAGATCGGGGTGAACAGCTCCGTCGGGATCCCCATCGCATGGTACAGCGAGGCGGTATAGAGATCGACATTGGGATAGACCTTGGTCTTCTCGAGAACGACGCGCTCGATCTCGCGGGTGATCGCGTAATTTTTGCCCTCACCGGCCAACTCCGAGATCGATTCGGCGCAGTCGCGCAGAACGGCGACCCGGGGATCCTCACAGCGGTAGACCCGGTGGCCGAAGCCGGGGATCTTCACCTTGTTCTCGAGTTTATCGAGAATATAGGGCTCGGCGTTCTCCGGCGTCCCGATCTCATCGATCATCTGCATCACTTCCATGTTGGCGCCGCCGTGCAGCGGTCCCTTCAGGGCCCCGATGGCGCTGGTCACGCAGGAGTAGATATCGGCCATGGTTGCCGCCGTCACCCGGGCCGCAAAGGTGGAGGCATTCAACTCATGGTCGGCATGGAGGATGAGGGCCATGTCGAAGGCCTCGACGATCTTCGGGTCAGGAACTTTGCCCTTCAGGGTATACAGGAAGTTGTAGGCGATGCCCTGGCCGGGGATCGGGTTGATCGGCTCGTTGCCCTCGCGAAGGCGCTGGTGCGCGGCGATCAGCAGGGGCATGCGCAGGGTCAGGCGCTGCGCCTTGCGCAGACAGGCGTCGAGAGCGGTATTGCCGCTGTCCGGATCCCAGTGTCCCAGGGAGGAGACAGCGGTGCGGAGCACCTCCATCGGCGTCACTGATTTCGGGAACATCCGCAGGATCATGACCGTATTGCTGGGGAGGGCCATCGAACCGGTGAAACCGGCAAGAAAGGCCTTGTACTCGGTAATCCTCGGCAGACAGCCGTACCACAGCAGGTAGGCGACCTCCTCGAAATTGCTGCTCAACGCCAGGTCGAGGGCGTTATAGCCGCGATAGACCAGGCGGCAGTTGTCGCCGTCGATGAAGCAGATATCCGACTGGCAGGCCACGACGTCGGCAAGCCCCGCTTCCGACTGTTTCACTTCCGGTTCTTTGATGCAGTTCTTCGCCATGTTAGCATTCCTGTAACCTTTGATCACCCTGCCGTGACTCATTCCGGCGATCGTTTCCAGCCGCCAGGGTTCTCTTTTTCCCGTTCATAGTATCTTGGCACCGGGATCGCCTTTAGCATATATGGTGCCAGATCCGTTACACATACGTATCATCCCGATTTCAAACATTTTCCACCCCAGGAGGAGGAGCCTCCCGGCCTCGCGGTGGAGAAATTTCGGAATCGTGCTTCCTTTACTGCTTTACCAACTTGTTTTCTTTACCAATAATCTGTATCTTGAAACGCGGATTGGGTCAGCGACGCAACGATACAAAGGCTTTTTCGGCTCGACATCAGCATACAATAACAAATATTCTTGCGAAGCAAACCCCCTTCCGCCAGGCATCCCGATGAATTTTTTCGGTACTTACATACCGTTTTTATTGAGACCCTGGTTTACACCCCGATTTCAGGAACTGAAATACCGATTTAGGACATCATGCTTACCCGATTGATTTTCGCCCTCAAGGACACCGAACTGCAGAGACTGCTGGAAAACAATATTTCGATGGTGGCCGATGTCCAGATCGAATCCTTTGGTCACAAAAAATATCCTTGGCAGAAGGTGGTACAGAGCTGCGGCGACATCATCGTCATCAGCGACGCCTTGATTCCCCAGCCCGTCGAGTCGGGGATCTCGACCCTCAACAACCTCCCGGAAAACCCGACGACGGTGATCCTCCACGACGTCGACTCCGCCGAGAAACAGGCCCAGCTGGTGGCTGCCGGTGCCGATGCCGTGCTCTTCTCCGGCATTTCCCCGAGGAGTCTGACCGAGGCCATCGAGGCGACCCTGGAATCCCGCCGCCAGTTCTTCCAGCTCGAACGGTTCGACCACCGGGGCCAGGGGAAACCGAAGATCAATGATCTCAACACGAAGAGCGAGATCATGCAGATCTTCATGAACGAGGTGCAGCAGGTCGCTCCCAGCGATTCCCTGCTCCTGATCACCGGCGAGACCGGAGTCGGCAAGGAACATCTCGCCAAGGTGGTCCACGCCGAAAGCCCGCGGGCTGCCGGTCCCTTCATCGCCGTCAACACCGCCGCCCTGCCGGAACAACTCCTTGAGAGCGAACTGTTCGGCCACAAGCAGGGGGCCTTCACCGGCGCCACCCGTTCGCGGCGGGGCGCCTTCGAGCAGGCCCATGGCGGCACCATCTTCCTCGACGAGATCGGCGAGATGCCCCTGCATCTGCAGGCCAAGCTGCTGCGGGTTTTGCAGGACTACGAGATCAGACCGATCGGGGCCGAAAAATCGGCCTGGGTCGACGTCCGGGTCATTGCCGCGACCAACCG
>Ga0209066_10002089_pt1 | contig 25065 bp, 22 predicted proteins | sample All_14_2_FD_187198 | JGI IMG/M metagenome (GOLD analysis project Ga0209066, IMG submission 187198) | Freshwater microbial communities in response to fracking from Pennsylvania, USA - Allegheny Zone_MetaG_DW_15 (SPAdes) (version 2) ... | reverse complement strand
ACTGCAGATCAATGCGCAAAACTGTGTGCATTGCAAAACCTGCGACATCAAGGACCCGACGCAGAACATCGTCTGGGTCACACCCGAAGGCGGTGGTGGCCCCAATTACGCGGCGATGTGATGTCTCCTGCCGCCCCGTCCCTGCCGCCACACTGGTCCAGCGAACCGCCTGGGCCGTGGTACCGCTGGCGCGGCTACACCGTGCGCTGGCTGCTGTTCGGGCTGGTGGTGAGCGTGTTTCAGCCCGTGGCAGACAACGCGGCGTCGGTCTGGGTGGACAAAACCTACCAGGCGCTGGTGGGCTTGTTGTTTGGCGCGGCCTGCGCGGTGGTCTTCACGCTGGCGGAAAACCGTCTGAACACCCCCCGCCTGCGCTGGAAAACCTGGCTGATCGTGGTGGGCACCTGGCTGGCCGTCAAGGTGGTGTTTGTCAGCGTGGTCTCGGCCCTGGGCTGAGCAGTCAACTCCGTCACGCCATCAAGGCCTGCGAAACGTGATGCGCTGGGCCGCCCAATGCCGGGCGTTGAGGGATTCCAGCCGCACCGTGCCACCGGTTGACGGCGCGTGGACAAATCGCCCTTCGCCCACATAAATGCCCGCATGGGTCACCGTGTCGCGCTGGGCAAACAGCACCACATCACCCGAGCGCACCTGCGCATCGGTGACGACCGAGCCCCAGGACTGGAGTTTGGCCACGGTGCGCGGCGGCACCACACCCGCGCGCGACTGGTACACATGCCCGATCAGGCCACTGCAATCAAAACCGCTCGCCGGGGTGTTGCCACCATAACGGTAAGGCGTGCCCACCAGGCCGACCGCATACAAGGTGACATCACCCGCCTGCTCGGGCGACAAGCGCGAGGCGATATCGGACGACGAGGCTGCCGCCCCCCAAACCTTGGGAGATGGCGGCTGCCAGACGCGTGGCGCTGGTGGGGTGCTGCTGCACCCGGCCAAGGTCAGAATCAGCGCGGCCAATACCAGACCGGGCGTTCGTGCCATGACCGGGGCATCAGCAGGTACCCTGGCGCGCATCACTTCCACCGCACCGCCAACAAGACGAGCAAGGCCGCGCCAATCGACCACAACAACCAGGCCTGCGACACCGCATAGGGAAACACCATCAGCGCCAAACCGATCACGGTGAATTCAACACGTCGGGTCTGTTTACCGCGCCTGAACGCCAGCAAACCCATCACCAGAAACACCACAATACCGGCGATAAACGCCGTCTGGTTGGACACCAGGCCAAGAAAAAGAGGAGTTGTCGAGTCATTCATACAGAGGGGGTCACACGGTTGGAAGCGTGTCGTCATTATCGGTGGTGCAGGTAGAATTCCGCGCGTCAGGAGAGAGCCGCCCCGCCGTTTGGTGTCAGGGCAGCCGCCGAAGGCGCAGAACCGCTGATTGCAGTCGTTTGAACGCTCAGGCAAAAGGACTGACAACCGTTTTGGACTCGCCCGGGTTCACAACGTTTCCCCACTGGAGAGAGGTCAAACGCCCGACACGGCGCACGGCCCACCGAAGGAGCAACCCGCAGTCGACCCGCCATCTGGTGGGTCTTGGCCCGGCGAATCTCTCAGGTAAAGCGGACAGCGGGGGCAGCCTGTGACAGAACAGCCGTTGTGTCATGGTTTTTTTGGTCTGCCCCTGGAGTGCCTGATGTCCGCATCACCTGAATCGCTTTTGAACGTTCCCCTCAATGACCTGCACATCGCTCTCGGCGCGCGCATGGTGCCGTTTGCCGGCTACAGCATGCCGGTGCAATACCCGGCTGGCTTGATTGCCGAGCACAAACACACCCGCACCGCAGCGGGTCTGTTTGACGTCTCCCACATGGGCCAACTGCGCCTGGTCGGCCCCGATGCCGCCGCCGCGCTGGAGAGCCTGCTGCCGGTGGATGTGATCGACCTGCCCATCGGCAAACAACGCTACGGCCTGCTGCTCAACGACGACGGCGGCATCATCGACGACCTGATGTTTTTCCGCAAAGCGGCGGACGAGATTTTTGTCATCGTCAACGGCGCCTGCAAGGTCGGTGACATCGCCCACATCCAGGCCAAGATTGGCAGCCGCTGCCAAGTCATCCCGATGCCTGAATTTGCCCTGCTGGCGCTGCAAGGCCCGCAGGCTGTGACGGTGCTGTCACGGCTAGCCCCAGGTGTGGAGAAACTGGTGTTCATGACCGGTGGCGACTTCATCATCAACACTGGCACGTGGCAAATCAGGGTGTTCCTGACCCGCAGCGGCTACACCGGTGAAGACGGATTTGAAATTTCGGTCCACGCGTCCGATGCACCGGCCCTGGCTCAGGCTTTGCTAAGCCAACCCGAAGTCAAGCCCATTGGTCTGGGCGCACGCAACTCGCTGCGCCTGGAAGCCGGTCTACCGCTCTATGGCAACGACATCGACGCCACCACCACCCCAGTCGAAGCCAGCCTGAACTGGGCCATGCAAAAGGTACGTCGTACCGACGGCGCTCGCGCTGGGGGGTTCCCTGGCGCTACAAAAATACTAGCTCAACTGGCAGACCCAACGAGGGATACAAGCCGAAAACGTGTTGGATTGATCGCACTGGAACGTATTCCCGTGCGTGAACACACCGAGCTGCAAGACCAGAGTGGCGCCCGCGTCGGTGAAGTCACCAGCGGCCTGCTTGGCCCCACCATCGACAAACCCGTGGCGATGGGCTACCTGCCGCCCGCGTTGGCCGTTGTGGGTACCCAGGTCAACGCCATCGTGCGGGGCAAACCCGTGCGCATGGAAGTTGTGGCCATGCCCTTTGTGCCGACCAACTATTTCCGCGGTTAAATTCCTTTCTAAGCCTTTGACCTGCGTCATGAAACTTTGCCAACGCCGACTAGCAGCGTGCGTCGGGTGTCTGATGCAGCGAAATCAAGGAGGAGGTTTGGGGCGTAAGCCCCAAAACGGGGGACATTCGCGGAATCAGTCACCCGGCGTGCGCGGCGGGTAAATAGACAAACAGTTTCAAATTTTCAATCGTTTCAACATTCACTTAACGGAGCACCACATGACCATCAAATACACCCCCGACCACGAATGGGTCCAGATCGACGGCAACAACGCCACCGTGGGCATCACCCACCATGCGCAAGACGCGCTGGGCGACGTGGTGTTTGTCGACCTGCCCGAAGTCGGCAAAACTTACGCTGCCAAAGACGCCGCTGCGGTGGTGGAGTCGGTCAAGGCCGCCGCTGACGTTTACATGCCTGCCAACGGCACCGTCACCGAAGTCAACGAAGCCCTGCGTGCCGACCCCTCGCTGGCCAACTCCGACCCGCTGGGCGCAGGCTGGTTCTTCAAAATGACACTGAGCAACCCAGCCGAACTCGACGGCCTGATGGACGAAACCAGCTACACCAGCTTTGCCGCTGACGCACATTAAAACTGCAGCGTGCCGCCGCCGGTGACCTGACTGGCGGCGCCCGCCCTGCCCTCGAACCGGCCATCTCTGGTTAGCTTTGGCCGCGTTTCCCGTCTGTTGTTTTGTCACCTCTGAGTCACCGCCATGCCCAACACCCCACCCCTGTCCGAACTTGAAAACAGCAGCGAATTCATCGCCCGCCACATTGGTGTGGACGCGGCCGATGAAGCGCTCATGCTCAAGGCGGTCGGCGCCAACTCGCGCGCCGAACTGATCAACGAGATCGTGCCTGGCAGCATCCGCCGCAGCCAGCCCATGGCGATCCCGTCCGCCATCACCGAGGCCGCTGCACTGGCCGAACTCAAAGCCATCGCCGCCAAGAACAAGGTGGCCAAAAGTTACATCGGCCAGGGGTATTACGACACCCTGACCCCAGGTGTGATCCTGCGCAACATCCTGGAAAACCCAGCCTGGTACACCGCCTACACCCCCTACCAGGCCGAAATCAGCCAGGGCCGCATGGAAGCGCTGGTGAACTTCCAGACCATGATCACCGACCTGACGGCCATGCCGATGGCCAACGCCTCAATGTTGGATGAAGCCACCGCCGCGGCCGAGGCGATGACGCTGGCGCTGCGCATAAGCAAGTCCAAGTCGACCACCTTTTTTGTCGACAACGAGGTGCTGCCGCAGACCCTGGAAGTGATCCGCACCCGCGCCGAGCCGCTGGGTATCACCGTCAAAACCTGCACCGGCGATGAGGCCCTGGCCGACGAGAGTTTTGCGGTGCTGCTGCAGTACCCCGGCGTGAGTGGTGTGGTGCGTGATGACCGTGAATGGATCGCCAACTACAAGGACAAAGGTGGTGTGGTCATTCTGGCTGCCGACCTGCTGGCGCTCACCCTGCTGACACCGCCCGGTGAACTCGGCGCCGACATCGCGATTGGCACCACCCAGCGTTTTGGCATGCCCATGGGCAACGGCGGCCCACACGCCGCCTACATGGCCTGCCGCGACGAGTTCAAGCGCAGCATGCCCGGCCGTCTGGTCGGTGTCAGTGTCGACGTGCACGGCAACCCGGCCTACCGGCTGGCCCTGCAAACCCGTGAACAACACATCCGCCGCGAAAAAGCCACCTCCAACATCTGCACCGCGCAGGTGCTACCCGCCGTCATCACCAGCATGTACGCGGTCTACCACGGCCCGCAAGGCTTGAAACGCATTGCGCAACGCGTGGCCAGCCTGACCGCTGTGCTGGCCGCTGGCCTGGAGTCACTGGGCTACACCGTGGCCAATGCCACCGCGTTTGACACCCTCACCGTGGAAACCGGCGACGCTACTGCTTCGATAGCTCACAACGCCCTGCAAGCGGGGGCCAACCTGCGATTGGTCTCCAAAGACAGCCTGGGTATCTCGCTCGACGAGACCAGCACCCGCGCCGATGTGGAGGCGCTGTGGTCCTTCTTTGCCGACGCGGTGAGTGGCTGGCCGAACACCGCGCGCCGTGGTGAAACCGGTGGCCGCGGCCGCACCCTGACCTTTGCCCAGGTGGAGCCGCTGGCCGACCCGCTGCTGCCGACCAAATTGCTGCGCACAAGCAGCTACCTGGCCCACCCGGTGTTCAACAGCTACCACAGTGAAACCGGCATGCTGCGCTACATCCGCCGCCTCTCGGACTTTGACCTGGCGCTGGACCGCACAATGATCCCGCTGGGCAGCTGCACCATGAAGCTCAACGCCACGTCCGAGATGATCCCGATCACCTGGCCCGAGTTTGCAGGCATCCACCCGTTTGCCCCGGCCGACCAGCGCCAAGGGTATGCCGAGCTGGACGCACAGCTGCGCGCCTGGTTGTGCCAAGCCACCGGTTACGCAGGCATCAGCCTGCAGCCCAACGCGGGCAGCCAGGGTGAATACGCCGGCATGTTGGCGATTCGTGGTTACCACGCCTCGCGTGGTGAAGCGCACCGCAACATTTGCCTGATCCCAAGCAGCGCCCACGGCACCAACCCGGCCAGCGCCACCATGGTGGGCATGAAGGTGGTGGTCACCGCCTGTGACGCCCAAGGCAATGTCGACATGGCCGACCTGGCCGCCAAATGCGCCCAGCACAGCGCCAATCTGGCCGCGATGATGATCACCTACCCCAGCACCCACGGTGTGTTCGAGACCAACGTCAAGGACCTCTGCGCGCTGGTGCACAGCCACGGTGGGCGCGTCTACGTGGACGGCGCCAACATGAACGCACTTGTCGGCCTGGCCGCTCCGGGCGAGTTTGGGGGTGACGTGAGCCATCTGAACCTGCACAAGACCTTCTGCATCCCGCACGGCGGTGGCGGCCCCGGTGTGGGTCCGGTGTGTGTGGTGGCTGATCTGGTGCCCTTCCTGCCCGGCCATGACGCGGGTGGCTTGGCTGGCTCGGGTGTGGGTGCGGTGTCTGCGGCGCCCCTGGGTAATGCCGCGGTGTTGCCAATCAGCTGGATGTACTGCCGCATGATGGGCGCCGCAGGCCTGCAAGCTGCCACCGAAGTGGCCATTCTGAGTGCCAACTACATCAGCGCACGCCTCAAAGACCACTTCCCGACGCTCTACACCAGTGTGCCGGTGGACGGCAAACCGGGTCGGGTGGCGCACGAATGTATTCTGGACGTGCGCCCGCTCAAGGAAGCCACCGGTGGTGCCAACGGCATCAGCGCCGAGGACGTGACCAAACGCCTGATGGACTACGGCTTTCACGCGCCGACGCTGAGTTTCCCGGTGCCCGGCACCCTGATGGTGGAACCGACCGAGAGCGAAACCTTGGAGGAGCTGGACCGCTTCATCAACGCGATGATCGCCATCCGCGCAGAGATCGCCCAAGTCGAACAAGGTCTCTGGCCGCAGGACAACAACCCGCTCAAAAACGCGCCGCACACCGCCGCCACGCTATTGGAAGAAGAGTGGACCAAGCCCTATGCACGAGGGCTGGCGGCCTTTCCGGTGCCCAGCCTCAAACAAAGCAAGTACTGGCCACCCGTGGGCCGTATCGACAACGTCTACGGCGACCGCAACCTGTTCTGCTCGTGTGTGCCGGTGGGTGAATAAACCCTGATGTCTTGGCCACCGGCGTCAGCACGGTGGCCAGGACCCACCAACCATGTAAAAAACCGCCTGGGTAACCCCGGCGGTTTTTTTGTTGGGCGGGTCGATCAGACCCGGGGTCCAGCTCAGGCCTTGCGTTGTTTGAGCGCGGTCTGGATCTGGCGCACATCCATGCCGAGTTCGGCAGCGAAGTCTTCGACCGTCTTGCCGCTGGCATCAAAGGCCCGCAGCAGGGCGGCCTGGCGGGCACGTTGCTGTTCCACCTCATCGATCACCTCGTCGAGCAAGGCGGCGACTTTCTCATCCAGCGTGGTCAGGCGCGACAGGTAGTCCTGGCGGGTCAGACCGCTGGCCTGGTAGGCGGCCAGCATCTGCTTGCGCAGCTTCGGCCACAGGTCTTCGTCAGAGCGCGCCTGGCGGCGCTGGAACACTTCCACGATCGACAGCAGCACATGTTCGGGCGCCACCGGCTCCACCACCTGGCCTTGTAGGTCATGGCGCGGCAGGCCTTGGGCCACACTTTGCAAATAACGGGTAGAGCGGGTGTGCACACCCAACGCCAGCTTGAGCTCGTCCTTGGCAAACACCTCCGGGTGGGCCACCAGCAGGTCCTGGAACACACCCAGCTTGAGCGGCACAAAACGCTGGCCAAACAGATGGGGGTACAGCTCAAACAGCTTTTCCAGCACCGGCTGGGCGCTGGCAAAGCGGCCCTTGCCTTTGGCGGGCACGGTTGGGGCCGGGGCGGCTGCCTGGGCAGGTGCGGCCGCCGCATCAACGGCTTCTTCGGCCAAAACAGGAGTGGGCGCGTGAGAATCTGGCAAGGTATCGGTCATGGCGGGGATCGGTTGGATCAGTTTGTTTAACCCGCGATTGTCATTCAAAGCGTGACTTCGCTGGCATACTCGCCGCCATGAAGCCCGCCAAATTGTCCCCACCCACCGACGCCAGCCCGGCAAATCCTGGCCTGGCTGAACTGGTGGCGCGCTACAAGGCATCGCGCGGGCACCTGGACGAACTGCGTGGGGTGGTCTCTGACGGCGCCCACCAGGCCGCCGAAGAGGCTGAACAAGCGGGGGCTCCCGGCCCTGTCATCACCCCGAATTGGGCAGGGTTCTTCAAGACACTGCGTGACGACACGGCGGCTGACATGAACCAGCGCAGCACGGCGCTGGCCCGCCAGATCCGCGACAACGGCATCACCTACAACGTCTATGCCGACGAAAACGGCCCGCAGCGGCCCTGGTCGCTGGACCTGTTCCCGCTGCTGGTGGATGCCGCCAGCTGGCAACACATCGAAGCCGGTGTATTGCAACGTGTGCGCCTGCTCGAACACGTCATGGCCGATGTTTATGGCCCGCAAGAGCTGCTGGCGTCGGGCTTTTTGCCACCAGCGCTGGTGCATGGTCACACGGGTTATTTACGCGCCATGCATGGCATCCAGCCGGTGGGCGGGCGTTATTTGCACATTGCCGCTTTTGACATGGCGCGCGGGCCCGACGGCAACTGGTGGGTGGTGGGCCAACGCACCCAGGCGCCGTCCGGTCTGGGTTATTTGCTGGAGAACCGTCTCGCCATCGCAGCCCAGTTCGGCACTGCCTTTGACGAGCTGCGGGTGCAGCGCCTGGCCAGCACCTACCGGGCGCTGATGGACAGCCTGCGCACCCTGAGCCCGATGGGGATGGATGCACACCTGGCCCTGCTGACACCCGGCCCGTACAACGAAACTTATTTTGAACACGCTTACCTGGCGCGTTATCTGGGCCTGACCCTGGTGGAAGGCAGCGACCTGCTGGTGCGTGACGAGCACCTGTACCTCAAGACCCTCAAAGGACTGGTGCCGGTGCACGGTCTGCTCAAACGTGTGGATGACGAGTACATGGACCCGCTGGAGTTGCGCGCCGACTCCACCCTGGGTGTGCCTGGCCTGCTGCAAGCCATTCGCGCGGGCAACGTGCTGGTGGCCAACACACCGGGGTCGGCGTTTCTGGAATCCCCCGCGCTGCTGGGCTTTTTGCCCGCGCTGTCACGGCATCTGTTTGATGAAGAGTTGTGTCTACCCGCCCTGCCCACCTGGTGGTGCGGCGAAGGTGGTGCCATGTTCGACGCGCTGGCGCGCCTCCAAGAATGCGCCATCAAACCGACCTACCCCGGCTCCAGCAGCCATGCCAGTTTTGACGCGGTGCTGGGCGCCAAACAAACGCCCCAGGCGCTCAATGAATGGGCCGGGCGCATCGTGCGCCACCCCGAAGAGCACACCGTGCAGGCCTACACCCCGCTGTCGCAGATGCCCACCTGGCAGGCCGCCGGGCCGGCTGACCCGTCCATCGACCCGCCCCGCCTGGTGCCGCGCTCGGTGATGCTGCGGGTGTTTGCCGTGTCTGACGGCGCCCAGGGCTGGCGCGTGTTGCCCGGCGGGCTGGCGCGGGTGGCCAGCAGTTCACAAGAAATCACCTCTATGCAGCGTGGTGGCAGCAGCGCCGACGTGTGGGCACTGACCACCGGCGAAGTCGACCACGCCACCCTGGTGCACCCGCACCTGACGCCTGAGAGCCTGATGCAGCGCAAGCGCCTGGTGACCAGCCGCGCCGCCGAAAACCTGTTCTGGCTGGGCCGCTACACCGAACGCACCGAAAACGCGCTGCGCCTGGCACGCCTGACCCTCGAATGCCTGCACGGTGAAGACCCCTCCAGTGCGCCCCTGCTGACCTGGCTGGGCCAGATGGCCGTGGCCAACACCCTGGTGCTGCCCGGTGTACCGACCCCGCTGCAGGCGCCGCGCGTGTTTGAGCGCGCCCTCATTGACAGCCTGGGCAGCACCCGCAACGCCACCAGCGTCGGCTTTTATTTGCGCGCCCTGAAGATGGCGGCGTCGAGCGTGCGCGAGCGCCTGTCGCAGGAACACTGGCGCATCATCACCCGCGCCGAAGAAGTGCTGTTTGCCCGTTTTGCCGAACACCGCCAGCGCGGCGACATGCCCGTCCAGCAGGCGCTGCAGATCCTCAAAGACACCAGCGACCACATGGCCGCGATCACCGGCGCCCAGACCGACCGCATGACCCGCGACGACGGCTGGCGGCTGCTGAGCATTGGCCGCCACATCGAACGCCTTGGCTTTTTGTCCACCGCCCTGAACCAGGCCATCCAATGCAAAAGCCTGGAAACCGACAGCGGCTTTGATGCCATGCTGGAACTGTTTGACAACGCCATCACCTTCCACGCCGAGTTTCAGCAAAGCCGCGACATGGCCGCGCTGGTGGACCTGCTGGTGATTGACCGCGACAACCCGCGATCGGTGTCCTGGGTGGCCCACACGCTGCGCGGGCGTCTGGCCAAACTGGCCGGCAGCAACCCCAACGAACTCTGCGCTTTGTCGCTCAAGGTGCCCAACCCGAACGCCTGGGGTCTGGCGCAACTGTGCGAGCGCGCGCCCGACCTGGTGACCCCGGTCACATCAGCTGCAACGTCAGGTGGCGAACCAAGTTATGAACTGCTGCGCTCCGTGCTGCACCAATGCAGCAACGCCGCCTATGAGGTGTCGGAGGACATCAGCGCCACTTATTTCACCCATGCCGGCCTGAGCAACCACAGCGTGGGGGCCTTATGAGGCTGGCCATCAGCCACGAAACGGTCTACGAGTACCAACCGGCGGTGGAAACGGCGCAGCACATGGCCTACCTGACGCCGCGCAATACGCCGGACCAGCAGCTGCTCAGCCACCGGCTGGAGATCACCCCGCAGCCCACCCAAACCAGCGCCACGCGGGATGTGTTTGGCAACACCCGGCACTTTTTTGCGCTGCAGGTGCCGCACCGGCGCCTGCGTGTGGTGGCCACCAGCGAGGTGTTGACCCAGCCCAGCAACCTGCCGCACAACCTGATCGCCTGGGAGGCCGTGCGCGAACGGTTTCGCTACCACGCCGGTGCCACGTTCGATGCGGCCAACGAGTTTGTCTTTGCCTCCAGCATGGCGCCGCACCACAGCGACTTTGCCAGCTACGCGCGGCCCAGCTTCCCGCCGGGCCAGGGCCTGCTGCTGTGTGCGCTGGACCTGATGCACCGCATCTACCGCGACTTCACCTACGAGAGCCTGAGCACCGAGGTCAACACCCCGGCGCTGCAAGCGCTGGCGCAGCGCAAAGGCGTGTGCCAGGACTTCGCCCACATTTTGGTCGCCTGCCTGCGCTCGATGGGCTTGGCGGCCCGTTATGTCAGCGGCTACCTGCTCACCGCTGCCGCGCCGGGCACGGTCAAACTGCGCGGCAGCGATGCGTCGCACGCCTGGGCCTCGGTCTACCTGCCAGCCCAGAGCGCCACCGCCACCACACCCGCGTTTGAAGCCAGCTGGGTGGATCTGGACCCCACCAACGACCGCGCGGGCTGGCCCTCACCCGGCGAAGACTATGTGACGCTGGCGATTGGCCGCGACTTCTCCGACGTATCACCGATGCGCGGCGTGATCCACGGCGGTGCCAGCCACGTGTTGACGGTGGGGGTGACGGTGGAGCCAGCGGCACCCATCGAGCCACCAAGGCGGCCAGCGCAAGGCGCCGGGCAAAGCCAGACGCAAAGTCAAAGTCAAAGTCAAAGCCAGGATCAGCTGACGAGCAACACACATCCGGGGCTGCAATCGGCTCAATTTGATGCCAGCAGCCTGAAGTCGAACGTCCAGATGAGTGACTGGCACTTCAACCGGGGTGACGCCAACACACGTTGACCCCACCGCCAAGCCTGCGCGCGCCAGCAGTGCGATTGTGTGATGTGACCGGGCTTTGGGGCGGAAGGCGCGCGACCCAAATGGCTCGCGCACTGACCGCGTCACCCCGCGCGTGATTTCGCCCCAAAACCGCACGCACATCACCCAGTCGCCCCGCCGTGCATTGCTGCAACCGGTCTAAAGTCACAAAAAAATAGCAGCAACCACTTAGCCAACAATGGCTACAGGCAGATTTCTTGGATAACTCAATCCATCACCGCCGCATACACCATGTCGCGAAACAACATGCGGTAGTACTCGCGCTGGTTCGGCGCCTGCAGCATCAGGCAAGCAAACATGTCCAGCTTGGGGTCGACAAAAAACGAGGTGCCCGCCAGACCACCCCAGAAATACGTGCCCACCGAGCCCGGCACCGGCGCCACGCCCAAATGCTTGCGCACCGCAAACCCCAGCCCGAAACCATGCCCCGCAGGCAGCAGCGCGCGGGAACCGCCGGGCGCCACGGGGATGTCGCCCAGGTGGTCGGTGGTCATGAAATCCACCGTTTGCGGGCCCAGCAGCTGCACGCCATCCAACTCCCCGCGGTTGAGCATGAACTGCAAAAAGCGCGCGTAGTCCTGCGCGGTAGAGATCAACCCGCCGCCGCCAGACGCCAGCGCGGCGTCGGTGCGCACGTCAATCACCTTCATCTGCAAGCCGCCGTCGGGATCGCGGGCGAACGGCTCGGCGATGTGACCGTGAAATTCGGGCGGCACGGTGAAGGCGGTGTCGGGCATGCGCAGCGGATCAAAAATCTGCTCTTGCATGAACTGCGGCAAGGGCTGCGCGGCGATGGCCTCGACCACGCGCCCCAGCACATCGGTGGCACGGCTGTATTCAAACACCTGGCCGGGCTGGTACATCAGCGGCAGGGCGGCCAGTTGCTGCGTGAAATCGGCCAGACTGCGCTCACGCGAGCCCAGGCGCAGCTGCGCGTATTGCCGCTGCACCGGGCCGCTGCCCAAAAACTCGTAGGTCATGCCGGCGGTGTGGCGCAGCAGGTCGTGCACGGTGGCATCGCGCTGCACGGGCTGCAGTTCCAGCGTGCCGCCTTCATTGACCGCCACTTTTTGCCCGGCAAATTCCGGCAGGTGTTTGGCCACCGGGTCAGCCAGCAGCAATCGGCCCTGCTCCACCAGCATCATGGCCGCCACCGAGACGATGGGTTTGGTCATGGAATAGATGCGAAAGCGCGCGTCGTTGTGCATGGCCTCCCCGGTGGCCGGGTTGAGCTGGCCGACGCTTTGCAGCAGCGCGGTCTTGCCGTGACGGGCGACCACGGCCACGGCGCCAGGCAGGCGTTGGCTGTCCACCTCGCGCTGCAGCACGTGCATCAGTTGCTGCAGGCCTTGTGGGCGCAGGCCCACTTTGTCGGGGGAGATGGCGGTCAAAGTCATTTTGGGGCTTCCTAGCGTTGGTTTGGCACGGCAATGGTGCATGGCAGTTTGGGCTGGACCCGTTTCAGGGCGCACGCCCCTCATGGGCGTAGCTACCCAGCACGGCGCCGCAGTGGCGGCAGTAGTTGGCATCGGGCATGTGGCCTTCGGTCAGGCACTCCTGGCAGGTGCGGGTGGTGACGGTGGCTCTGCGCGCATACGTCATCTCGGCGGTCACGATGCCGGTGGGCACGGCCAGTGTGCCCCAGCCCAGCAGCATCATCAAGGAGGCAATCAGGCGCCCCAGATCGGTCTTGGGGGTGATGTCGCCAAAGCCGACCGTGGTCATGGTGGTGATGGCCCAGTAGACCGAGGTGGGGATGCTGGTGAAGCCATTGGCCGGACCTTCGACCACGTACATCAGGGTGCCAATCACCAGCACAATCATCATCACCGCCGCCAGAAACACCAAAATCTTGCGGCGACTGGCCCGCAACGCCAGCCCGATGGCCTGGTACTCCGTCACATAGGCGGTGAGTTTGAAGATCCGGAACACCCGCAGCAGGCGCAAGACGCGCACGTCAATCAGCGCACCCACTTCAGGCACCAACAGGGCCAGATAGGTGGGCAAGACCGCCAGCAGGTCGATCACGCCATAAAAACTGCGGGCGTACTGCCAGGGGCGGCGCACACAGGCCAGCCGCGCCAGGTATTCCACGGTGAAGATCAAAGTGAAAAACCACTCTGCCAGCGTCAATTCGCGATGAAAACGCACATTGATGCTGTGCACACTGTCAGCCGCCACCACCGCCACACTGGTCAAGATGACGGCAATCAGCACCTGGTCAAACAGGCGCCCGGCGCGAGTGTCCGCCTCAAAAATGACGGTGTAGACCTGCAAGCGCCAGCCAGTCAGTGGCTTGCCCAGGATTTCAGCTTTCAAATTTGACACAGTGGGCCTTGCAGGGTTTCAGACAGCGCCCATTTTGCACCGGCTCGCCCCCATGGCACGCTTGCTGCTTGATGACAACGACCCCTGTGCGCTGGCGTGACACCAGCGGCCCCCGCCATGGCAGCGTAAACCCCGATACGCCGGGTCACTAGGCACTGTTAATCTGAAATTTTTTATCAACTGGAGAACTTCACTCATGCGTATCAGCACAGTCAAATCATTGGCGGTCATCGCCGTTGCCATCGGTACGTTAGCCGCCCTGCCCGCCCACGCGGGCAAAACCCTGGACAGCATCAAGTCGCGTGGCCAGGTGATCTGCGGCGCCAACACCGGTTTGGCCGGTTTCGGGGCTGCCGACTCCACCGGCAAATGGTCAGGGCTGGATGTGGACATTTGCCGCGCCGTGGCGGCCGCCGTGCTGGGTGACGCCGAGAAAGTGAAATACGTGCCGCTGAACGCGCAGCAACGCTTCACCGCGCTGCAGTCGGGCGAAGTGGATGTGCTGTCGCGCAACACCACCTTCACCCTGACCCGTGACGCCTCCCTGGGCTTGAACCTGACGGCGGTGACCTACTACGACGGCCAGGGTTTCATGGTGCCAGCCAAGAGCAAGATCAAGAGCGCCACCCAGCTCAAGGGCCAGACCGTGTGCGTGCAGTCCGGCACCACCACCGAGAAGAACCTCACCGACTACTCCAAGGCCAAGGGCCTGGGCATCAAGCCGGTGGTGTTTGAGCAGCTGGAAGCCGCTGAAAACGCCTACTTCACCGGCCGTTGCATCGCCTACACCACCGACGCCTCCGGCCTGGCCTCCACCCGCAACAAGGTGGCCAAGGTGCCGGCAGACCACATCATCCTGCCCGAGCTGATTTCCAAGGAACCCCTGGGCCCGATGGTGCGCCGCGGTGACGACGAGTGGTATGCCATCGTCAAGTGGGTGATTTACGGCCTGCTCGAAGCTGAAGAGTACGGCATCACCCAGGCCAATGTGGATGCGATGAAAGCCTCCAGCACCGACCCGGTGGTCAAGCGCATTCTGGGCACCACCGAAGACACCGGCAAGCTGCTGGGCCTGGACAAGGAATGGATGGCACGCGCCCTCAAGGCCACCGGCAACTACGGTGAAATTTTCGAGCGCAATGTCGGTCCCAAATCGGCACTGGCCCTGCCCCGTGGTGTCAACAACCAGTGGAACAAAGGCGGCTTGATGTACGCCTTCCCGGTGCGTTAAACCACGGCCTGTCGCGATGCGCTGCCTGATATCGCACTGGCGAATCGCGCAGCGCTTTTTTTTGGCATGACCTCTTTCAGCATGACCCAACCGGTTCACGCTCTGGAATCATCAAGCGCCTGCGGGCGAGTCGCACCATGAGCTTTCACACCCCCGCCCCCAAAAAAACCAGCTGGTCTTGGCGAAGTCAGGCGTTTCGCGGGCTGGTGTACCAGCTGCTGGCCATCATCGCCATCGCCGGTGTGGTCTGGTTTCTGGCCCACAACACCCTGGTCAACATGCGCGTGCGTGGCATCCAGAGCGGTTTTGACTTCATGGCGCAAGCCGCCGGTTTTGACATTGGGGAGAGCCTGTACCCGTTTGACTCCGAAGAGTCGTACTGGCGCGCGTTTCTGGTGGGTGTGACCAACACCTTGCGGGTGGCGCTGCTGGGCATCATTTTGTCGACCCTGCTGGGCACGCTGCTGGGCATGGGCCGCTTCTCGCGCAACGCCCTGGTGCGCGGGCTGTGCCTGTCTTATGTCGAAGCGTTCCGCAACATTCCGGTGTTGCTGCAGCTGCTGATGTGGTATGTGATCCTGACCGAGACACTGCCGTCGTCTGACAGTGCCTGGCAACTTGGCTCGTTCTTTTTGTCCAAAGGCGGGCTGAACTACCCGATTCCGGTGTGGGCCACTGGCCAGCTCTGGGCCGCTTTTGGGCTGCTGGGCGGCGTGGGGCTGGTGCTGGTTTACCGCCGCTGGGTCAGGCGCCAGTTTGAAGCCACCGGCCAACTGCGCAGCGCTTTCTGGGTACCGGTGCTGATTCTGGTCAGCTGCAGCCTGGTCGGCTGGGCGCTGGGTGGCGCCCCGACCGAATTGAACCGCCCCATCAAGGGCGATTTCTCGATCGAAAACGGCGGCGCCCTGACCCCTGAATTTCTGGCGGTGCTGATTGGCCTGACGCTCTACACCGCCTCGTTCATCGCCGAAGTGGTGCGTGGTGGCATTGCCTCGGTGCCGCGCGGCCAGAGCGAAGCGGCTTCGGCGCTGGGTCTCTCGCACCAGCAGGAAATGCGGCTGGTGATGCTGCCGCAAGCGCTGCGCGTGATCATCCCGCCGCTGACCAACCAGTACCTGAACCTGACCAAAAATTCATCGCTGGCGGTGGCCATCGGTTACCCGGATGTGGTGTCGATCGCCAACACCGCGCTGAACCAGACCGGCCGCGCGGTGGAGTGCATCTCCATCGTGATGCTGGTGTACCTGAGCACGTCGCTGGGCACCTCGCTGCTGATGGGCTGGTACAACAGCCGCGCGGCGATCAAAGAGCGTTGAACGGAGCCCCACCATGAATGCAACCACGTTCCAACCGATTCCGGCGCGCCCGGCGCCGGTCAACACTGAAGGCCCGCTGGCCTGGATCAAAACCAACCTGATGGGCGACTGGCAAACCACGCTCTCCACCGTGCTGATCGGCGCGGTGCTGCTGTGGTATGTGCCGCAGATCATCAATTGGGCTTTCATCACCGCCAGCTGGGCACCGCGCTATGAGGCCTGCAGTGCAGACGGTGTGGGCGCCTGCTGGGGTGTGATCGCCGAGAAATACCGCATCATCATCTTTGGCCGCTACCCGTATGAAGAACAGTGGCGCCCACTGATCGCCACCCTCCTGCTGACCGGCTTGTTGGTGCTGAGCTGTATGCGCAGCTTCTGGAAAGCCTGGCTCCCACTGCTGTGGCTGGTCGTCTTGGCGGTGTTTTTTGCCTTGATGTACGGCCATGTCGGCGGCCTGACCCAGGTGGATACCGACCGCTGGGGCGGCCTGCCACTGACCATTTTGCTGTCGTCACTCTCGCTGGTGCTGTGTTTCCCGATTGCCTTGCTGGTGGCGCTGGGGCGGCGCTCCAAGCTGCCGGCCATCCGCAGCTTTTGCACGATTTACGTGGAGCTGATCCGCGGCGTGCCGCTGATTTCGGTGCTGTTCATGGCCTCGTTCATGTTCCCGCTGTTCATGCCCCAAGGCACGCAGATTGACGTGTTGCTGCGGGTGCTGGTGGGTATCACCCTGTTTGCCGCCGCTTACATGGCTGAGGTGATTCGCGGCGGCTTGCAGGCCATCCCCAAAGGCCAGGTCGAAGCCGCGGCCACGCTGGGCCTGAGTTACTGGCAAACCCAGCGCAAGATTGTGCTGCCGCAAGCGCTGGCGATGGTGGTGCCCGGCATCATGAACAATTTCATTTCCACCTTCAAGGACACCTCGCTGGTGACGATTGTGAGCCTGTACGAGCTGACCGGCGCACTCAAACTCGGTGTCAATTCAGACGCCAATTGGCGCCCGTACATCATTGAAGGCTACTTCTTCATCGCCTTGATCTACTTTGTGTTCTGCTTCTCCATGTCGCGCTACAGCCGCTGGGTGGAACAGCAGGTGAACAAGAGCAAGCTCCGCTAACCCCCCATTTCTGGCAAATCACACCATGGCTGACACCAAAAGCGCCCCACCGATCATCACTTTCGACAAAGTCAACAAGTGGTACGGCAACAACTTCCATGTGCTGCGCGACATTGACCTGAACGTGGCCAAGGGTGAACGCATCGTGATTTGCGGGCCGTCCGGCTCAGGCAAATCGACGCTGATCCGCTGTATCAACCGCCTCGAAGAGCACCAACAAGGCCGCCTGATCGTCGATGGTGTGGAGCTGACCGACGACGTGAAAGCCATCGACCAGGTGCGCAAGGAAGTGGGCATGGTGTTCCAGCAGTTCAACCTGTTTCCGCACCTGACCGTGCTGGAAAACCTGACTTTGTCACCGATGTGGGTGGGCAAGATGCCCAAAAAAGAGGCCGAAGACAAGGCCATGGTGCAGTTGCAGCGGGTGCGCATTGCCGAACAGGCCCACAAATACCCGCTGCAACTCTCGGGTGGCCAGCAGCAGCGGGTGGCCATTGCGCGGGCGTTGTGCCTCAAGCCCAAAATCATGCTGTTTGACGAACCTACCAGCGCGCTGGACCCCGAGATGATCAAGGAAGTGCTCGACGTGATGATCGCCATGGCCGATGAAGGCATCACCATGCTGTGCGTGACGCATGAAATGGGCTTTGCCAAGGCCGTGGCCGACCGGGTGATCTTCATGGATCAAGGCCAGATCGTTGAGCAGAACAAACCGCACGACTTCTTCAATCACCCCCAAAGTGAGCGCAGCAAAGACTTTTTGTCCAAAATTTTGGGGCACTGAGCGCCCATTAGCCACTGAAATCTCGCTTGACTTGGATTGATCCAAGCCCAAGTCAAGCGCACCGAACCGGTGCGCGTAGTAGCATCTGTGGTTCAGGGTTATTTGACACGGCAGCCAAGTTACCGCGACGCATGAAAAATGACGGTCATTGCGGGCAAGGTCCGCCATCCATGGATCACCCCGGAACGTGGCTCAGGACGGGCGCCTCGCATCCGGGATGACAAACTGCTCTTCCAAGTTAACCTTGTGCTTGTCGACATTCACTTTCAACCACATCAATGCCATGCAAAAAAAGTCTTTATTCACCGGTTCGCTCCATCTGACTGCCGCCGCCGCGCTGACCCTGTGCGCCTCCCTGGCCCACGCGCAGGACGTTCAAACCGTGCGCATCGCCCACGCCGGCCCCACCTCGGGCGGCATTGCCCACATCGGCAAGGACACGGAAAACGGCGTGCGCATGGCCATTGACGACCTCAACGCGCAAGGTCCGGTGATTGGTGGCAAGCGCATCAAGTTTGAGCTGGCCGCCGAAGACGACGCGGGCGAACCGCGCCAGGCCACCGCCGTGGCGCAAAAGCTGTGTGATTCCAAAGTGGCAGGCGTGGTCGGCCACCTGCAGTCGGGCACCACCATTCCGGCGTCCAGCATCTACAACAAGTGTGGCCTGCCGCACATCACTGCAGCCGCCACCAACCCGGACGTGACCAAACGTGGTTTCAACACCACCTACCGGCTGATTGCCAACGACAACGCGCTGGGTGCGGCGCTGGCCTACTTTGCGCACGACGCGCTCAAGATCAAGACGGTGGCGGTCATCGATGACCGCACTGCCTACGGCCAGGGCCTGGCTGACGTGTTCAAAGCCACGGCCGAGCAAAAAGGCATTCAAGTGCTTGCCATGGAATACACCAACGACAAGGCCACCGATTTCACCGCGATCCTGACCGCCATCAAGGCCAAGAAACCTGACGCTATTTTCTACGGCGGCCTGGACGCCCAAGCCGGCCCGATGTTGCGCCAGATGGAGCAGCTCGGCCTGGCCAACGTCAAGTACTTTGGCGGTGACGCGATGTGCACCGAAAAATTGGTCGAGCTGTCCAGCAAAGCGGGAACGGTCAAAAACGTGACCTGCGCCACCGGCGGCGCCTCCGTGCAAAAGATGCAAGGCGGGGCTGAGTGGAAGAAGAAATACGACGCCCGTTTCCCCGGCCAGTTCCAGATCTACAGCCCCTACGCTTATGACGCGACCTTTGTGCTGGTGGACGCCATGAAGCGCGCCAACTCGGTGGACCCGCAGGTGTACGTGCCGTTCATCGGCAAGACCCAGTTCAAAGGCATCACCGCCAACATCGCCTTCACGCCAAAAGGTGAGCTGACCACCCCAGCCGTCACGCTCTACACCTACAAAGACAACGTGCGTGCGGCGCTGAACTAAGGCGGTCAGCCCGCGCGTAAACTTCGACAGCCTACTGATCCTCGCCCTGCTGCCATCGCAGCAGGGCGTTTTGCCTTGAGGTTTTGACGGAAGGGACTGGCGTTCGGCGACCGGCGCCTAGTCCATTGCCATCCTTGGCACACGAGAACATACGGTTGAGTGCGCCGGGGCCGAGGGTATACAAAGTGGGCAGGGCGTGAGACGCTTGTTTTCGCTGAGCCAATGTCGAGAATATTTACATGAGATCTGATCGCCGTTCAGAGACATTAACTCCAACGATTGAAAAATGAATCTAAGCTATTGAAAAAAAAGAGTTTTTTATAGATCACAAAGTTAGGTATAAGATTTGCTTTGATGCTTCCAGGATGTCAGTTAGATAGTTGTTCAACCAGTCTAGAGGAGCTCAAAATGAATTTTTTACGTCGAAGCTTGGTTTCTGTTCTTGTCACAGCGTCAGTTGCGCTAACTTCATTGGCCGGTTGGGCGGCTCCGGTAACGCAGCTAGGGTTCGCGCTGGACGGCTCTGGCAGCGTTTCTACTGCCAATTACAACCTGCTCAGAAGCGGGCTCAGCGCCGCCATGGCTGGCCTGCCAGTCGACGGGACCGTCGAGATAGCGGTGGTGTCATATGGCAGTGGCGTTACCAATGTCGTTCTCCCCACAGTCTTGACCGCAGCCACACTGACGACCATTCAAACTGCGATCAACAACCACATCAAGGCCGGCGGCGGTACTGCTACGGATGCGGCGATCACAGGGCTGACTACGCTGTTGACGGGCTCAGCCAACTTTGCGGACGTCGGAACCAAATCGATCATCAATTTGGCGACAGATGGTGTGCCCAATAGCCAGTCTGCTGCAGTTGCAGCAGCAGTAGCTGCAGCAAACGCCGGTATCGACGCACTGTCGATTGAGGCTATTGGCTCTGGGGTTTCAAGCGCTTCAGCATTGGCCAATATGGCAGCCATTGCCTTCCCAGGACCGGCTACCATTCTGGCAGTGAATTCTACAAACATTCCTAACCCTATTGGCGGAAGCTGGGTTGTGCCGGTCAGCGACTTTACTGCCTTGGCGCCCGTGTTGCTCGCGAAGGTTCAGGCTTCGATCCAACCACCGGCAGACGTTCCTGAGCCGGGGTCTTTGGCGTTGATTGGTGTCGCTCTGGCAGGCTTGGTTGCAACCCGGCGCCGTTTTACACGGTGATGTAGGGCCATCATTCAGGGCAGCTCAAGTGCCCGCTACACTGTGATATCCCGCCTTTGGCGGGATTTCTTTTTTGGCTATTTCCAATTCAACCGGAGGTTTTTGATGCTTTGTCACAAACTTTTTATGTCTTTTGCTTTCTTGTCACTGGCGCAACTGTCTTATGCCCAAGCGGTTAAAACAGACAACGGCTGCAAGATCAAGGTAAGAAGTGACGCTGTGGTGATTTTGGTTTGCCCGTCCGCGAGCACGGCCGATGTGTGGCGAGCCGCTGGTCAAGCCGCCTGTGGCCCCAAATTGTTCTGTAATGCTTGGGTTTGGGACGACAACGCAAAAGCGCCTGACACCGCACCCGTCACCGATGCAGAGATTCCAAAAAGCGCGACGACCCAAGCCATCGCCATTTGGGTCAACGACTCGAAAAGCTTGGTAACTTTGAAAAAAGTGGCCTTTACAAAGTGAGCGCTTTTCAGAGATTCAGCTCCCCGCCACCTTCATCTTCTTGATCAGGATCGAACCCACCGTTTTCGCACCCTGGTTGTAAGTGTCGGCCCCGACGGCAACGATGTCCTTGAACATGGTTTTCATGTTGCCGGCGATGGTGATCTCTTCCACCGGAAAGGCGATGCAACCGTTTTCCACCCAGAATCCGCTGGCGCCGCGTGAATAGTCGCCGGTGACGCTGTTGACACCGCTGCCCATGAGCTCGGTGACAAACAGGCCAGTACCTAATTTTTCCAGCATGGCGTCCAGGTTGTCGCCAGCGCGGGTCAGGCGTGAGGTGAGCGTCAGGTTGTGCGAGCCACCCGCGTTGCCGGTGGTTGCCATGCCCAGCTTGCGCGCCGAGTAACTGCCCAGAAAGTAGCCTTGCACCTTGCCCGCCTCAACCACGCTGCGCGCCTGCACGCGCACACCTTCGTCGTCAAACGGCGAGCTGCCCTTGGCACGCTTGACAAACGGGTCTTCCAGGATGTCGATGTGTTTGGGAAACACCTGCTTGCCCAGTGAATCCAGCAAAAACGAGCTTTTGCGGTAAAGCGCCCCCCCACTGACCGCCTGCACAAACGTGCCGAGCAAACCGGCTGCCAGCGGTGACTCAAACAGCACCGGGCATTCGGTGGTGGGGATCTTGCGGGCATGCAAGCGACTCAAAGCGCGCTCGGCAGCGTAGCGGCCAATCGCCTCGGGCGAAGCCAGGTCGGCCGCGTCGCGCTGCGAGCTGTACCAATAATCGCGCTGCATGTTTTTGCCTTTGCCAGCAATCGGCGACACCGACACCGAATGGCGCGAGCTGGCGTACCCGCCGCGAAAACCGTGGGTGTGCGCGCTGAAAAAGTGCGATTGCTGCGCCGACACACCCGCGCCTTCGCTGTTGGTGATGCGCTTGTCCACACACAGTGCTGCGTTTTCTGTCTGCAAGGCCAACTGCGCGGCTTGCTCGCTGCTGATGGCCCAGGGGAAAAACAGCTCCAGGTCGGTGCGCTGCTCGTTCGGCTGGGCAATGTCGGCCTCGTCGGGCAGCGCGGCAAACGGGTCTTCGGCGGTGAAGCGGGCAATGTCAAACGCCGCCTGCACGGTCTGCTCAATGGCTTGCTGCGAAAAATCCGAGGTACTGGCGTTGCCCCGGCGCTGACCCAGGTGCACGGTGATGCCCAGCGATTTGTCACGGTTGCGCTCAACGTTCTCCAACTCGCCCTTGCGCACCGACACGCTCAGCCCGCAGCCCTCGGAGGCGTGGGCAGACGCATCGGTGGCACCGATCTTCTTGGCGTGGTGCATGGCGCTGTCCACCAGGTCTTCAAAAAACGCCCGGCTGTAGGCGAAACCGGCATCAGCTTTCGGCGCTGTTTGCGAAGGGGTCGTGGCAGCAGAAGTGCGTTTGCGAGAGGGGGATTTGGAAGCGGAGGAAGGCATGGTGGAGGCGGCTGCGTGACGGGCACGCGCGGGCCGTTGGGGGTAGTTCATAGCGGCGGCTATGATACTTGGCTATGTCAAGAAAACTGAAAAAAGGCTATTTTGTGCGCGGCGAGTTTGTGGCCGAGGGCAGCGAGCGCGATATCGAGCTCAAAGCTGAGCTCAAGGGCACCGATGAGCAGAGCCGCACCGACCTCAAACGCGAAAGCACCGAGCTGCAAAAACTCGGCGAAGCGCTGCTGACCCTGCGCGCCGACTTGCTGGCGCGTCTGCCCTTGAGCGACAAGTTCAAGGACGCGATTCTTGAGGCCAAACGCATCACCAACTTCGAGGGCAAACGCCGCCAGATGCAGTACATCGGCAAGATGATGCGCAAGCTCGAAGCGGCTGAGGTGGAGCAGGTACGCGCCGCGCTTGACGAGCAGGCCAATGGCTCAGCCGCGGACAACCTGGCGCTGCACCAAGCCGAGCTCTGGCGCGACCGGCTGATCAGCCAGGACGACGCCGCCGGCCAGTGGATTGCGCAGTACCCGAGCACCGACACCCAGCAATTGCGCGCGCTGATCCGCCAGGCCCGCAAGGATGCGGTGCCCGAAAAACCCGGTGCTGCCGTGCGCCATGGCCGCGCCTACCGCGAGATATTCCAGCTGGTGCGGGACGCCCTGATGGCCGTCCCCGAGCCCGATGCCTCCATCCACCCCAGCACCTTCAGCCCCGCCCGGGAAGCGTCCTGACCATGTCCACCCCCTACCCGCCAGTCAAGATCGGCATCGTCTCCATCAGCGACCGCGCCAGCAGCGGTATCTACGACGACAAGGGCCTGCCCGCGCTGCAAAGCTGGCTGGAACGTGCCCTGAAAAACCCGCTGCAGTTTGAAGCCCACCTGATCCCCGACGAACAAGCCACGATTGAAGCCACGCTGATCGCGTTGGTTGATGCCGGTTGCGCCCTGGTGCTGACCACCGGCGGCACCGGCCCGGCGCTGCGTGACGTGACACCCGAGGCCACCCTGGCCGTGGCGCACAAAGTGATGCCCGGTTTTGGTGAGCAGATGCGCCAGGTCAGCCTGGCCTTTGTACCGACCGCGATCCTGTCGCGCCAGGTGGCGGTGATCCGGGACCAAACGCTGATCATCAACCTGCCGGGTCAGCCCAAAGCCATTGCCGAGACGCTGGAAGGCCTGAAGGACGCGGACGGCAAACCACTGGTGAACGGCATCTTTGCGGCGGTGCCCTACTGCATTGATTTGATTGGCGGGCCGTATCTGGAGGCGGATGCGGCGGTCTGCAAGGCCTTCAGGCCCAAAACGGCTATCCGTACATTTTCATAAGAAGAATAAATAAAAAGCCTTATCCAATAAGGCTTGGTAGCTCTTGAAAGTAGAGCAATTAAGTGCTGTCACACCCCACCATCAGGCTTTGTCATCATGCCCATCTACCGCTGCAACAAGTGTGGATTCATCGCTGAAACCGTTCCCCTGCTGCCCGGCAGCAAAACCCCCTGTAGCCGTTGCGCCCACCCCAGCACGGTCTATGACACCGTGTTTTTTGTCGAAAAACTCACCGAGCGTTACTTTGCCGCGCTGCGTGAAATTGAGACGCTGAAGGCGGCTGACCAGCCCGCGCCAGCCACGCCAAGGGCAGCCCCGGAGCCGCCAGTGACGGCCGCACCAGCACCCACCGCCACGACACCCGCCTTGGCGCTGGACCAGCTCAACCTGCACAACACGGCCCTGCTGGCCACGCCCGAACAGCACCGACCACTCCAACGGTGGTTTGAAGCACGCCAGATCGAAGCCCGTTTTGATTACGCAGCCGTCGACACCACCGGCTTTTTTGACGATGCAGCGCGCGCACTGGGTGAGAACTTTGCGCTGTTTGGCGAACTGCTGGATCGCGTCCGATGGGCCTACCGCAACAGCCACAGCAACGTCAATCTGGAATTGGCCAACCTGAGCCAGAAAGACGCCCAGGCGCTCAACAACCTGTGCCGCCAGTTCCACAGCCACTCGCTGTTTGCCACCTACCGCTACCAAAAGCCCGAGAAAATCGTCCGCCTCACCCTGCAAACCGCCGCCACGGTGCGGCAGTTTTTTGAGGGCGGCTGGCTGGAGTGGTTTGTGCTGGTGGAACTGCTGGCGCAGCTCAAGGCCAAAAAGCGCCCGTTCTCATGTGCACGCCATGTGAAGGTGGTTTTTCAAAACGAAGACCTGCACGAGATCGATGTGATGGCGTTGGTGGACGGCCAGACGCCGATCTACATCGAGTGCAAGACGGGCGAGTTCCGCCGCGAGATTGACAAGTTTCTGAAGTTGAAGAAACGCCTGAACTTGAGCCGCAGCCAGTTCATCATCTGCGCCAGCGACCTCACGGACGAACAAGCCAGCGGATTGAGCGCCATGTACGACCTGAGCTTTGCCAACCTTGGCACGTTGTCTGCCAAGCTGCAGGCGGTGATCTGATCACGACGACACGACACACCGAGGCGGCTCATCCTGAGCGACGACCGGGTAGCCA
>Ga0209066_10002088_pt1 | contig 25065 bp, 20 predicted proteins | sample All_14_2_FD_187198 | JGI IMG/M metagenome (GOLD analysis project Ga0209066, IMG submission 187198) | Freshwater microbial communities in response to fracking from Pennsylvania, USA - Allegheny Zone_MetaG_DW_15 (SPAdes) (version 2) ... | reverse complement strand
GCGTAGATGCGCGTGTACGCCGGGCCGGTCGCCTGGCTGAGCGTGCGAGTCATGCGGTTTCTCCGGTCATGCGTCGGCGCCGCTCAGGAGCATCTGTGCGGCAGGAAGGTCGTCGGGGGTCTTGACCGCGACGCTCGGCACGCCGCGCAAGGCGCGCTTGGCGAGCCCCGTCAGCGTGCCGGCGGGGGACAGTTCGATGATGCCGGTCACGTCGTCGGCTGCGAAGGAGGCCATGCAGAGATCCCAGCGGACGGGGGAAGCCACCTGCGCGACGAGGCGGTCGAGGAACTCGGCTCCCGCTGCGACGCTCTCCCCGTCTCGGTTGGACCAGAGGGTGAGAGCGGGGTCAGCTGGGGCGACCGTTGACGCGGCTCGGCGAAGCGCATCGACTGCGGGCGCCATGTAGCGGGTGTGGAAGGCGCCGGCCACCTGCAGGGGGATCACCCGCGTGCCGGCGGGGGGTTCGGCCGCGAGCGTCCGCAGAGCGGGCATCGCACCGGCAGCAACGATCTGGCCGCTTCCGTTGTAGTTGGCTGGAGTGAGCTCCAACTCCTCGAGGCGAGTGATCACCGTCGCCTCGTCTCCGCCGATGATCGCGCTCATTCCGGTCTGCTCGGCGGCGGCCGCCTCTGCCATCGCACGTCCGCGGATCCCGACGAGCCGGAGGGCGTCTTCCTCGCTGAGCACACCGGCGGCTACGGCGGCCGAGAACTCGCCGACCGAGTGACCCGCAACACCGCCGACGGATCCGCCACCCTCGAGTGATCCCCATGAGAGCAGACTCGCGGCGACGATGAGAGGCTGTGCGACCTGCGTGTCGCGGATACGGTCTGCGTCCCACTCGGTGCCCGCAGCGATGAGGTCCACGCCCGCCCAGTCGGAGTAGGCGGCAAGACGGTCGGCCGCGCCCTCGACCTGCAGCCAGGGAGCGAGGAAACCGGGAGTCTGCGACCCCTGACCGGGGAAGACGGCGATGATCACCATCCCATCCTGCCAAGGATCAGTCCAGGCTCTCTGGCGATCTCGTCACAATAAAGCACCCGGGCTTTGTGCGTGCCGTACAAGCTCATGTCGGGCCGCGCGGCGGCGATGGAGCCCGCCGCCGGGTCGAACCTGTGCCGATCGAGCCGAGGATCAGCGCGGTCTGAAGGATCAGCGCCTCGCGCGGGCCGGTGGCATCCCATCCGATCACGTCCGAGACCCGTTTGAGCCGGTAGCGGACGGTGTTCGGGTGGACGAACAACTCGCGGGCGGTCGCCTCGAGCGATCGTCCATTGTCGAGGTAGGTCCACAGCGTAGTGACCAGATCCGCGCTGTGTGACTGCAGGGGGCGGTAAATGCGCTCGACGAGCGTCTGCTTTGCGAGAGGGTCGCCTGCCAAGGCGCGCTCGGGAAGCAGGTCGTCGGCCTCGACGGGTCGTGGGGCGTTGCGCCACGCGCGCGCGACCGCGAAGCCAGCGAGCGAGGCGCGCGCACTCTGGCTCGCGTCCACGAGCGCGGGGACAGCGGGGCCGAGCACGAGGAACCCCGGGCCGAATGCCGGTTCGAGACGCCTGGCGATCTCGGGGAAAGGCAGCTCGAGCTCGTCGTCCGTGCGCCGGGCCAGCTCGGCACGACCGAGGACCAGCACGAGCCGGGAGCCGTGCACGCCGATGAGGACGTCGACGCCGAGCTTTCGGGCGCTGCGCCGCACCTGATCCGCGTCGAACTGCGGGGGAGTCGTGCCGACCAGCACGGCGACTTCACCATGGCCGTGCCATCCGAGCGCGGCGATCCGGCTGGGCAGCTGCTCGTCGGCCTCGCCGGTGAGGATCGAGTCCACGACGAGGGCCTCGAGCCGCGCGTCCCATAGGCCGCGCGCCTCGGCCGCGCGCGCGTAGACATCCGCGGCGGCGAAGGCGAGGTCACGGGAGTACAGCAGGATGCCTTCGCGCAGGTCATCGCCCTTGCCGACGAGCCGCTCCTCGGTCACCTCCACAGTCACCCGGATAAGCTGGAGTGTCTGCGTCAGGCTCACGCTGCGCAGCAGCTCACGCGGAGCGGCGTCGAAGATGTCCGCGGCGATCCGCGGCGTCGAGGTGGGATCGTCGTACCACTGGATGAACGACGAGATGCCCGCCTGCGCGACCAGCCCGACTGCGGAGCGTCGCGCCGGCGGCATCGCCGCGTACCACGGAAGGGAGTCTTCCAGCCGCTGGATCGTCGCACTCGCCAGATCGCCCGAGATCTGACGCAGCCATGCGAGCGTCTCGGTCTTGTCCATCTGCGCCGGGCGAGATGCCATCCGTGCGGTCAGCTCTCGCCGCCCGCGTTACCGCTGGTGCCGGCGGTCACGTCGTGCAGTCGGTACTTCTCGATCGCCCGCGCGGCGAGGGAGGCATCCACCGCGCCCTCCTGGGCAAGGGCCTGGAGCGTGCGGACGGTCATCGACGGTCCGTCGATCTTGAAGAATCGCCGCGCGGCGGCGCGCGTGTCCGAGAACCCGAAGCCGTCGGCGCCGAGCGTCGCGTACCGCTGAGGAACCCACTGGCGGATCTGGTCCTGCACGGCGTGCATGTAATCGCTCACGGCGATGACCGGGCCCTGCGCGTCCTTCAGCTTGTCCGTGACGTACGCGGTGCGAGGCTCCTCGTCCGGGTGCAGGAAGTTGTGCTCGTCGGCGGCCAGACCGTCGCGACGCAGCTCGGTCCATGACGTGACCGACCACACGTCGGCGCTGACACCCCAGTCGTCGCGGAGCAGCTTCTGCGCCTCGAGCGCCCACGGAACGCCCACGCCGGAGGCGAGCAGCTGAGCGCGTGGGCCCTCGCCCCGATCGGCGGAGATGTGGTGGATGCCGCGAACGATGCCATCGACATCGACACCATCCGGCTCGGCTGGCTGCACCAGCGGCTCGTTGTACACCGTCAGGTAGTACATGACGTTGGGATCCGGGTGCGTGCCGCCATACATCCGGTCGAGGCCCGAGCGCACGATGTGCGCGATCTCGTAGCCGTAGGCGGGGTCGTACGAGACCGTCGCGGGGTTGGTGGAGGCGAGCAGGTGCGAGTGCCCGTCGGCGTGCTGGAGGCCTTCGCCGGTGAGAGTGGTGCGACCCGCGGTCGCGCCGATGATGAAGCCGCGCGCCATCTGGTCGCCGGCCGCCCACAGGGCGTCGCCGGTGCGCTGGAAGCCGAACATCGAATAGAAGATGTAGATCGGGATCAGCGGCTCGCCGTGCGTGGCGTACGACGTGCCCACTCCGGTGAACGCCGCGAGTGCGCCGGCCTCGTTGATGCCGACGTGGATGATCTGCCCCTGCGGGCTCTCCTTGTACGCGAGCAGCAGCTCTCGGTCCACGGACGTGTAGTGCTGGCCGTTGGGGTTGTAGATCTTCGCCGTGGGGAAGAACGCGTCCATGCCGAACGTGCGCGCCTCATCGGGGATGATCGGCACGATACGGTGGCCGAAGCCCTTCGCTCGCAGCAGATCCTTCAGCAGGCGCACGAACGCCATGGTGGTGGCGATCTCCTGCGTTCCCGATCCCTTCTTCGGCTGCGTGTACGCGGAGTCGTCCGGCAGGGCCAGTCCGACGTGCGTGGTGCGGCGTTCGGGGAGGAAGCCGCCGAGTGAGCGCCGACGCTCCACCAGATAACGGATCGTCTCGTCTTGCTGACCCGGGTTGTAATACGGCGGCAGGTACGGGTTCTCCTCGAGCTGAGCGTCCGAGATCGGCACGTGCATCTCGTCGCGAAAGTGCTTGAGATCCTCGAGGGTCATCTTCTTCATCTGGTGGGTCGCGTTGCGTCCCTCGAAGTGCTTGCCGAGTCCGTAGCCCTTGATCGTCTTGGCGATGATCACGGTGGGCTGGCCCTTGTGCTCGGCGGCGGCCTTGTAGGCCGCGAAGACCTTGCGGTAGTCGTGGCCACCTCGCTTGAGGCGCCAGATCTGATCGTCGGTGTAGTCCTTGACCAGCGCGCGCGTGCGCTCATCGCGGCCGAAGAAGTTGTCGCGAATGTAGGCGCCGCTCTCGGTCTTGTAGGTCTGATAATCGCCGTCGGGCGTGACGTTCATGAGGTTCAGCAGCGCACCGTCGGTGTCGCGGGAGAGCAGCTCATCCCACTCGCGGCCCCAGACGACCTTGATCACGTTCCAGCCGGCGCCGCGGAAGAAGCTCTCCAGCTCCTGGATGATCTTGCCGTTGCCGCGCACCGGCCCGTCCAGCCGCTGCAGGTTCGCGTTCACGACGAAGGTCAGGTTGTCCAGGCCTTCGTTCGCGGCGACCTGCAGCTGGCCGCGGCTCTCGACCTCGTCCATCTCGCCATCGCCGAGGAACGCCCAGACGTGGCCGCCGGAGACGTCTTTGATGCCGCGGTTGGTCAGGTACTTGTCGGTCATCGCCTGATAGATGGCGTTGATCGGTCCGAGGCCCATCGAGACCGTCGGGAACTGCCAGAATTCCGGCATCAGGCGCGGATGCGGGTAGGACGGGATGCCGTTCGGCGCGCCCGACTTCTCCTGGCGGAAACCGTCGAGCTGCGTCTCGCTGAGGCGGCCTTCCAGAAAGGCACGTGCGTAGATGCCGGGTGAGGCGTGCCCCTGGATGAAGATCTGGTCGCCGCCGGACGGGTGGTCGGCACCGCGGAAGAAGTGGTTGAAGCCGACTTCGTAGAGCGATGCGGACGAGGCGTACGTGGAGATGTGCCCCCCGACGCCGATCCCGGGACGCTGTGCGCGGTGCACGGTGACCGCGGCGTTCCAGCGGATCCATGCGCGGTAGCGGCGCTCGATCTCCTCGTCGCCGGGGAAGTCCGGCTCGTTCTCGGCAGCGATCGTGTTGATGTAGTCGGTCGTGGGGACCATCGGGACGCCGAGGTGGAGGTCCTTCGAGCGCTTGAGCAGGCTCAGCATGATCTCACGCCCGCGGCCGTGCCCCTTGGCCGCCACGAGCTGTTCGAGCGACTCCTGCCACTCGGCCGTCTCGTCGGGATCGCTGTCGAGTGGCCCTTGAGAGTACGGATCCTGGTCGTGGACAGTCACGGAAGACCTTTCGTCGTCTGGCAGATCGTGCCAGGTGATCGCGTGGGATGCTGCACAGCCGTTGTTCGGCACGCACAATCACCGCCTCTCAGCCTAGCGAGTCCTCTGCCGCCACGACGCCGCTGCGGGGGCTCTAGACTCGATACCCGAGGGCCTTTAGCTCAGCTGGTAGAGCGCCACGTTTACACCGTGGATGTCGTCGGTTCGATCCCGGCAGGGCCTACCGGACACCGACGCGCAAATCATGCGGGGTAGGTTGGACGCGTGAACGCCAGCCCCGTGGATCAGCGCCGCCTCCTGGAAGTCGCCGAGCTGGACACCCGCATCCGCCAGGCCGACGCAGCACGGCGGAATCCGCCGCAGGCCGCGCGCGTGCAGGCTCTCATGGCGCGCAGGCAGGAGCTCGCGCAGGAGCTCACCAGGCAGCTCGGCGCGCGGGACGACCTGCGCGCGGATCTGGCCCGCATCGAGTCCGATGTCGCCATGGTCGACGCGCGACGCGCGCGCGACGCCGAGCGTCTTTCCTCGACGAGCAACATGAAGGAAGCGCAGGGACTCGAGCACGAGCTCGGCTCGCTCGCACGCCGCAAGCGCGATCTGGAGGATGCCGAGCTCGAGGTCATGGAACGGCTCGAGGAGGCCGATGCGTCGGTGGCAGCCCAGGAAACCCTGATCGCCGACACCAACGCCGAGGGATCTCTGCTCAGTGCCGAGGCCAAGCGCGTCGTCGCCGAGGCGACCGCCGCATTCGAGGCCGCGACTCGTGACCGAGCGGCGGTGGCGGGCTCCGTCGCCGCCGATCTACTGGCCTACTACGACCGCGTGGCCGCGCGCAGCTCTGGCGCGGCTCTGCTGCGTCGCGGAACGTGCGAGGGCTGCCGCATGGTGCTGGCGGGCACGGATCTGCAGGCCGTGCGCCTGGCCGCGCCCGACGCCGTGATGACCTGCCCCGAATGCGGCTGCATCCTGGTGCGCACGGAGGAGTCCGGTCTGTGACCCGCCGGCTGGTCGTCGAGGCGGATGGAGGCTCGCGCGGCAATCCGGGGATCGCCGCGGGGGGAGCGGTCGTCCTCGACGAGGTCTCGGGTGCCGTCCTCAGCGAGATCGGGGTCTACGTCGGCATCGCGAGCAACAATGTCGCCGAGTACAACGGCATGATCGCGGGGCTCGAGATCGCCCTGCAGCGCGACCCGGCGGCATCCGTCCATGTCCGCCTGGATTCGAGGCTCGTGGTCGAGCAGATGACCGGTCGCTGGAAGATCAAGCATCCCGACATGCAGGTGCTGGCGAGCCGCGCGAAGGCGCTCATCCAGGACCGTGACGTGTCCTTCGAGTGGGTTCCGCGGCTTTCGAACAAGCGAGCGGATGCCGCTGCCAACGAGTCGATGGACCGCCGAGAGAGCTTCCGCCGGGACCTCGACCATGGACAGGCCTGAAGGCACGGCCTGGATCGTCCTGGCCCGCGCGGGCGAGGATGTCGCGCGGTGGACGCGCCGGTGCGCACGTCGACGGGCCGGGACGCGCCGGCGCCGTCAGGGAGTGACCGCTGCGCCGCGCGGAGCAGGCACAGGTCACCGGGCTAGAGTGGGCGACGCGAATGGGTCGGCTGGACGGTCGCGTCACTCGCGGTTCGCCGCGCAGTGCCGAGGAACGTCCGGGCTCCACAGGGCAGGGCGGTGGGTAACACCCACCCGGAGTGATCCGCGAGACAGTGCCACAGAGAACAGACCGCCGCGGTTCCGGCCGCGGCAAGGGTGAAACGGCGGTGTAAGAGACCACCGGGGTCGTGGTGACACGGCCCGCAAGGTAAACCTCGCCCGGAGCAAGGCCAGACAGAGGATGCTGACGCGGCTCGCCGAGTCCTCGGGTAGGCCGCTGGAGCGGCACGGCAACGTGTCGCCGAGAGAGATGACCGTCCACGGGGCTCACGCCCCCGGACAGAACCCGGCGTACAGGCCGGCCCATTCGCCCTCTCGGTGATCAGTCGAGTGCGAGTGCCGCGGCCCCGATGATCCCGGCGTTGTTGCGATGGATCGCCGGCACGATCGGCGTGTTCAGGTTCAGCAGCGGAAGGAACGAGTCGGCGTGCTTGGAGACGCCGCCGCCCACGATGAACAGGTCAGGGGTGAAAAGGAACTCGAGGTGGCTGTAGTAGTGCTGCAGCCGTTCCGACCACGCCTCCCAGTCGAGAGCGTCGCGCTCCATCGCCGAGTATGCGGCGTAAGCCTCGAAATCACTCGCGTGCTCGGCGCGCTGCAGGTGGCCGAGTTCCGAATTGGGGATGAGCACGCCGTTGTAGATCATGGCCGTGCCGATGCCGGTGCCGAGTGTCGTGAGGATCGTCAGACCCCGGACACTTCGCGCCGCACCGTACCGCATCTCGGCCACACCCGCGACATCGGCGTCGTTGGCGAAGTGGATGTCGCGTCCGAGCCCATCCTCGAAGAACTTCTCGGCTTCGAAGCCGACCCAGTTCTTGGAGACGTTCGCGGCCGACAGCGTGCGACCGGATTTGATGATCGCCGGGAATGCGACTCCGAGGGGGATCGCATCTTCGAGCACGTCGAGCTTCTCGAGCACTTGGAGGACCGCCGCGAGGACATCCTTCGGCTCGGCCCCCTGCGGTGTGGCGACCTTGACGCGGTCGCTGCGCAGCGTTCCGGTCGCGAGGTCGACGATGGCTGCCTTGATGCCGGTGCCGCCGATGTCCACGCCGACGGCGCGTGTGTTCTCCGATGCCATGGCCTCAGCCTATCCAGGAGCGCTCGGCCGGTCAGTAGGATCGAGCGAGTGGCCCCGTCGACAGGCTCGGGGATCGCGAGAGGAGCGGAAAGTGACCGGCGACAGCGAAAAGTACTGGTACAACCTCACGACCGGTGAGGTGGAGCACGGATTCGTGTCTGCGCACGTCGATCGCGCCGGACCCTTCGACTCGGCCGAAGAGGCCGCACGCGCTCCCGAGATCATCAAGGAACGCTCGCGTGCGTGGGCCGAGGAAGAGCATCGCGAGGACGGACCGGCGCCCGTCTCGGCCGCTGACACGCTCGAAACCGACGAGAACTGAACCCTGGCCGCAGCGGCCGGGACCGGAGGGGGATTTCGATGGACAAGCAGCGTGACTTCGTTCTGCGCACGATCGAGGAGCGGGGCGTCAAGTTCGTTCGGCTCTGGTTCACCGATGTCATCGGAACCCTGAAGTCGGTGGCGATCGCGCCGGCCGAGGTCGAGGGCGCGTTCAGCGAAGGTCTCGGCTTCGACGGATCGGCGATCGAGGGTCTGACGCGATCCTACGAGTCCGACCTGCTCGCCCACCCCGACCCGACCACGTTCCAGATTCTGCCCTGGCGGGGCGAGATCGACCCGACCGCGCGCATGTTCTGCGACATCACCACCCCGGACGGGCAGCCCGCCGTGGCCGATCCGCGTCATGTGCTGAAGCGCACGCTCGCCAAGGCGGCCGATGCCGGCTTCACGTTCTACACGCACCCCGAAATCGAGTTCTACCTCCTGAAGTCCTCGTCGTTCGGACCCGAGGGCCCCGAGCCAGTCGATTCGGCCGGCTACTTCGACAACGTTCCCGGGGGCACCGCGCACGACTTCCGCCGTCGCTCGGTGAGGATGCTCGAAGACCTCGGGATCTCGGTGGAGTTCAGCCACCACGAGGGCGGCCCCGGCCAGAACGAGATCGATCTGCGCTATGCGGACGCGCTGGCCACCGCCGACAACGTCATGACGTTCCGCACCGTGATCAAAGAGGTCGCGATCGAGCAGGGCGTGTACGCGACGTTCATGCCCAAGCCGCTCAGCGGCAAGCCCGGCAGCGGGATGCACACGCACATGTCGCTGTTCGAGGGCGATGTCAACGCGTTCTACGAGGAAGGCGCCACGTACCAGCTGTCCCGGACAGGCCGGCACTTCATCGCCGGTCTGCTGCGCCACGCCGGTGAGATCTCGGCCGTGACGAACCAGTTCGTCAACTCCTACAAGCGGCTCTGGGGAGGCGACGAAGCGCCGAGCTTCATCACCTGGGGTCACAACAATCGGTCCGCTCTCGTGCGAGTGCCGATGTACAAGCCCAACAAGGGGCAGTCCTCGCGGGTGGAGTACAGAGCGCTCGATTCGGCCGCGAACCCTTACCTGGCATATGCGCTCATGCTGGCCGCCGGTCTGAAGGGCATCGAGGAGGGCTACGAGCTGCCTCCCGAGGCCGAAGACAACGTATGGTCGCTGACGGATGCCGAACGCCGCGCCCTCGGCTACGCGCCGCTCCCCGCGAGCCTCGATCACGCGCTGGAGTACATGGAGGAGTCCGAGCTGGTCGCCGAAACGCTCGGCGAGCAGGTCTTCAACTACGTGCTGCTCAACAAGCGCAAGGAGTGGCAGGAGTACCGCGCGCAGGTGACTCATTTCGAGCTGAAGAGCAACCTCGAGATTCTCTGAGCTCGCACCGCGAGACGATGTCCACCAGCGAACGATCGCAGTCACTCACCCATCTCGCGCGGATCGGGTTCAGCCGCCTCGCTGAGGCGGAAGCCGAACTCATCGAGCTGGAAGGGCTGCTGGGTCTGGAGCGCGATGCCCTGACCGGCCCCGCATCGCGTGCGGCGGACCCGGATGCGGCGCTGGCGGCCGTCACTCGCATCGCTCGCCGGGATGCGGTCTCCGTTCGCGCCCTTCACGCCGACGATTCGGGATGGCGCGCCCTCTGGGCGCTGCTGGGGATTTCGGCGGGTTTCGCCGACTTCTACCTCCGGCATCCCGGAGAGCTCGCTCATCTCGTCGGGGCAGGGGCTTCGGTGCCGTCGGCGGACGAACTGCGCGATGCCCTGCTCGCGTCGGTCGGCGCGGTGGACGGATTCGCCGCTGACGCGGGCGACTCGTCCTGGGTCGCCCTGCGTGTGCGTTACCGGCAGCTGCTCGCGGCGATTGCCGCGTACGACCTGATGAGCGCTTCTCCGTTGGACGAGGTTGCGCTCGTCGCAGCGCGGCTCGCAGACGCGGCCGGTGCTGCCCTGGAGGCCTCGCTGTGCGTTGCACGCACCCGCATATCGGCGGGGGAGTCGGGTGCAGGGCTCTTTCCTCGGGACCAGGTCGCCGGAACCCGGCTGGCCGTCATCGGAATGGGAAAGACGGGTGCGCGCGAGCTGAACTACGTCAGCGACGTCGATGTGATCTTCGTGGCGGGCGCCGACGATCCGCTGATCGAGACCGTCGGCGAGAGCCGGATCGTCGACATCGCGACACGCCTCGCCGTGCAGACCATGCGCGGCATCGACGGCGCGGAGATCGAGCCGCCGCTGTGGGAGGTCGACGCGAATCTGCGGCCCGAGGGCAAGCAGGGTGCGCTGGTCCGCACGCTCGAATCGCACTTGTCCTACTACGACCGGTGGGCCAAGAGCTGGGAGTTCCAGGCGCTCCTGAAAGCGCGGCCGATCGCAGGCGATGTCGAACTCGGCGAGGCATACGTGCGGGCCGTCCAGCCCAAGATCTGGACGAGCGCAGCGCGGGAGAACTTCGTCGACAGCGTGCAGCGCATGCGCGAGCGCGTGACGGAGCACATCCCCGCAGCCGAAGTGCCGTACCAGCTGAAGCTCGGCCCCGGCGGCATCCGCGACATCGAGTTCACCGTGCAGCTGCTCCAGCTCGTCCACGGCCTCACCGATGACCGCATCCACCAGCGCGGCACGCTGCCGGCGCTGGATGCGCTCGTCGAGCAGGGCTACATCGGCCGTGCCGAAGCGGCCACTTTCTCGCACGACTACCGCCTGCTTCGCCTCCTCGAGCATCGCATGCAGCTGAAGCACCTGCGCCGCACCCACCTCATGCCCTCGCGCCCCGAGGATCTGCGCGTGCTCGCGCGCGCGTCCGGCATCGCAGACTCCGGCGAGAAGGTCTGGCAGACGTGGGAGACGGTGAAGCGCGAAGTGCGCGACATCCACGTGCGTCTGTTCTATCGTCCGCTCCTGTCGGCGGTCGCGTCCCTTCCCGAGGAGGCGCGCTCGCTCTCACCCGCGCAGGCGCACGACCGGCTCGCGGCGATCGGCTTCACCGACCCCGTGGGTGCTTTGCGTCACATCGCAGCCCTGACGAGCGGCCTGAGCCGCGGGGCGACGATCCAGCGCCACCTCATGCCGGTCATGATCAGCTGGTTCGCAGACGGCGTCGATCCCGACTACGGCCTGCTCGCGTTCCGGCGCATCAGCGAGCGGCTCGGCAGCACGCCGTGGTTCCTGCGCATGCTGCGGGACTCATCGGGCGCCGCCGAGAGGCTCACCCGGGTGCTGTCCAGCTCGCGGTATGTCGGCGAGCTCATGGAGTGGATCCCGGAATCGGCCGCATGGCTCGACGATCCCGACCTCCTGCAGCCGCGCAGCGGTGTCGCACTGCAGGAGGAGGCACGCGCGATCCAATCCCGCCACGTCACGATCGATGACGCGATGCGCGCGGTGCGTGGGCTGCGCCGCCGCGAGCTCCTGCGGATTGCGATGTCGGCCATTCTCGGCACATCGACGATCGAGGAGATGGCGACCGCGCTGACCACCGTCACCGAAGTGACGATCCAGGCGACGCTGCGCGCCGTGCGACGCGAGATCGTACCGCCGCAGGATGCCGCACTGGATTTCTCGGTGATTGCGATGGGCCGCTTCGGGGGAGGCGAGCTCGGCTTCGGATCGGATGCCGACGTGATGTACGTCTACCGACCCAACGGGGTGGACGCCCAGCGCGCGCACGAACTCTCGCTGCAGCTGGTGGCCGGGCTGCGAAAGCACTCCGAGGATCATCGCGTGCCGCTGGATCTGGACGCGGGCCTGCGACCCGAAGGGCGCAACGGCCCCGTCGCGCGTTCGCTGGCCGCCTATGGCGAGTACTACCGCCGATGGTCGTTGTCGTGGGAGGCACAGGCGCTCCTGCGCGCCCGCGGCGTCGCGGGCAGCGTGAAGCTCATCCGCGCATTCACCGAAATGGCCGACCAGGTGCGGTATCCGGCGTCCGTCGACCCGCAGGGACTGCGCGAGATCAAGCGGATCAAGGCGCGCGTCGAGAACGAGCGACTGCCGCAGGGCGCCGATCCCGCGCGTCACCTCAAGCTCGGCCCCGGCTCGCTCAGCGACGTCGAGTGGCTCGTGCAGCTGATGCAGCTCGAGCACGCCCACCGCATCGCGGGCATGCGGACCACATCGACGATGGCCGCGCTGCGGGCGGCTCAGTCCGCCGGGGTCATCGCCGATTCCTCGGCAGACCGGCTCGCCGAGGCCTGGCGCCTGGCGAGCCGCCTGCGTTCGGCCAATACGCTCCTTTCCGGGCAGACGAGCGACGTGCTCCCGACCGACCGCAAGAAGCTCGACGGCATCGGGCGGCTGCTCGGCTACCCGCCGCGATCGGCGACGCAGGTCGAGGAGGACTATCTGGGCACCACACGACGGGCGCGACGGGTGTTCGAGCGGCTCTTCTACGGTTGAGTGCACACGGGCCGAAGACGCAGAGGAGGGGCCCCGATGCGGGACCCCTCCTCTGCTCAGCGGGCGTCAGACCCCGAAGTAGAGCTCGTACTCGAACGGGTGCGGACGAGCCGCGAGCGGCTTGATCTCGTTCTCGACCTTGTACTCGATCCAGGTCTCGATCAGTTCGGGCGTGAACACGTTGCCGGCCAGCAGGAACTCGTGGTCGGCAGCGAGCGCGTCGAGTGAGTCCTGCAGCGAGTTCGGCACCTGCGGGATGTTCCTGGCCTCCTCGGGCGGCAGCTCGTAGAGGTCTTTGTCGACGGGCTCGTGCGGCTCGATGCGGTTCTTGATGCCGTCGAGGCCCGCCATCAGCTGTGCGGCGAACGCGAGGTACGGGTTGCCCGACGCATCGGGCGCGCGGAACTCGAGGCGCTTGGCCTTGGGGTTGGAGCCGGTGATCGGGATGCGGATGGCTGCCGAGCGGTTGCCCGCCGAGTACACGAGGTTGACCGGAGCCTCGTAGCCCTTGACGAGGCGACGGTAGCTGTTCAGCGTCGGGTTGGTGAAGGCGAGGACGGCCGGCGCGTGCGCCAGAAGACCGCCGATGTACCAGCGGGCGACGTCCGACAGGCCTCCGTAGCCGGCCTCATCGTAGAAGAGGGGCTTGCCCTCGAGCCACAGCGACTGGTGGACGTGCATGCCCGAGCCGTTGTCGCCGAACAGCGGCTTCGGCATGAAGGTTGCGACCTTGCCCCACTGCTCGGACGTGTTCTTGACGATGTACTTGAACTTGAGGATGTCGTCGGCCGCGTGAACCATCGTGTCGAAGCGGTAGTTGATCTCCTGCTGACCACCCGTGCCGACCTCGTGGTGCGAGCGCTCCAGGATGAAGCCTGCTTCGATGAGCTTGAGGGTGATGTCATCGCGCAGGTCGGCGGTCTTGTCGACGGGACTGACCGGGAAATAGCCGCCCTTGTACGGCGTCTTGTTCGCGAGGTTGCCGCCCTCTTCGACGCGACCGGTGTTCCACGCGCCCTCCTCGGAGTCGACGCTGTAGAAGCTCGAGTTCTGCTTCACTTCATAGCGGACGTCGTCGAAGATGTAGAACTCGGCCTCGGGGGCGAAGAACGCGGTGTCGGCGATGCCCGTCGAGGCAAGATACTTCTCGGCCTTCTTGGCGACCTGACGCGGGTCCTTGTGGTAGATCTCGCCGGTGCGCGGGTTGTAGATGTCGAAGATCATGATGAGCGTCTTCGCTTCGCGGAACTGGTCGACGTACGCGGTCGACACGTCAGGGATGAGCTGCATGTCGGACTCGTGGATGTTCGCGAAGCCGCGGATCGAAGAGCCGTCGAACAGCTGGCCGACGGTGAAGAATTCCTCGTCGACGGTCGAGGCCGGGATGTTGAAGTGCTGCTGCACACCAGGAAGATCCGTGAAACGGATGTCGAGGAACTTGACGTCCTCGTCCTTGATGAACGTGAGCACCTCGGATGAATCTTTGAACATGAAGGCTCCAGAGTTAGGGCATCGGGAACTGCCGCCCGCACGCGGGCTTCCTCGAACCGTACCGGGGGGGCATTGCTCCGCAGTGACACCATTGTTTCCGGCATGTTACGCGAGTCTCGTTAGGCTTACGCAGTGACCAGCGACGCGCAGAGCCATCCGGGGCAGCGGCTCGGGCTTCCGGCGACCGGCAGCGGCTCTATCGCGCGCCCCGGGCGCCGGATCGGCGCGCTGTTCATCGACTACGGCGCGGCCTACCTGATCTCGGGCTTCTTCGACTGGGATGCCCTGGCGATCCTCACGATCTTCGCCCTCATCCAGATCCTGTTCCTGCCGACCCTGCAGGGCAGTCCCGGGCATCGCATCCTCGGAATGAAGCTCACCAGACTCGACGGTTCGTGGGTCGGCCTGTTGCGGCCGATCGTGCGGACGGCGCTGCTGATCGTCGTCATTCCCGCCGTGATCTGGGATGCCGATCAGCGCGGCCTGCATGACAAAGCAGCCGGCACCGTCCTGGTCCGCGCGTAGCCGGGCTGTCCTCAGCGGGGGCGCGGAGCGCGAGCCTTCGTCGGGTCGATGCCTTTCGGAATCGGCAGCGAGGCAAGCGATTGCGACACGGAATCGAGACGCTTGATCACCGCGGCCATCGTCGCGCGATCGATCTTCTTCGGCAGCGCCTTGATCGCGGAGGCGAGCTTGGCGATCGGCACCTCGTCCGGGCCGTGACCCACGTAGAAGACCGTGACCGGCACCCCCGTCGCCACGCGCTGCGCCTTGGAGCGCTCGTCGTTGACGAGGCGGGTGAGGCGCCCGCGGGCGCCCTCTCCGACGATCACGACCCCCCCGCGGCCCACGGCCCGGTACACGGCCTCCTGGGTCTTTGGGTTGACGCCGACCGGCATGTCGCTGGACTGCCACTTGCGGCCCAGAGAGGTCGACATCACGTGGCCGGCGGCGCCCGGCATCCCGTCGATCTGCTTGTACATCGCGCTCGTGGACAGGCGTGTCATCGTCATGAGCGAGGCGAGGATGCCGAGCATCAGACCCGTGACGGCCCACAGCGCGATGCTCCAGAGTGCGACGGGGGGAAGCAGCAATCCGATCCCGACGCCCAGGGCGATCGACACGATGAAGATCGCCGCCAGGAGCCAGGGCAACCAGGGATACGCCTTCTGCGTGAACGTGAACAGAGTGCGGATCTGAGAGAAGAATCCGGGCCGCTTCTCGGGCGCGGTACTGCGTGCTGCCATGGCACCAGCCTACCTATCGGCGTCACCCAGGTCGGCTCCTCCCCAGGGACCGACCCCGCGCCGGCCTCCACAGGTCAGCGTGCGGAGGCAACAGCCAGGTCGCCGGCCGCTCAATGTCGGAAGGGTGACGAATGGCGCAGGGGGTCCGCTGCAGGAGGGATACCGGGTGATCCGCCTGATGGCCGGCGGTGCGGACTCACCGTGGCCGGGCGCGCTGGTCTGCGGGCCGACGGGGGAGACCTCGATCGCCGTGGATGCCGACGCACTCGGGTTCGACTGGACGGGATGGGCGGCCGAGCCGTCGGGCCACCTTCTGGGACCGGTCGACGTCCTGCGCCGCGCGGACGGACACGACGTGCTGCTGCCGGTCTGCACTGAGCGGCTCGAAGAGTTCCTGGCCCGCCGGGCGGGAGGCGCGCAGCTGACCGCCGGTGAGTGTGTGACGGTGGCGGTGAGCCTCTTGCGGGCCACCGCGGAGCTCACCGCCGCCGAGTCGCGCGTGAGCGGCACGTGGTGGCTCACGGAGGCGGGCAAGCCCGTACTCGCGACCGAGACCGGGCAGGCGCCCCACGAAGGGCAGACTGCCGAACACCTGCGTCACCTCGCCGAGCAGGCGCCTGTGCTCGCTGCCGCTCTCCTCGACGCCGCAGCGGTCGTGGCCGAACCACGCCGCCGCACGCGCGAACTCGAGCGTGCCGAGGCGGCGATCTTCGCCGTCGCCGATCCGCTCGCGCTCGCGACGACCACATTCGGCCCGAAGCTCGCGCGGGATCGCTCGATCGCCGATGCGCGCCCCGGCCCGGTTGACGCCGAGCCGGCACCTCCCTCGTGGGTGGTGTCGCTGTCGCGACACGTCGATGCGGACTGGGCCGACCTGGTCTCACGGACCACGACCGGGGTCTGGCGCGCGCTACGTGCGCCCCGGACAGGACGCCGACGGCCGTGGCTCCTGGCCGGCGGGATCGCCGGGGTTGTCCTGGTAGGCGGCCTGATGTGGCCGACTGGCGGTGCCGGTCCTGCGACAGCTGAGGTTCCGGCCGGGCCGACGGCGACGCCGGCCCCAAGCCCGGCATCCGCCCCCGCGGGACAGTCGGGGACTCGAACCGGTCCCGAAGAGACAGCGTCCGATCCACCGGTGGGTGCGTCGACCGATCTGGCGGCGATCACCGCCGATCTGCTCACCGCTCGCAGCGCGTGCGGTCAGGATGAGTCGTGTCTCGGGAAGGTCCAGGAGTCGGGCGGTGCGCGCTTCCCGAGCGGCGTCGTCGACCTCCCCGCCGACGAACGCACTGTGGCGCTTCTCGACGAGTTCGGCGGCGCGGCGGTGCTGCGCGCGGAGGCGTCAGGCTCCGATGCCACGCCTCAACTGGTGGTCATCGTCCGCACCGACGAGCGGTGGCTGCTTCGGGACGTGTACGACGTCCCGAAGCAGTGACCGGCGATCAGATGCCGAGCTGGCCCTGGAACGACGCGTCCTCGAGGCGCTTCTTCACTGTGGTGAGGAAGCGCGCCGCGTCGGCGCCATCGACGATCCGGTGGTCGTAAGACAGCGCCAGATACACATAGGAGCGGATGGCGATCGCGTCCTTGCCGTCGACGGAAACCAGGCCCGGCCGCTTGACGACCACGCCGGTCCCGAGGATCGCGGACTGAGGCAGGAAGACGACGGGCGTGTCGAACAGCGCGCCGCGGGACCCCGTGTTGGTCAGCGTGAATGTTCCCCCGGCCAGCTCATCGGGCTTGAGCTTGTTGTTGCGGGTACGGGCGGCGAGGTCGGCGATCTCATGCGCGATCTCAGCGAGACTCTTGGATGCCGCGTCACGCAGCACCGGCGTGAGCAGGCCCCGTTCGGTGTCGACGGCGATCGAGAGGTTCTCCGAGGGCGGGTAGACGATCTGGTCGCCGTCGACGGTCGCGTTGATCACCGGATTCGACTGCAGGGCTTCCGCCGCCGCGAGGGCGAAGAATGGCAGGAACGACAGCTTGTCGCCGGTCTTGGCCTGGAAGTCGCCCTTCACGGCGTCACGGTAGGTCGCCAGCTTGGTGACGTCGACCTCGACCACCGTGGTCAGCTGCGCGGTGGCCTGCATGGAGGCGACGGCGCGCTCAGCCAGCACCTTTCGCAGTCGCGACATCGGCTGAGTCGTGCCGCGCAGCGGTGAGACCTCCACCTTCGCCGGCGCGGAAGCCGCCGGAACGGCAGCCTCGGCAGGCGCCGCGGCCCTCTCGGCGGCCTTGAGCACATCTTCCTTGCGGATGCGGCCGCCCACGCCCGTGCCGGTGACGGTCGACAGTTCCACGCCCTGCTGCTGGGCGAGTCGGCGCACCAGCGGCGTGACGTACGCCGTCACATCGGAGTCGTCGGCGGCAGCCGGGGCCGACCTTGGCGCGGGAGCCGGGGCGGCTGCCGGAACCTGCGCTGCCGGGGCGGGTGCCGCGGCAGCAGCCTCCTGCGCGGGCGGAGCCTCCTGCGCGGGCGGAGCCACCTCCGCGACAGGCGCCACCTCCGCGACAGGTGCAACGGCAGATGATTCCGCGGGGGCGGCGACGCTGTCGCCGATGCGCGCGAGCGGCGAGCCGACGGCGACCGTCTCATCCTCCTGGATGAAGATCTGCTGCAGCACGCCCGCGAAGGGCGAGGGGATCTCGGTGTCGACCTTGTCGGTCGAGATCTCGAGCAGCGCCTCGTCGACCTCGACCGTGTCGCCGATATTCTTGAGCCAGCGCGTGACGGTGCCCTCGGTGACGCTCTCGCCGAGTTCGGGAAGCACGACGTCCTTGCCGTCGGGCGCCCCGCCCGCAGCCGGGGCCTCGGCAACAGGGGCACCCGCAGGCGGTGCCTCCGCAGTGGGCGCCTCGGACTCGGCAGACGCGGGTTCCGGGGCGAAGCCCTCGGTCGAGGGCGCCTCGGGCGCGGTCGCGACATGCTCGGCAGTGTCGGGGGCTTCATCCGACGCCGAGGCGGACCCGCCCTCGCCGATCTTCGCCAGCACAGCACCGACCTCGACGGTCTCGTCCTCCTGGACGAAGATCTCCTCGATCACGCCGCTCACCGGCGATGGAATCTCGGTGTCGACCTTGTCGGTCGAGATCTCGAGCAGTCCTTCGTCCGCCTCCACGGTGTCGCCGACCTTCTTGAGCCAGCGGGTGACCGTTCCCTCGGTGACGCTCTCGCCGAGCGCGGGGAGGACCACAGAAGTGCTCATGTGCATGACTCCTTCAGAATGCCGATGTCGCTTTCCAGCTTAGTGATGCCGTCGTCGTAGCGCGTCGGCGCGCGTCAGAGCGCATGCAGGGGCTTTCCCGCGAGTGCGAGGAACGCTTCGCCGAGCGCTTCGCTCTGGGTGGGGTGCGCATGGATGAACGGTGCGATGTCCTCGGGGTGTGCTTCCCACGCGACTGCGAGCTGCCCCTCGGTGATCAGCTCGCCGACGCGATCGCCGACCAGATGCACGCCGAGGACCGGACCCTCCTTCAGCCTGACGACCTTCACGAGCCCCGAAGTGCCGATGATCTCGCTCTTGCCATTGCCCGCGAGGTTGTACTCGTACGAGACGACCTCTGCAGCGCCGTTCGCTTCTACGGCCTGGGCTTCGGTCAGACCGACCGAGGCCACCTCCGGGTGGCTGTAGGTCACCTTGGGGATCTGCGAGTCGGGGACCAGCACCGGCCGCAGGCCCGCGATCTCCTCAGCGACGAAGATCCCCTGCTGGAATCCGCGGTGCGCCAGCTGGAGGCCGGCGACGATGTCACCCACAGCCCAGACGTGCTCGGCGCTCGTGCGCAGGCGCTCGTCGATGGTGACGAAGCCGCGATCGAGCGTGACGCCATTCTCCTCGAAGCCGAGTCCGGCGGTCACCGGGCCGCGGCCGACGGCCACCAGAAGGTAGTCGGCCTCGTAGGTCGAGCCGTTCTCGAGCGTCACTGTGACGGCATCCGCGCTCTGCGACACACCGGCCACGCGCACGCCGAGGGACGAGGCGATGCCGCGTCGACGGAATGCCCGCTCGAGCGCCTTGCTCATCGTCACGTCCTCGTTCGGGACGAGATGGTCGAGAGCTTCCACGACCGTCACGTCCACGCCGAACGAGCGCCACACGCTGGCGAATTCGACGCCGATCACACCACCGCCGAGGATGACGATCCGCTGGGGGATCTCGGCCAGATCAAGGGCATGCTCGCTGGTGAGGACCCGCCCTCCGATCTCGAGACCGGGCAGCGTCCGGCTGTACGAGCCGGTCGCAAGGATGACGTCCGCTCCACGGTACAGATCGTCGCCGACGCGCACCGCCGGACCCGCCTCGAGCATGCCCTCGCCGGCGACGACGGTGATCCCGCGCGCCTTGATGAGCCCCTCGAGCCCCTTGTACTTCTTGGCTACGATGCCTTCCCGGTAGGCGCGCACACCGTCCGGGTCGATGCCGTCGAACGTGGCGCGGATGCCGATGACGGCGGCATCCCGGGCGACATCCGCGACCTCGGCTGCGTGCAGCAGCGCCTTCGTGGGGATGCAGCCGCGGTGCAGGCAGGTTCCGCCGACCTTATCCTTCTCTATGAGGGCTACCGACCTGCCCAGCTCCGCAGCCCGCAATGCCGCGGCATATCCACCGCTGCCACCACCGAGCACGACGATATCGAATTGGTGATCTGTCATGGGGTCTCCTCACCCTCTGGGGCTCCGCCCCAGACCCCCGGCTCGCTGACGCGCGCCCCGGCGACGAAGCGGATGAGCGACCGGACGGTCGCTCCCGTGGGGCCTTTATCGGTGAACCCATAGCCGCCGCCCTTGTTCATTCCGACTCCGGCGATATCCAGATGAACCCAGGGGATTCGCGGCGCCTCCGCCTCGTCCGACACGCGACCGACGAAGTGGCGCAGAAACAGACCGGCGAAGAGCGAGCCGCCGGCCGAGTCGCCGATCTTGGCGTTCTGCAGGTCGGCGATGGGGGAGTCGAGCTCATCCACCATGTGGGCCGGAAGCGGCAGCTGCCAGGCGAGCTCGCCGGTCTCCGCGGAGGCCGCGAGATACTCGGCGACGGCAGCGTCCTCGCCCATCACCCCGGCATGCCGCGTACCCAGGGCAGTCGAGATCGCGCCCGTCAGGGTGGCGACGTCCACGATCACATCCGGGTGCTCCCGGCTTGCGGCCACGAGACCGTCGGCGAGCACGAGCCGCCCCTCGGCATCTGTGTTCAGCACTTCCACCGTCGTCCCGTCGAGCATGCGCAGCACATCGCCGGGGCGGGTCGCTCGACCAGAGGGCATGTTGTCGGCGATGCACAGCCATGCGGTCACGCGCACCGGCAGGCCCTGCGTCGCCACGGCGCGCAGTACGCTGAGCACCGTCGCGGCGCCGCACATGTCGTATTTCATGCCGACCATCGATCCGGCCGGCTTCAGCGACAAGCCGCCGGTGTCGAACGTGATGCCCTTTCCGACCAGCGCGACATGCCGCACGGCCTCGGCGGGTGCGTACTCGAGCCGGACCAGCCGCGGCGGCCGGTCGGATCCCTGGCCGACACCCAGGATGCCGCCGTAACCTGCGTCGCGCAGAGCGGTCTCGTCCAGGACTTCGACGGTGACAGGAAGCCCCTCTACGGACTCGACGGCGCGTTCGGCGAAATCAGCCGGTCCCAGCCATTCCGCCGGGGTCGCGACCAGGTCCTTCACGAGTGCGACGGCGTCCGCTGCGGCGAGGACCGCGGCCAGTTCGTCGGCGGGCGGCTCCTGCGGACCGTGGACGATGACAGTGCTCGCGCGCGCCCTGGGGGACTCGGTCTTGTAGCCCTCGAAACGGTAGCCGCCGAGGGTCGCACCCTCCGCCGCCGCGCGCCACAGGCCGACGTCGTCGGCGACGACCGCGACGCTCACGGTCGCATAGCCGGTCAGAAGACGGATGCCGGCGCCCACCGCGTCACGGACGGCCGCGGCATCCGGATTCGCGCCTGTGCCGACGACGGCCAGTGGAAGCAGGGTGCTGTCGGGCGCATAGACCCGCTGGAACGATGCCAGACCGCCGGTGAAACCGGTGCCGGCGAGTGCGTCGCGCAGTCCCGGCCAGGCTGCCAGCGTGGGCGCGTCGTCACGATCGAGCGGAGGCAGGGCCAGCAGGATGGCGTCGGCTTCGGATTCCTGAACGGGGGCGGCGCTGAACACGAGATCGGGAAACGGCATGACCTCCATCCTAGGTATGCCGCCCTTTGCCGTGTTCGCTGTGAGCGGGATGCGCGAGGTCTGCTCCGACGGGCGCGACTCGTAGCATGGGGGCATGGCTCTTTCCGCTCCGCTCTACGAGCGTGTGGCATCCGCGCCGCCGATCCCACGGGGACTCCCGCTCATCATCGCGCTCACGGGTTTCACCGACGCCGGGAGCGCGGTCAGCCGCATGGTCGATTACTTCCGCAATGGTCTCGAGCCCACCCCGGTGGCGGTGTTCTCGAACGATGTGCTGCTGGATTATCGCGCCCGCCGGCCGCTGATCTCGTTCGAACAGGATCACCTCACCGACTACCGGCCGCCGCGACTCGAGCTCTCCTTCGCGCACGACTCGCTCGGGCAGCCCTTTCTCCTTCTCGCCGGCTATGAGCCCGATTTCGCTTGGGACGCGTTCGCCGACGCGGTGCTCGACTTCGCCGCAGCCTACGACGTGCATTCGGTGACGTGGGTGCATGCCATCCCCATGCCCGTTCCGCACACACGACCGATCGGCACGACGGTGAGCGGAACGCGCAAAGAGCTGACCACGGCCCATTCGGTATGGCAGCCGCACACGCAGGTTCCGGCCACCGCGGGTCACCTCCTCGAATACCGCTTCGCAGAGGCCGGCGCGCTCGTCGTCGGCTTCGTCCTGCTCATTCCGCACTACCTGGGTGACACAGAGTATCCGGCGGGCGCGATGGCCGGCCTCGACAGTCTGACGGTGGCGACCGGCCTGGTCTTCGCCGGCGATGAACTCCGCGAGGAGAACCGAGAGTACCTCACGAAGGTCGAAGAGCAGGTCGCCGGCAGCGACGAGCTCTCCCGCATGGTGCAGGGCCTGGAAGAGCGATACGACTCCTACATGGCGGGGTCCACGCTCGCGACTCCGATCATCCACACGGGCGATCTTCCCAGCGCGGATGAGCTCGCAGCCGAGCTGGAGCGCTTCCTCGCGAATCGGCCGTCGGGCGACGACGAGAAGCGTGGAGCCTGACCTCGGCGGAATTCCCATCCCCGCCCGGGTGTTGTTCCAGATGTGTCCATTGCGCACGTCGGATGTGCGCAAGGGATGTGCGACAATGGATGACCTGACCCGTTGTCAACCGACTCTGCGAGCATTTCTCAGCAGAGTGGGGACTTGACAAGGGTCTTACTAGTGTCCGAAATCTACCGGAGGGCGTGCGACACGCGTCCGACGGTGAAAGGCGAACCGTGACCTCAGGCACGAAGACCACAAACCGCGCGACCGGCGCGAAGGACACCGCGGCAGACTCCTCCGCGGTCGAGCCCGCGACGATCGTCGCGAAGAAGACCGTGACGAAGCCGGCCACCGACAAGACCACGGCGGCCAAGACGACGACCAAGACCGCGGTGGCCCCGAAGGCGGTGGCGAAGCCGACCAAGGCGCGCACCACTCCCGCGACCGACGACGACTCAGAGGACCTCGCGGACGAGGTCGAGATCGACGATGTCATCGAGCTCGACGGCGTCGTCGTGGAACTCGACATCAGCGACGACGACGAGAAGCCCAAGGCGACTCGGAGTCGGGCCAAAGCGGCCCCCGCCGCGGAGCCCGAAGGGGAGGCGTCCGAGTCCGAAGAAGAGGACGACGACGAAGAGGACACCAAGCCGGCGTTCTCGGAGCCGCTTCCGACCGGAGCGATCGTCATCTCGTCGACCGACGAAGACGACGTGCCCGTCTACTCGACGATGATCACCGGCGCGACGGCCGACCCGGTCAAGGACTACCTGAAGCAGATCGGCAAGGTGCCGCTGCTGAACGCGGCCGAAGAGGTCGAGCTGGCGATGCGGATCGAGGCGGGTCTGTTCGCCGAAGAGAAGCTCTCGCACATGACCCCCGCCGAGAAGTCCCACCAGACCGGGCTCGACCTGCAGTGGGTCGCCCGCGATGGTCAGCGCGCCAAGAGCCACCTGCTCGGCGCGAACCTGCGTCTGGTCGTCTCTCTCGCCAAGCGCTACACCGGCCGAGGCATGCAGTTTCTGGATCTCATCCAAGAGGGGAACCTCGGCCTGATCCGCGCGGTCGAGAAGTTCGACTACACCAAGGGCTTCAAGTTCTCGACGTACGCGACGTGGTGGATCCGCCAGGCGATCACCCGCGCCATGGCCGACCAGGCGCGCACGATCCGCATCCCCGTCCACATGGTCGAGGTCATCAACAAGCTCGCCCGCGTGCAGCGGCAGATGCTGCAGGACCTGGGCCGCGAGCCCACGCCCGAGGAGCTCAGCCGCGAGCTCGACATGACCCCCGAGAAGGTCATCGAGGTGCAGAAGTACGGGCGCGAGCCCATCTCGCTGCACACTCCCCTCGGCGAGGACGGCGACAGTGAGTTCGGCGACCTCATCGAGGACACCGAGGCGGTCGTGCCGGCCGATGCGGTGGGCTTCACGATGCTGCAGCGTCAGCTCGAATCGCTCTTGGACTCGCTCTCGGAGCGCGAGGCGGGCGTGATCCGCATGCGCTTCGGCCTCGGTGACGGCCAGCCCAAGACGCTCGACCAGATCGGCGACACGTTCGGGGTCACCCGTGAGCGGATCCGTCAGATCGAATCCAAGACGATGGCGAAGCTGCGCCACCCGTCGCGCTCGCAGTCGCTGCGGGACTATCTCGAGTGATGGCCGAGGCCAACGCCGGCAAGGCGCTCACGGTCGAGGTCGACGGCGCGAAGTACTCCCGCATCCCCATCCGAACGCGTGTCGTGATGCCCGGTGACGACCTCGACGCGTTCATCCGCGAGTACGCGACCGGTGTGGTCGCGCCGGGCGACACCTTGTTCGTGACCGAGAAGATCGTCGCGATCACGCAGCGCCGCTCCTACCTGGTCGAGGAGATCCGGCCCCGCCGGCTCGCGATCTTCCTCTCGAAGTTCGTGGTGCGCACGCCGTACGGAATCGGACTCGGCATGCCCGAGACCATGGAGATGGCGCTGCGCGAGTGCGGCACGATCCGCATCCTGTTCGCCGCCGCAGTGTCGGCCGTCACGAAGCTCTTCGGCCGCAAGGGCGACTTCTACCGCATCGCCGGCGATAAGGCCCGCGCGATCGACGGCCCGACCAGCGGAACGATCCCCCCGTACAACAAGGCGGTCGTGCTCGGTCCCGAGCGCCCGCGTGAGGTCGCGCGCCACATCAAAGAGCTGATCGGCGGGTCGGCCGAGGTCGCCGTCGTCGACATCAACGACCTGGGCGGCAACATCCTCGGCTCAACGCTCGACAAGGCCGGCGAGAAGCGACTCGTGGCGATCCTCAAGGACAACCCGCTCGGCCAGGGCCACCAGTCGACGCCGCTGGGCGTCGTCCGAGCGGCCTAGAATCCGATCGCTTCGCGGTACCGCGCTTTGTGCCCGGTGCGGATTCCGGTGGCGCTGGGCTTGTTTTCGTACACGCCCGCGCCCCAGTTTCCCTCGACGAGCACAGGACCGTCAGGCGTCACCACGACATCCCAGCCCACGTACTGCACCTGGGGCACGACGCGCGCGACGCGGTCGATGAATGCACGAACATCGTCCATCATCGGCAGCTGGAACTCGCCGATGACGAACCCCGAGTCGGGGTGCTTCTCGTACACGTGCCCGTGCGAGTCGTATCCGGGACCGACCGCATGGCCGTTCTCGTCGAGCATCGTGTAG